>OAVK01000885.1_pt1 | contig 12203 bp, 10 predicted proteins | sample 1495301 | NCBI WGS metagenome assembly OAVK01 (sample SAMEA2580094, study PRJEB22360) | human gut metagenome | biome: human gut; feature: human-associated habitat; material: faeces | place: Denmark | collected 2008/2010
TTCCCGACTCTTAGCGTCAGGCAGGTGGAAGCTTCCATTTCCTCCATGATCTGGTACAATGACCTGTTTACCACATCCGACAGGCTCATCCGCAGTCTGGTCAAGGCCGCCCTCCATGCCACCTTTACATACAAAAGTTTAGGGGGACTTCTGATGAATGAAACGGACAATCCGCTCTGTACGGACAGCAATATGAGACTGGACAAGCTGATGGAGGCAAGCGTTCCCCTCTGCCTTTCCCTTACGTCCAACTACCTGGGGTTCCTGCACAAAGGTATCCCGCTCTCACCGTATTTCCGTCACACATTCGGGCCGAAACCGGGCTGGAGGGAGATACCGGTTCTAAGTCCAAAGGAGGAAGGAAGCTATCAACCTGACAGGGAGGAACTTTCACAATGAAATGGAAGACAACATCACTGGAAAAGAAATGGATTTTTTATGACGTAGGGAACTCGGCTTTTACCCTCCTTGTTTCCACTATTATGCCGATTTATTTTAATTATCTTGCATCCAGCGCCAATGTCTCAGAAGTCAATTATCTTGCGTTCTGGGGATATGCTACCTCCGCCGCAACCATTATCACTGCTCTGCTTGGCCCGGTTCTTGGAACTGTCTCCGACTTCCGTGGTTGGAAGAAACGGCTCTTTTTGATTTCCCTTTTAACAGGAGCCTGCGGCTGTATCGTACTTGGTTTTTTAAGCTCCTGGATCTGGTTTCTCCTGATCTTTATCCTGGCAAAGGCGGCATACTCTCTGAGTCTGATCTTCTATGACTCTATGCTCACTGACGTCACGACCGAAGAACGTATGGATGAAGTGTCGTCCCGCGGATACGCCTGGGGCTATATCGGAAGCTGTATTCCATTTCTCGCCAGCCTTGCGTTGGCTCTCTTCTATGAGACACTGGGACTTACGATGAAAACAGCCATGGGAATTGCTTTTCTCCTCATCGCAATCTGGTGGATCTGTTTTTCCGTTCCTCTTCTGAAAAGCTACCGCCAGATCCACTGTATTGAAGAACACCATCATGCGATATCCTCCGGCCTTTGCCGCCTCGGACACGTCTTCGGAGAATTAAAAAGAAACCGGAAAGTGCTTTTCTTCCTGATTGCGTTTTTCTTTTATATTGACGGCGTTTATACCATCATTGATATGGCGACCGCTTACGGAACCGCCCTCGGTCTGGATACGACAGGACTTCTCCTGGCCCTTCTGGTAACCCAGATTGTCGCTTTCCCGGCAGCGCTCCTCTTTGGACGGCTGAGTGGAAAATATAAAAACGCAGTTCTGATCCGGATCTGCATTGGCGCCTATTTTCTGATTGCCCTTTATGGTATCACTTTAAAAGAGCAGTATCAGTTCTGGATCCTGGCTGTCTGCGTCGGTATCTTCCAAGGAGCCATTCAATCTCTCTCCCGCTCCTATTTCGCCCGGATCATCCCGGTGGAACGTTCGGGAGAATACTTTGGAATCTATGATATCTGCGGGAAAGGCGCGTCCTTCCTCGGCACCACGCTTGTCTCCGCTATGAGCCAGCTCACAGGAAATATGAATCTCGGCGTCGGTTCTCTCGCTATCATGTTCCTGATCGGCTTTTTCTTCTTTTTAAAAACTGAAAAAATCTCCTAAAATGCAAAAAACGGATCTTCTGCCCCTCTGCCACATCGGCAGCCGGCAAAAGATCCGTTCTTTCTTTTCTGATTATTTATGCATATTTCCGAACAATTTCCCGCATCTTCTCAAAACACTGTTCCATCTCGTCGACCAAACGGAACTGCGTTCTTGCTCGTACCAAATTGTGTTCCGGATAATCGGTTTTAAAATAGGTATCTCCCTGGAGATAATCTGTCAGAAAACGGATGCCACATTCCAGGGTCATCAACCTTGCCCCCCAAGGAAGACTTTCGATCTCCTCTTTTGTCAGGACGTCTTTTGTCTCCTCCAGATATCCTTTCACATACAGCTCGTATAGCGAAAGATCAAAATGTACCAGATCCAGATTCTTCTCATCCTCCGCCGCTGTCGCCGCACCAAAGCGGATAGAATCGCCGAAATCATTCGCCGCCAGTCCCGGCATAATCGTATCCAGATCGATAATGCACAGACCCTTTCCACTTTTAGAATCAAAAAGGATATTATTTAACTTCGTATCATTGTGTGTTACACGAAGTGGAAGCGTTCCGTCCTCCTGCCGGCTTACCAGTACCGCACAGTCATCTTTTCTCTTCAACACAAAGTCGATCTCCGGCCGGCATCCCGCTTTACGGTTTTTCAAATCCCGCTTCAGAGCAACTTCAAAAGCCTCAAACCGCTTGACCGTATTGTGAAAATCCGGAATCGTCTCATGCAATTTGGACGCAGGATAATCTCCAAGCTGCTTCAAAAAATGACCGAAACTGCTTCCGGACTGGTAAAATTGTTCCGGCTCCTCCACAAGCTGATAGCACTCGGAATCTGGAATAAAATTATAGCATCTCCACGGCTCTCCCTCGCTGTCCTCGAAATAATTGGCGCCGCTCTTCGTCTTGATATATGCAAGCGTCTCCCGGTCAGGATCTCCACCCTCACTGCGGATTACATTTCTCAGATACTCGGTAACGCCGAAAATATTTTCCATGACTCCCGCAGGATCCTTGAATACATTACTGTTGACCCTCTGGAGCACGTAGGATAGCTCGTCCCCGTCCTCTCCCGGCATATAGACCGCATACGTTTCATTGATATGACCTGCTCCGAACGGCTTCACATAACTGCATCTCGGGCCAAAGCCAAAAGCATAGATCGCATCTTCCAGATCCCGATCCTCCACGCCATCAATCTTTCGCCTTGTCGAGAAAATCACTTCACCAGCCTCCACTTTCTGTTTTGCCGCAATATTGCAGTTCGCTTTTACGACGCTGTTCAGACTAATATGAGCCCCTTTTGCCACATAGGAATCATGGTCTACAACCGCACCACTGTTGATCAGAACACCATGTTCAATGACCGTGTGCGTATTCACAACTGCCTTCTGCATCACAAATGTGCCGTTTCCAATCACTGCGCTTTGACTGACCACGGCTGACGGATGAATGATCGCAGGGACATGATATCCCGCCTCCATCAGCTTCTCCGTCCAGTAGAGACGCATATTATTGTCACCAAGCGCCGCAACCGCTGTATCATACTTCTCGAGAAAACTTTTATAATCACAGCACTTTCCGACAACATCTTTATCCTTCACTGCATCGTCCAGAAATACCACATCCTCATAGCCTAACAGGAAGGCTGTCTCCTGGATCATATGTCCGAAGCCACCAGCACCTAAAATTAACAAACTCTTCATCGCACTTCTCCGTAAGAGATTCTGCTCTCTTAACTCCCTTTCTCAATATTTGTTTCGTACCCCTCCTCCGCAGGTAAAAGCGCTTTGCTGCCTCTGCCCGCAAAACGGAAAAGGAGCCGGAACCATCTCTTTTGTCCCGGCTCCAAGTAGTATTATTGTTTCTAATGTATAGAATTTTTCACTAAATTATTAGTATTAATGGTTGGCAAAATCAATGGAACAACATTTGCATTTGCTGTACAATTTGTAACCAGTGCTCGAACATAAGGAAACAAAATCGCAACTGCATTTGCCTGAAATTCCCGTACATTATTTTTTACATCTCCATCACTTTCAAATTGTCCTACAACAATAACCTCCAGTCGAAATGGATATTCCATTTTCTCATCATCAAAAATCTTAATCGTCATTTCCACTGCCATTTTGGAATTATCTTTATTTGTTCTGATGTTTACAGATAAATCCGTATCTAACTCAACAGACTCTCCATTATAATTTTCATTTTTTTTGAAATCAATTTTTAAAACATCATACCCCAAAAAACTAATAATTCCTGCTGTTTTTTCCTTGACACACCCCATCTTTTACGCGGCTCCTTTTAGTATTGAATTTCCCGACAACTTCCATGTTGAATTCTCTAACTGTTCTTCTGATCTGGCAATATTATGCTTTATATGATTGTTCACATCATAAGCCATATTAATCGTTAAATTGATCGATAAAGAGTTCGCGTTTTTAAATACAGACAAATCTTCCGCTCCGGCTTCAATCGCAATTCTTTCGAACTCTTCCATTGTTAATGAATCAAAAAACTCATCGATTTTCCTTAGCTTTTCTTCCAATTTCATCATTACACACCCTTTATCCATGCTAAAAATCAATATTTTTCATCCTTTGTGTCCTATATTGATTAAACCTTCGCAATTTCCCGGAATACTCTTCATAGTTAATCTTTTCTGTACAATCACTTATTTTCCCAATGCATTTTAGATTTTTTACACAAAGTTGATATTCCCCAATATTCCCAATTCTGGAAGAAACCAGTTTACTATTTCCTTTATAAGGGAAATACGCCTCAACAGCATCATATTCTTTCTCATATCCCATCCTATTAAACATAAGGTTTATTACAATTCCATCCACCGCATTATCGTCATTTGCGGAAATTCGTTTCGAATCTTTTGCTTTTTCCAGATATTTCTTTTTAATTTGATCAAACTCCATCAAATTTTCTGTAGAATGTATGAAAGAAAATGTCCTATTGTGTTCGCATTTCAACTCAACTTTCAGTATCATATATTCTTCTAATAATCGCTTATCAATTTGATACAGTGGATACTTTTCTTTATATTTTATATTGATCCATCTGAATGCTAAAAATAATTCAGAATATAAATATACGCCGTCCCCAAGCCAATGTGAATCTCCACAACTTTTAAGCATTGTCTGACTGCTTATGATTTGCTTTCCTTTTTCTCTACTTGTTCCGTGATACATGTTATCCCAACTTAATTTATCATACGTATAGTTTTATTTTAACAAATAAATACTCGATTTTTCAACCGCTAGATATAGGGCAAAATTTCCTCTTTTTTCTTTCTCTTGTGTTTCTTATTTTAACCAAACTTTCCTCATTAAAACTTCCTCCAGACCATCTTATTGACTACCCCAGTATAGCTCTGGATAATCTTTACCACTTTCGTACTGACGTTCTCTTCTACATAATCTGGAACCGGAATCCCATGATCTCCATTCTGATTCATTTCTACCGCCGTACCGACTGCCTGAAGCAAAGAAGCCTCATCGATTCCAGCCAGAATAAAACACGCTTTGTCGAGCGCCTCCGGTCTCTCTGTGGAGGTACGGATACAAACTGCCGGGAACGGATTTCCGATAGATGCAAAAAAGGAACTTTCCTCTGGCAATGTCCCTGAATCAGAAACGACTGCAAATGCGTTCATCTGCAGATGATTGTAGTCATGGAAGCCCAGTGGTTCATGCTGTACTACACGTGCATCCAGTTCAAATCCTGACGCTTCCAGCCGTTTCCTGGAACGTGGATGACAAGAGTATAGAATCGGCATGTCGTACTTTTCCGCCAGTTTGTTAATTGCTGTGAACAAAGATCGGAAATTTTTCTCTGTATCGATATTCTCCTCCCTGTGGGCAGAAAGCAGCATATATTTACCCGGTTCCAGACCAAGCCGGTCCAGAATATCCGAACTTTGAATTGCTTCCAGATTCTGATACAGTACCTCTGCCATCGGACTTCCTGTTACATAAACACGCTCTTTTGGCAGTCCGCATTCATGCAGATACTTTCTTGCATGCTCACTGTAGGCCAGATTGACGTCAGAAATAATATCCACGATCCGGCGGTTCGTCTCTTCCGGCAGACACTCGTCCTTACAACGGTTGCCTGCTTCCATATGAAAAATCGGGATATGTAGCCGTTTCGCCGCAATCGCGGACAGACAGGAATTGGTATCTCCCAGAATCAACAGTGCGTCCGGGCAAATCTGATTCATTAATTTATAAGAACAGTTGATAATATTTCCCACCGTCGCTCCCAGATCATCACCTACCGCGTCCATATAAACTTCCGGATCTTTCAGTTTCAGATCCCGGAAAAAGACACCGTTCAGATTATAATCATAATTCTGTCCCGTATGAGCCAGAATGCAATCAAAATAGGTTCGACATTTGTTGATTACTGCTCCAAGGCGAATGATCTCTGGCCGGGTTCCAACAATAATTAATAACTTTAGTTTTCCATTTTCTTTAAAATGAATATCTGAATAATCTGTTTTCATATTTTCTCCTATTCTATATCAATCGCATAATACATGGGAATACAGCCCTCTTCCGTTTCTTCCATGGAAAAATTCATATCATCGTCCAGTTTTTCAAATCCGTTTCGCAAATATAGATGATAACCTTCCCTGGTAGAACTTAATGTCACAAAAGTAAAGCCAGGATGATCCCCCTTTCTGTTTTTCCAAGTATAATACCCGTAAAACAGATTTTAAAGATTTCCGGATGCTGTTCTTTTTTATTCTTTCCGAGTGATAATGATATTATGATACCGACTCGCCAAAAGTGTCCGGATGCTCCGGATCAAACGGCTCATTTGCCCACATAACCGTCACCAGATTCTCTGTTTCTGACAGGTTGATGATATTGTGGGTATACCCTGGAATCATCTCCACTACCGTAATATCATCGCCGTTTACTTCATAATTGACAACCGGATACGGATTTCCATTTTCATCTTCCCCGATCTTACGGAGCTGAATCAGGCCTTTCCCGGATACCACTACGAATTTTTCATTCTTCGTATGATGCCAGTGCTGCCCCTTTGTAATCCCCGGCCTGCTGATGTTGACAGACACCTGCCCACGGTCTGCAGTCCGAAGGATCTCTGTAAAACTGCCTCTGTCATCCTTGTTCATCTTTAACTTATAAGAAAAGCCGTCTGTCGGCAGATAGGAAAGATAGTTTGCATACAGACGTTTGGTAAATCCGTCGCTCATATCCGGAACGGACAGATCGTTTCTACTTTCCTTGAACTGGTATAACAGATCCACAATTTCTCCCAGTGTCACATGGAACGTCACCGGACAGATGCAGAATCCCTGCTCATCCCGATGCTCTTCCCCGTTCAGTGCCAGAATCATTTCTTCAATCAGATCATCAATGTACAAAAGCTCCAGTTCGGTGCTTCTGTCATTGACAGTAATCGGAAGATCGTTGGCAATGTTGTTGCTGAAAGTCGCCACTGCCGAATTATAATTCGGGCGGCACCACTTTCCAAACAGGTTCGGGAAACGATAAATCAGCACTTTCGCGCCCGTCTCCTCGCTGTATTTCTGAAACAGTTCTTCCCCTGCCAGTTTGCTCTTTCCATATTCGCTTCCCGCAAAACGCCCTGTCAGACTTGCCTGAATACTGCTGGAAAGCATAACTGGCGCCTTATTTCCATATTTCTTTAATGTGTCCAGAAGTGTGGAAGCAAATCCAAAATTCCCTTTCATGAAGTCTTCCTGATTTTTCGGGCGGTTGACTCCCGCAAGGTTAAAGACAAAATCTGCATCTTTACAGTATGCATCCAGCTCTTCCGGCGTAGAATTGATATCGTACTCATAGATGGTCAGATCTTCCGGATGCTCCAGTCCCTTGATCGGGTGTACCCGGTCTTTTCCATCACGAATGTTTTTCAGAGAAGCAACCAGATTTTTTCCTACAAACCCTTTTGCTCCGGTAACTAAAATCTTCATTCCTGATTCTCCCATTCTTTTAATTCATTTTGAATATAAGAAAGTGAAAGCAGTTTTTCTTTGACCGCTTCCACTCCTAAAAGTTCTGTATTATTGGAATTAAATTCTGTTAATGGATTTCTCTCAATATCTCCGTCTTTAAAATATTTATCGTAATTCAGATCACGCTTGTCCGCCGGAACCCGGTAGAAATTCCCCATGTCGATGGCATGTCCGCACTCCTCATTCGTCAGCAGTGTTTCATACATCTTCTCACCATGGCGGATCCCAATGACTTTCAGCTCATTCTTCGCATGGAACAGTTCCTGCACTGCTTTTGCAAGGACTTCGATTGTACAAGCAGGAGCTTTCTGCACCATGATATCTCCGCTCTCCGCATTCTGGAAAGCAAACACAACAAGTTCGACAGCTTCTTCCAGGCTCATGATAAATCTGGTCATGGTCGGCTCTGTCAGTGTCAGATCCTTTCCCTCTTTGATTTGACTGATAAACAGCGGAATCACGGAACCTCTGGAACACATCACGTTTCCATATCTGGTACAGCAGATGGATGTCTTAGCCGGATCTACGGTTCTGGATTTAGCTACAATTACTTTTTCCATCATTGCCTTGCTGGTACCCATCGCATTGACCGGATAAGCTGCCTTATCGGTAGAAAGACAGATGACCTTTTTTACGCCTTCTTCGATGGCTGCGGTCAGGACATTTTCTGTACCAAGGACATTGGTCTTCACTGCTTCGACCGGGAAGAATTCACAGGATGGAACCTGCTTTAAAGCTGCTGCGTGGAAAATGTAGTCCACTCCATGCATTGCATTTCTTACAGAATTGATATCCCGGACATCGCCTATGTAGAATTTCAGCTTATCGCTGTATTCCGGAAACTCTCTTTGATAGTAATGTCTCATGTTATCCTGTTTTAATTCATCTCTCGAAAAAATGCGGATCTCTTTAATATCCGTCATTAAAAAACGGTCCAGAACTGCGTTTCCAAACGAGCCTGTACCGCCTGTGATTAAAAGTGTTTTGTTGTTGAACATGTTTTCAGAATACAATTTAAAATACTCCTTTCATAACTCTTTTTAATTACTTTTTCTCAAAACAATCTTGACCATTCGTTTTAAATATTTAGGGTTAAGACTGTCGAGCATTAAGCGATTATTTTTTCTTATTGATTTAATAATATATCCTAATATTACATTGGTAAAAATCTGGGTAATTAGTGATGCTAATGCTGCTCCTGTTCCTCCCCATATAGGGATAAAACATAAATTTAAAACAACATTTACTAAAGCCCCAAATAAATTAATCTTCCATAATATTTTTTGTTTGTTTTCTGCCATAATCCATATATCACGAACTGCTCCAATATAAGAAAAAGTAGTGTACCAAACAATGACTCTTAAAATTCCTACTGCTGGAAGATATGCTTCACCATATATAATACGCACAATAATATTAGCTAAAATGGCTATTCCAACGCTTTGAAGCAATGACATGTAGATAATTATTGAATACAGTCTTTTCAAATTGAGTTCAAATGCTTCATTATTTTCTTCCTTCCCTTCGAAAATAATAGGTCGCATTGAATCAATAACTGCTGCAAAAACAAAATTTGTCAAACTGGCACAAGTAACTGCTGCTGAATAATATCCCGTCTCCGCATCGTCCACCATATTTTTCAGCATAATCCTATCTGTTTGGCTAAAAATAGTGATCATCATATTAGATATAATATAGTATTTACTAATTGAATACAGCTGTTTTGCTCTCTTCTTTGAAAATGAAAATCTTTGATTTCCCATTTTGTAATACGTTATAATGAGAGCAAAAGCAATAATGGCATAGTCGATAGAATTGGAAACAGCAAACCAATAAACACTTTTTTGTGTCACCAAAAGAAATACTTTATAAATTGATACAACCAAATATGCACAGATACCAACCAACGCCGTATATTTGGATAACAATTTCGCTTGAAACCAATATTGTATCATTTCAAATGCCTGTGCAATTAACGTCAGGCTATAAAGCATGCAAACAATTAAAGTTTCTGTCTCTCCTTGGTTACTTATAAGAACAAAGCATGCCAAACCTATAATACACAAGAGCGCTGAAGCCACATTGAGTATTAAAGTAGTACCAAGTATTTCCCCTTCATTATCAGGATTTGATATAATTTCTTTCACCAATACAGCATTTATTCCCAATGTCATAATAGGTGTAACGAATGCAACAAGTGACGAAGCATAATTAATTAAACCATAATTAGATGGTCCTAGGTATCGTGCTGTCAACATTGAGATAACAAAACCTAGCAATGACTGTATAATTCTACTTCCAATTAACCATCCAGCATTATTCATAACTCTATTATGCATCTTTTAAAAACTCCCTTTGTAAATGTTAATATACTCCTTAAATTTTAACCTCTTATCATATTTTCTACCTTGCTTGGCACATTCATCCCTCGCATATGGTTTTTCTCTACATATTCTCACTATTTCCGCGGCTATTCTTTCTACATCATCACACTCAACAACACTTCCCGTTTTACTATTAATGCATTCTGGTGCACCCCCTGTGTTAAAAGTAACAACAGGTGTTCCGCATGCCAACGCTTCTAAATTAACAGTTGGAAAATTATCTTCCCGTGTCGGATTTACAAAAATATCGCTTGCCGAATAGATTTCAGCTAGTTCTTTTTGATTATGTGTTTTTTCTACTGTTAAAATCTTAACCGGAAGTTCTTGCGCTTTTTTTTCATCTATCCCAACTAAAACAATTTGATAATTATCTGGCAACTCTTCTGATAGTTTTATAAAAATATCCAAGCCTTTACGCTTGTCCCATCCAAATGCTACACCTAAAACAATATACCTCTTATGAATATTATTTTTTTCTCTAAAATTATTTTGTGTTGGTTTAAACACATCTGTATCAATCCCATTATTTACTACTTTAACAGGATATTCTTTTAAAAAGGATTTTTTTACCATTTTCGCTAACCATTCCGAAGGAGTTATGATTAATAAATTCTCGATATTAGTAAACCATTTCCTTTTTAATTTCCACATTTTTTCTGTTCTATCAACTATGGCAGAAGGATACATACGATATTGCGGACAATGATAGCACCCCGTTTTCCATTTTTCGCATTTAATCATTGTAAAATATGGACATTGCCCAGTAAACGCCCAGCAATCATGAAGTGTCCAAATTACACGTATGTGTTTCTTTTTTATGTAATGAAAAAGCATTGGTAAATTTATATAACAATTATGCAAATTGTGAAGGTGAATAATATCTGGTTTAATTTCATCAAATTTCTTTAATAAGCTAATTGTACCTCCTACAGCAAAACAACCATTCAAACCTGTATATTTGCCCAATTTTATACTTCCTGCATTTTCTAGAAAATTTCCAAAATAACAATGCTCATTATTTTTTTTAATCTGATTACGCCACTTCATCGAAAATGTATACGTCTCTATCCCTTCTTTTCTTGCCAAATCTGCAATCTGCAACATTATATTTCCCGTACTTCCATATACGACACTGTTAATTGCACATACTTTCATATCTTCTATTTTCTCCTTCTTTATCTATTTCTCTTTTTATCTTTACCTTAGAATATGATAAAAAAAGTAACGGAATAATTAATATAATGGTTTCTATCTGTCTTGCCCAAAATGCCGTATTTAGCAATGCTTCAAAAATAAAAAGTATACATATTGTTTTCCATCCATTTTTTAGCGATACCTCAATCTTATTATTGACTTCTTTATAAAATACCACGAAAAAGCAAATTATTAATGGGAATAATAATATTCCAAAATTAGCAAAGCCATCTAATATTTCAGAATGCCCTCCAACTTCACCTTTTCCAACTAATATAATGCCTAACCCAAAAGAGTCAAAAAAAGTGCTAAGTGATTGGCTATATAATTTAAATCTAGCTCCCAAATCTGTTACAGCACCAGAGGATAAAGTTAAAAAGTTTTTCACCTCTTCCAATCGTATATTAATAGTTTCTGAAAACATTCCACTATTGATAATGGTTGATATGATAGGATCAATAAATAATAAAATTAATAGGACTCCGAATATTATGACTAAGTACTTTATTTCTTTCTTCTTTTTAGAACTTGGCAACATCCATATAACCAAACTGATCCCGACAAGTAATAAAAGCAATGATATAGTAAATTGTGCTTGTATAATTGTAAAGATAGACAGTATAGCATACGCTAACATCAATATTTTAGACATCCAACCTATTTTCAAATTCTTAAGTAAAATTAAATAAAAAAGAGAATCCGCAACTAATACCAAGCCATAAATAGCTCCAAATGTTGCTACCCCTACTACAGATATACTTTCAGATACATAATCATAAACATTTCCGGTCGACATTAACCTAGAAAGTAATGGATTTTCAATCAGACTTTTTATGGTGTTAATGTTAATAATTGCACTGTCTATAAACCAAATTATTAACACAATACATCTTATACTTTTTTTATTTTCCTCACTAAAATATATATATAAGGACAAATAAATAATCATATAGATAATATTTCTTGCATATTCATTCAGTCC
>OAVK01000887.1_pt1 | contig 12190 bp, 15 predicted proteins | sample 1495301 | NCBI WGS metagenome assembly OAVK01 (sample SAMEA2580094, study PRJEB22360) | human gut metagenome | biome: human gut; feature: human-associated habitat; material: faeces | place: Denmark | collected 2008/2010
CCAGTAGCTTGGCAAAGGGGGCAAAAGCTACGGCAAAAGCGGCAGCCGAAGCAACAAAAGCAACGGTGAAAGCGACCATTGCCGCTGTCAAAGCAATCATCGCAGGCACAAAAGCCCTGATTTCCGCTATTGTTGCAGGCGGATGGATAGCGGTTGTGATTATTCTGATTGTTGTGTTGTTCGGGTGTGCGGTTTCCCTTTTCGGTGGAGGAGGTGAAAGCAATGCTTATACTCCTGTCAGTGCGGAGGTAGAAGCCTATGAGCCTTTGATACGGCAATATGCAAAACAACACGGCATTCCCGAATACACGGAGCTGATTAAGGCAGTTATGATGCAGGAATCTGGAGGACGTGGCAGCGACCCGATGCAGGCTTCGGAATGTGGTTACAACACAAGGTATCCCCATACTCCGAATGGGATTACCGACCCAGAGTATTCCATTGATGTGGGAATTCAGAATTTAGCAGCCTGTTTGAGAGCTGCTGAGGTGGAAAATCTGATTGATATGGAACGCATTAAGCTGGCTTTGCAGGGTTACAATTTTGGAAACGGCTATATCTCGTGGGCGAAAACAAACTACGGCGGATATTCCTATACAAATGCCGTTGAGTTCTCTGCTATACAGGCAGAACGGTTAGGTTGGGATAGCTATGGAGATACGCAGTACGTTTCTCACGTTTTGAGATATTACCCATACGGACGTGCATTTACAGATGGAGGGAATCAAGCCATTGTGGAGGTTGCCTTAACACAGGTCGGTAATGTGGGTGGTGAGCCGTATTGGTCGTGGTACGGTTTTGACAGCCATGTGGAATGGTGCGCCTGCTTCGTATCTTGGTGTGCCGAGCAATGCGGCTATATTGAAAGCAGCATTATTCCCAAATATGCTCTGTGTTCGGACGGTGTAAATTTGTTTCAGCGTAACGGACAATGGCAGGACATGGATTATGAGCCGACAGCAGGAGCTATCATCTTTTTCGACTGGGATGGAGATGGCATAATCGACCACACAGGTATCGTAGAGAAATGTGAAAATAGTACAGTTTACACCATAGAGGGAAACTCTGGCGATGCTTGCAGGCAGAGAAGCTATCCTGTCGGAAGTAGCGTTATCTATGGTTACGGTATCCCTGCCTATTAAGAAAAGGCAAAAGAAAGACCAGAGGGTTACTCCTCTGGCTCTTTTGCCTTACATAGACTGTTTGCGGTTGCTTCGATAACGGATAATTCTTTATCATTTAAGTTGTCAAGCTGTGATTCTAAGCGTCTGCGGACAGAGCTTTTCTCCGCTTTTTTACCTGTATGTATATATTCGTCCACCGAAATATCAAACATCGTGATAAGCTGAATAAACAGTTCAAGGCTTGGATGCTGCCCCTCGTTTTCAATCGCTTGCAGATGTCTGGGGTCGTAGTCAACAATGCGGGCAAGGTCATCTCTGGTCATACCTTTTGCTAATCGAGCTTTTTTAATAGCCTGCCCTATCGGTTTAAAATCGAAGTCAAAGTTGTTATTTCTTTCGTCCATAAGCTCACCACCTATTCTCTGAAAATCTTACCTTTATATTTTACAGAGATATAATTTCTTACGGAACGATGTTAAATCTCTTAATACAGGCTATATAATCTCTTGTTATAAGAGATTTAAACTCATTGTCGTCTATCATATTGTAGAATAGTTTAATTTTTTAGTTATAAGAATAGTATATATATTGACAAGCGAACAAAAAGTAGCTAAAATAAAAAAGAGAACAAATAGTAGCCAAATCAACTTGAAGAAAGGTCGTGTTAATATGCTAAAATTGTATTTTGGAAACAGTATTACAATCATTAGTATGTTCTTAATAATAGTTAATATCGGCTATGGACTATGGGGGTATTTGAGCCAAACAACGATTAAAAAATGGGGTATAGTCATTCTTGTATTTATTTTGCTTCATGGAGTGTTGTGGTATTTTGCAAATATACGTGACCAATACTCAAATTCTATTCTGTATGCTACGGACGGGAGCGCAGAAATGGGGCTATTTTCCGTAGAAAGTATTCAATCTATTGTGTTTTGGATAGCAAGTTTAATTATATGGTTGCTGGGTATAGTTGCTATTTTCAAACCACAATATAGGCAAAAGATTTTTTTCATTATTGTTATTGTAAGTATAGTTCAAATTTCCTTTATTGAATGTTCCCGTATGTGGTTGTATTATTCTGCACCTAATTGTTTTGATTATTTATAAGTGAGGTATCGATATGACAAAAAGACCAACAAAAGAGATTATTTTGGAAAAAGCATTGAAACTATTTGCAGATAAGGGGTATGACGGGGTAACAGTTCGTGATATTGCCGCAGAAGTAGGAATTAGGCAAAGCTCATTATATAAGCATTATATGAGTAAACAGGAGATTTTTGATACGTTAGTTGATACTATGCAATCACGTTTTATGGACGCTTCTGCTGCTTTTCAGCTTCCCAGTGGAGAAATAAGAGAAATAGCGCAAGAATACGCAAAGGATAGCACCGATATTCTGAAGAAAATTAGTAGTGAGATTTTCCACTTTTACTTAAAAGACCCCTATGCTTCTCAATTCCGAAAAATGCTTTCTATTGAAAAATACAAAAGCGAGGAAATAGACCGTATTTATCGGGAAGTGTATATTGATACTGCGATTTCTAATCAAGCTCAAATTTTTGAAGAAATGATAAATCAAGGTTATATGCGGAAAGCAGACCCTAAAATTATGGCATTACAATTTTTCGCCCCTATTTTTCTTTTGCTGAACAGATATGACGGTATTGCCGAGCAGGAAGCGGAGGCAATAGAAATTTTGGGAAAGCACATTGAGCAGTTTGATAAAATTTATCGTGAGGGGGAAATAAAATGAAAATTGCAATCATTTATGCCACTAAATATGGCTGCACAAAAAAGTGTGTGGAAATCTTAAAATCTTATTTACAAAGTGACGTAAAAGTATTTTCTGCTAAAAATTCCAAAATTGATGTATCACAATATGACACTATTTTAATAGGTGGTTCGGTCTATATGGGAAAAATTCAAAAAGAAATAACTCGTTTTTGTAAACATAACTTAAAGCAGCTATTGAAAAAGCGAGTAGGATTATTTGTATGTTGCTATACTCCGAATGGAACAAATGGATTTTTTGAAACACTATTTCCATTAGAATTGTTAAATCACGCATTTTATGTAACTTGCGTAGGCGGAGAAATGAACTATGATAAGATGAATTTTCTTTATAGAAAATTGTTTCAGTCATTGAAAAAAATAGACGGATTTAATGAGGGATTTACTGAACCGAAAATACTTGAAGAAGAAATTAAAGCATTAGCAGAAAAAAGCCTGAAGTAGTTACGAAGAATGGAAGTGGTGTTATGCAAAAAGAAGAATGGTTGCTATGTCCAATATGTAGAAATAAAACAAGGTTGAAAATTCGTGAAGATACAGAATTGAAAAACTTTCCTTTATTTTGTCCGAAATGCAAACAAGAAGTTTTGATTAGTATAAAACAATTTAATATGTCTGTCATCAAAGAGCCAGACGCAAAGACGCAGAGCCGATGAACTTGTGAGCAATCACAGTCATTTATTCTGCGTTTTCTATTAAATTACCTATCCATATTTCAGTAGCATTGACTTTCTAACGATTGTTAGGTATAATTTATCTAACAGTCGTTAGAAAGGTTGGTGTAAATGATGAGTAATACAAAGCAGAAAATATTAGATGTATCTTTAGACCTCTTTTCTCGAAAGGGATTTTCAGCAGTTTCTATTAGAGATATTTGTGCTCGGGTAATGATTAAAGAAAGTTCTGTCTATTATCATTTTAAAAATAAACAAGCTATTTTTGATGAGTTGCTTTATCACTTTGAGCAAGTGGCGACCGATATGATGGTACGGTTAGAACAATCTTTGTCAGTGCAATCCTGTTCAATGGAGAAGCCATTTTACCAAACTGTTTGCGATACCTTTTTTGAAAGCTATTTTATGGACGATTTTTGCAACAAAATAATGAGGCTTCTTCTGATTGAGCAATTTGGTAATTCGGAAGTCCAAAAGATATATGACCGTTGGATGTTTGCAGAGCCACTTGAATTTCAAAGTAAGGTTTTTGGTACGCTAATGGAAATAGGAATAATTCCAAAATCAGATAGTGGATATCTAGCTGTTAAATACTATGCACCCATTTATTTCTTTGCTCAAAGATGGTTATTCAGCGGAGAATTATCGGAAGAACAAAAAAATTCTTTTCGGAATGCTGCTTATCAACATATCGAGAAATTTTTTGCAGAGATGGAGGTGGAATAATGTCTAACATTGTAATTACTGGTGCAAATCAAGGAATTGGATATTATTTTATGGAGCAGGCTCTAAAGGACGGAAACAAAGTAGCTGTGTTAGATGTTGATACAGAAAGCCTTGAAAGATTAGCACAGTTATTTCCGAATAAACTTTTCTATTATAAGGCAGATGTATGTGATGAGATGCAGATACGCATCGCCATTGCAGATGTTATTAAAAAATTTCAACGAATAGATATTGCTATTCATAATGCCTGCCTTTGTACCTTTGGTAAAGAAACGACTACTGATTTCAATATATATGAACGGGCTTTTGATGTGAATTATTATGGCGCACTTCGTTTAGTAAAAAGTGTATTGCCGTATATGCAGGCACAAAAATACGGAAAAGTCATTTTTACAAGCTCTGGTGTAGGAGTAACAGGTTTTATAGGAATATCTCCCTATGCTTCGACTAAAGGCGCATTGGAAGCATTGGCAAAGTGCCTTAATTTAGAATATGCTTCTGTCGGTGTTACCTTCCATATTATTCACCCGCCATTAACTCGAACAAAGTCGGCAGAGCCGTTACCTGTTCCAAAAGAATTTATGGCTGACCCACAAAAAGTAGGATATGGACTTGCAAAGCATATCACATCTAAAAGATTTATTATTTGCCATGGTTTCGTGCAAAAAATCCAGACGATTGCCTGCTATCTTTTTCCAATCAAGATGGGCAAGCTAATGTCAAAAATGACATTACGGTATATAAACAGCGAAAAATAAGCAAATGGAAGTGAACGGTAAGGCTAAAAGGACATCTCTAAAAGATAGCAAGAATTGTGAAAACACGGGCAAATTTTTTTGCTACTATAATTGTAAGAAAGGAGGCGTTTTGTATGGAAAATAATGCAGTTATTAGTATTGAACAGGTTATTGATTACATCGAAAATCATCTTAGCGAAAAGATTGACCTTGAAACAGTTTCTACGACGGTCAACTACTCAAAATATCATTTACATCGAATGTTCACCGAAACAGTCGGTCTGACAATTCACGATTATGTGCAACGAAGGCAACTCACGGAAGCGGCAAAGTTATTGGTGTTTTCAGATAAACCAATCATTGAAATTGCTTTTATCTGTGGATATGAAAGTCAACAATCTTTTACTACTACTTTTACAGCTATGTATAAGACCTCACCTGCACAGTATCGTGATAAACAAGAGTTTTATCCATTGTTGTTGCAGGTTGTTATACATAATAAAAAGGTAAATACTACATTGACAAAGAACGATATACGGTTTGCTACGATAGAGGATATTCCTTCTTGGATGGAGCTACTTCGATTAGTGGTTGATGGATACCCTGTTTTAGATGAAACAGACTACTTACATAAATTAAAAATATGTATCCAAAACAAACAGGCATTGGTTTTGAAAGATGGGGATTTGTTAATTGGTGCTCTGGCTTTCAGCATTCCACCATGCTGCATTGAGTTTTTGGGTATACATCCTCAATATCGCAAAAGAGGCATTCAAAAACTTTTTCTGGATGCGTTAATAGAAGATTATTATCCAGAACAAGATATTTGTATAACAACTTATAGGAAGGGTGATAGAGCCGATACAGGATACCGTAAAGAACTACAAAAACTTGGTTTTGCAGAACGAGAACTTCTAATAGAATTTGGTTATCCTACACAACGCTTTGTGCTTACTGCAAAATGTTCAGAAACAAATGATAAACGACTGAGTTCAAATAAAACAGAAATCTGATTTGCAAATAGTGTGAGGTAATAACAATGTGCGTAAGAGAAATCAATCCTAAAGAAACTGCAAGAGCATCGGCGTTTGAGCTTTGGATGAAAGCTCCTAATCCTATGGTCACTTTTTTCAAGACATACGATGTAATGCCATTGATTAAAGTAAGTAAAAATCGTGGTATGAAATTCAATATGCTTCTTGACTTTTGTATAGGAAAAGCTGCTGCTTCTGTAAAAGAATTTTATTTATTGCCTGTAGGAAATAAGCTAATGCAATATGATAAACTTGCTGTCAACACTATTGTTGCGAACAAAGATGGTGAAGTTAGTTCCTGTGATATTGCATATACGGACAGTCTTGAAAAGTTCAATGCAGATTACCTGAAATATACAACAGCAGTACACAACACTTGTATTGACCACGACCTATCGGAAAAATATATGGTTATAGGTACTTCTGCTATTGTAAATGTAGAACTGGACGGTGCTGTGGGTATGAATAGCGGAATTTTCAACAATCCTTTTATGATATGGGGGAAGTATCGCATTGATGGCGATAAGGCTCTTTTATCAATCTCTTTTCAATTCCATCATACGCAAATGGATGGTGCACACGCAGGCAAATTTCTGAAGAATTTGCAGAAGGAGATTGAAAAGATGGGAGAAGAAATAAGTGTATGATAGCAAAAAGCGAATGGGTCTTACGCCCTGTTTGTGGAGGTAAAACTCGTGACAGACTTAGAGAGGATACAGTTTTGATAAACTATCCTCTTTACTGTCCGAAATGTAAGCAGGAAACTTTAATTAACGCACAAGATTGCACATAGCTGTCATTAAAGAGCCAGACGCATAGACGCAGAGCCGATGGACTTGTGGGTTATCCCACAGCTCATCGGCTCTGCTTGTAATAGTATGTTTAGTGCGATTGTTCATCACAGGAGATAGAAGATGTTCCTTTCATTATTCGCTCTTCAACAGTCAGGCTTTTGTGCAATGGGATTGCCATAAATACCGTGATAAGTGCGGAGAGGACATCAGCAATCGGCTGTGCGTACAAAATACCATTTAATCCCCATACAAAGGGTAAGATTAAGATAACAGGAATAAAGCAGATACCTTGTCGGCAAGCTCCAAGAATAAAGCCCTCTTTTCCTTTTCCAAGAGCAAGGAATAAAGAGGAATATACCGTATAGAATCCAAACAGCATAAAGGTAATCCCATTTATTCTTAATGAGGAAGCTCCGATTTTAATCATCTCTACATTTCCAGTTGTAAACTGTGAAACAATAGTTGCAGAAAACAGGCTGAACAATAAACCTACAATTACACAGAAAATGGTTGACCATAAAACAGAGGTTTTGATTGTAGTACGCAGACGGTCAAATTTCTTTGCACCATAGCTATATCCTGCAATGGGCTGAAATCCTTTGATGAAACCAAATACTGTTAAGCTGCCCATAGATATAAGACGAGTTACAACTCCCATTCCTGCTATGGCTGCATCGCTGTAATTACCTGCTGCGTTATTTATCAAGGAAATAGAAATACTTGTCAATAGCTGAAATACAAGTGTCGAAATGCCGATTTTAAAAATTTCAGAAAGAACTTCCTTAGAAAAAGTGCAGTCTTTTATCTTGAATTGAAAAGCACTTTTCCTTCTGAAGATATAAAGCAAATACACCATAGTCGATACTATCTGAGAGATTGCTGTTGCAATAGCTGCTCCTGCAACATCTAAATGAAAAGTATATATAAATAAAGGGTCTAACCCTATATTGAGAACAGCCCCTAACAGCAAAGCGCACATTGTAGTTTTCGCTGCCCCCTCACTTGTTACGATATTATTCATTGTTACATTAAAAACATTGAAAATACAGGAAATGATATAAATACCCGCATAGATGGCAGCATAAGGAAGAATACTTTCTGTTGCACCCAACAGTTTTAAAATGGGTTCCAAAAAGATGATTGAGAGAACTATCATAATTGTGCCTACAACAAGGCTGCTGTACAGTGCAGTGCTTGCATCCCTGTTTGCTTGTTCTCTGTTCCTTTGCCCTAATAATCGGGAAATATAAGATGCTGCTCCGTTACCGAAAAGTAATCCTAAGCCGACAACTACTTGACCGAGTGGGTATACTACCGAGATAGCAGCCATTTGGCTTTCCCCCAACCCACCCACAAAATAGGCATCAACAAGATTGTATAAAGCATTGATAAGCATACCAATCATTGTAGGAATACCCATAGCTAAAAGGGCTTTTGGAATTGGAGCATTGCCCAGTAACTCCAGTTTTTTGTTTTGCTTGTCCATTGTACTGTTTCTCCTTTCACTTGACTAATGAAATAAAATATACTACTATAAATTACAGTAATTGAAACGCAAGAGGTATTCTACTATAATTTATAGTAGTTGTCAAGAGAGTAAAGGAGGAAGATGATATGGCGACCATTGACCTGATTGTTTTGGGAATATTAAAGAAAGAACCCTTGAGTGCATATGACATTCAAAAGTTGGTAGAGTACCGTAATATTTCAAAGTGGGTAAAAATCAGCACCCCTTCTATTTATAAAAAGGTTATTCAGTTGGAGGAAAAAGGATACATTTCAAGTCATATTGAAAAAGAAGGTAAAATGCCAGAAAAGTCAGTTTATACTTTGACGGAAAAAGGAAAACAGCAGTTTGAGAAACTGATGATTGAAATATCTTGTAAGCCTATCAACATTTTTTTAGACTTTAATGCTGTTATCGTAAATTTGGACAGTATGCCAAAAGAAAGACAACAAGAATGTCTGGATAATATTGAAAGCAGTATGGCAGTTTTAAAAACATATCTGGAAGAAAATATCGCTTTGAAAAAAAGTGATGATGACATTCCGACTACTGGTATGGCAGTTTTACAACAGCAATATATACTGGCAGGGGCGATAGAAGAATGGATTGCTTCTTTAAGAAAATCGCTGGAGTGAATAAAATGGATGAATCTCAATGGATTATATGTCCTGTTTGTGGCAGTAAAACTCGTGATAGACTTAGACAAGATACAGTTTTGAAAAACTATCCTCTTTACTGCCCGAAATGTAAACAGGAAACTTTGATAAACGCAAAAGAATTGCAGATAACCGTCATCAAAGAGCCAGACGCAAAGGCACAGTATCAATAAGATTTTTAATTGACCTGCCATAAAAATATTTACTTGTTCTCTTGACTTTCACGTTGCGTCATAGTGTAAGATTTAGAAAAACGAGAAAGGAAGAGAGAAAATGAAAGTAATTCCAATTCGCTCAGACGGAATTTACAAAAAAATAATGAAAGCACCGTCTGAAAAGAAAAATGATATTTACCGTTATGAAATGATGATGCCTTTTGAAAAAAAGTGGGCATGTTACAGCGTACCGATGAAAGCTACTACTCCTAATGGATATGATGTTATAATGGCAAGCTGTATGCTTGGTCACATTGCTCCTACAAAAGTTGATGAGAGTCAACGAGCCAATATCGAGGCATTATCGTCAAATGAGCTCTGGAGTGATTGTAAGCTATCAATAGAAAACTCTTTAAACTGTTTTATTGATAAAGGAATACAATTGCCTGTCAAAGATTATCTATTCACCATTTTATTAGCGAATTCTGAAAGTCCTTATATCAAAATGAATGAGGGGTATTGTGGTGATGGAGGAATACCTGGATATATTTTTTCTTGGCTTATTCCTAATGAATACACATTAACGCATTTACATGTTGCACTTGCCCATGAAGTCAATCACAATGTGCGTTTCCAATTTATAAAGTGGAAAAACGATATTACTCTTGGTGAAATGATGGTCAGCGAGGGACTTGCCGAAAATTTTGCAACGCATTTGAATGGGGAGGATAAAGCAGGCCCGTGGGTTACAAAAACCGATATGCAAACCTTAAACGAATATATTAAACCAATTATCTTTGATGGCTTGAGCGTACAAGGACTTGAAAAGCTTAATGCTTATTTGTATGGTGATGAAATGGCAGCATTACAAAATTATCCTGCTGTTGGACTGCCCTATTGTGCCGGATACGCTTGTGGGTATCACTTAGTAAAACACTATTTGAAAAAAACAGGGAAAAGTATTGTAGAAGCAACATTATTGCCTGCAAATGAGATTTTGAAAGCCACGGAGGATTTTTGGAATGAATAAAAAACCTATGACAGTACACGAAGTCGTAAATTTGACAGGAATTACTGCAAGAACACTTCATTACTATGATGAGATAGGGCTTTTAAAACCTTCGATTGTTACAGAAGCAAGATATAGATTATATACCGAGGAAGATTTAATTAGACTACAAGAAATATTGTTTTTTCGGGAAGTTGGGTTTGCGTTAAAAGAAATAAAAAAACTGTTAGATGCCCCACATTATAATCGCAGCGAAGCCTTAGAAAGACATCTTTCCATTTTAGAGGCACAGAAAGAGCGTATTGACGCAATTATTGCTCTTATAAAAAATGAAATTAATGGAGGAAAAAATCTTGCTTTTACTGCTTTTTCGCAATCTAAAGTGATTGAACTGCAAACACAATTTCGAGATGAAATCATCGAGCGTTGGGGTAATACGGAAAGCTTTAGACAATTTGAGGAAATCTTCTCATCACAAAGTCGCAAAATACAAAATGAGCAGATAAGCTCATTCTATTGTACGGCACAGGAACTCTTTGAAAAATTAGCAACGTATGAGGGAAAGACTCCAAGCTGTTCAGAGGTTCAACAGATTGTGCAGAAATGGCAAGAATATATATCCGAGCATTTTTATCAATGCGATAGTCAGATGCTCTCCTATTTAGGAAATTTATATATTACTGACGAAAGATTTTCAGAGTTTATCAATCGTTTTGGCGGTGAAAATTTAGCAATGTTTTTTAGTAAGGCAATCGAGGCTTACTGTACAAAGCAGCGAAGTGAGAGAAATGAGCGTTGATTGGATACGATGTCCTATCTGCGGGAGCAAAACCCGTGACAGACTGAGAGAGGATACAATTTTGAAGAACTATCCTCTTTACTGCCCCAAATGCAAACAGGAAACTTTAATCAATGCAAAAAATTTACATATAGTCGTTATCAAAGAGCCAGACGCTTTAGACGCAGAGCCGATGAACTTGTGAGCAATCACAGTTTGTCGGCTTACTTTTTTATATGTTGGTTTTTATTGCATATAAAACCTCTCTTTTTGCAATAACAAATTTTTTAAGCAAAAGACTAAAAACTTAATAAAAAGCTGATTTGACAAAGGGCTGATTTTGTGGTACTCTAAAAAATCATAACTTGAAGGAGAATGGTTTTATGAGTTTTTATATAACGAATGAACTACCACCTAAAAAGAAAATCAGCTCTGTACAATCAAATCCGATGAAACATTGTGCAGAGTATAGCATAATATAACACGTAAAGATTTCATCGGGAAACGTAGCAATACATGAGAGTTTTTTCTTTCATATATTGTTTCTTTTCTCGTACAAATTTTTGTGCAGCAGGCTATGGGCAATGTTTTGTCTGTAGCCTTTTGTTGTATATGGGTTATTTCATTTAAGAAGTTTATAATGAAATGTATATAGCAGAAGGACTGATACTATGAGTATCTAACTTCTGCTATTTTTTTGCCTATTTTAGAAAATTAGATGTAAAAAAGAGAGGTTTTATTTATGAGTTTATTAGAAGTTACAGGATTAACACATTCTTTTGGTGATAATTATCTGTTTAAAAATGCAGATTTTTCATTAAATAAAGGGGAACATATAGGGATTGTCGGTCAAAATGGAGCAGGAAAAAGTACATTTATAAAATTTTGTACAGAGCAACTTATCCCTGATTCTGGCAGGATAGTATGGCAACCAAACACAAAAATAGGATATCTCGACCAATATGCTCAAATTGAAAAAAGTACAACTATGAGGGTATTTCTGCAATCAGCATTTTCTGAATTATATGAGATGGAAAATAGGATGAATCAGTTGTATTGTCAGTCTGTAGATGGGAATATGTCAAAATTAGATATGGCTGCAAGGTATCAGGAGGAGTTAGAACGTAATGAATTTTATTTGATTGATACAAAGATAGAACAAGTGACGACAGGATTGGGCTTAATGGCTATTGGACTGGATA
>OAVK01000888.1_pt1 | contig 12185 bp, 13 predicted proteins | sample 1495301 | NCBI WGS metagenome assembly OAVK01 (sample SAMEA2580094, study PRJEB22360) | human gut metagenome | biome: human gut; feature: human-associated habitat; material: faeces | place: Denmark | collected 2008/2010
TCGCTTCTCCCAGGTACGTCGGCTCCGGCTTGAAGATTCCGGTCATAAAGTCTTCCCCTCTGGCCAGCAGCTCCCTCACATCACGCCGCTTCTGACCGGCGTACGTCCTCTGGTCGGAAGCCACGCCATAAGCGTCGAGTCCCAGCTGTTTCGCGGCATACAGTGCCCTGTAGAGATGGTAGCGCTGTGTCACGATGATCACCTTCTCCGCCTGAAACACATCGCGGGCCCGGTACATGCTCTCGTAGGTGGAAAAACCGGCGTGATCCATAAACACATCCTCGGAAGGCACGCCGCGGGCCACGGCGAACTGCTTCATCACGTTCACCTCGTCGTAATTTTTCCGGCCGTGATCTCCGCTCATCAGCAGCTTCTGAGAAGCGCCTGCGTCATACAGCTCGATCCCGCGAAGAAGACGGTCCTCCAGCATGTTGCTGGGGTTTCCATCCGGATGGACACCCGCTCCCAGGACAAGGATGCAGTCCACTCCCAGCGCGGCCGCTTCCTCCTGTGTGAGAATCCGTTTTTCCGTAGATTTGATCATATATGTATTGACGCCCGCCAGGCAGACAATACCGGCAACGCCCAGAACGACCAGTGCAATAAATGCCTTTTTTATCAGTTTTTTCATTCTTTTGTCCTCATTTCTGTTATACGCTCCATTATATAACAAGGAAAAAATGGCTTCAAGCCTTTCCGGGCCTAAAGCCATTTTATTTTTCGTCTCTGTATAAAAATACTTATTCTGCTGCAGAGCTCATATCAGCACTGTTGGTCGGATGGCCGTTGCTCTCGCCAGTTATATCATCGACACCTCTCTCAACATCATTGATCATGCCATCGATGACTCCGGTGCTTTCCTCAGCGTCTTCATCAGCATTTCTTGTAGTCCCCATATCTTTTGTGGACTCCATTGCCGTTGTCTGCGTTGTAGCTGCGCTGCTGCCTCCGGTGGTCTCATTTGTTGTGTTCTTATTGCTGCCGCATGCGGACAGACACATCACTGTCATAATGACAAGTACTGCAAATACATATGGTTTTATTCTTTTCATAATACATTCTCCTTTCATTTTCTATGCTTAGTATGTGTTAGAGGAGAAAAAATTATGGTGGGAAATTTTTCTAATTTTTTAATGGCCTAAAGCCGGAGAAACAGCTTAAAAGTTCTTGCCTCAAAGTCATTTTGTCCGTTCTGCAGAATATAAAAAAAAGTTCATTTCCGTATTCCTAAAATTCTTTGCAGCTTTATCAATAATTTTCATACCATTTCGAACAGCAACATTTTGAGAAGCTATATGTGTGTCCCGAATCATAGAGCAGACGCTGTCTGCATCGAGAACCGTGAACGCATATTCCCTGCACGCAATTGCCGCTTCCGCTGCATAGCCTCTGTGCCAATACGCCTTTTGAAACAAATATCCTATTTCCAAAAGCTCTTTCTCTTTCCACTGCTGTAGTGTCAAGCCACACTGGCCAATCATCTCATTAGTTTCTTTTAATACAACAGCCCAAAGTCCAAAGCCATAATCTTCGTATCTTTTTAAATGTCTGTTCAGCCAATTTTGCGCTTCATCTGGGCTGAACGCACTTTCATAAGCAGCCCTCATCACTTCTTCATCACACAAGATTCTGCACAATGCATCAAAATCGGATTGCTGCATTTCTCTGATCAAAAGACGTTCCGTTTCTATTAAAAATTTCCCGCTTGCCAAATAGCACCTCCACAAATTCAAATTTTAAAATTTGCTTTTTTCGACTAATGTGAATTGGATCTATCGCTCTGCAAAGTGACTTTGTAAAGTTGGTGCGGCATTTGGGGTACAGGCACCGTTTACATTACCCGCTATCTTCTGATCGCTGGAATAAGGGCGTATGCTCCATTTCCGGCGGTCTAAATGTCCGTTCATAGAAAACGGAGGCGCAGCCGACCCTGCAGGGCCTTCATATAAGGTGCATTAGAGCAGACAGACAAACTGAAAGTTGCACACTGATCCATGAGTCCAATTTACTGAAACAATATATCAGAGTATTCCGTTACTTCTTTCGATTCTGCCATACATATTCAATTAAACTGGTAAAGAATACTCCTAAGAAAAATATTATTTCAAATTCTAAGGTTATTTTAAAAGGGTTATTAGATATTAAACCATAAAGAATATATAGCAAACTACTTCCTACAGTAATGAAAAGTGTTTTCAAAAGTGATAGTATTACTAAGCGTTTCATAAAATTCCTTCTCTTTTCTATGGTGTGAGTTGTTATGGTTATATTGTCAGTCTATTATATATGCTAAATTACAATTTGTTAAGTACGCCTTATTTGACTAATGCGAATTTAGCAAAATAGCCTGATTGCTCCGGCCAAAATACTATCTTCTACAGATCAACACGGCATGATTGCTCATTCCTGTGCATGATTCATAACTTGCCATTTGATCAAGCAGCGGTTTCATGATTTTAAATCTTTCATCGCTCATCGCTTCCACGATACTCATAGTTACAAAAAAATCCGTCCCTAAATTTTTTATCTTGGAAAATCCGTATTTTCTTGCAATGGATTCCATTTCTTCAGGCATCGCAAAGAAGAATAAATCAGGATTTGAGTCATCTTTATTTTGCGTCAAAATAATTTCGTTGGCGTTTTCGTTCGGATAATATTCTCTCAGTTTGTCGTGTACACAGGCACCCGTATAAACACCGATTTTGCTTATATATGAAAATACAACAATTCCGTTATTTTTACAGATTCGCCTGCATTCAGCAAAAACAAGCTCTCTCTCATCGGGCGGCAGATGGTATAGAGGTCCGAGGCACAGAACCACATCAAAATAGTTGTCAGAAATATTGCTCAAATTTGTGGCATCTCCGATTAAACCTTTTACGTTCCTTAGCCCCTGCGCTTTAACTTTTTCATTAAAAAGGGCAATATTTTCAGGAGTAATGTCCACGCCAACATACTCCTTACATTTATCAGAAAAGTGCATGGCATAATATCCAGTTCCCCATCACTAATATGATTATCTTTCTGCTTCCGAAACTGTTTGATCCACTGGTATTTCTGTCCATAAGAATCTCCTTTACACGAAATTATCTAAAGATGCTTTTTCCTTCAAACTGATTTGGGGGAAATAAGCTGCAACTGCGCCTTTTGCATCAAATCACAGGAAAGATTCATCCCGTTCTCCTCCACCATAAAGGAACAGATCTTCTCAAACCCGTGTGCTTCATAGAATCTGATCGCCCGGGCATTGGAGGACAGCACCTCCAGGACACAGCTCCGGAACCCCTGCGCCGATTTCACAGTAAAACCCGTCCCCCTCTCTTAGCCGATCACATCCGCCATGGTATAAAGTCTCGGTTCTTTTCCCGCCAGGAACTTTGCTGCCGATACTGCGCCCTTTGCAAAAATAGCCTTGGAGTAGGCGGTATGCTGGAAGGTAATCACCTCATCCTGTCCGGCGAAGATCACGTCGTGCTCACCGACGATGGAGCCTCCGCGGATAGCCTGGATTCCGATCTCATCCTTCTGGCGCTTCTCCCTCGTCTGGGAGCGGTCGTATTGATAGTGGTAGTGGTTGTCCATCGCCTCATTGATGGAGTCAGCCAGCGCCAGAGCGGTTCCGCTGGGCGCGTCCAACTTTTTATTGTGGTGCTTTTCCAGAATCTCGATGTCGAAACCGGACTCTGCCAGAACCTCTGCCGCCTCTTTCACCAGCTTTAACAGCAGATTGATTCCCAGCGACATATTAGCGGAACGAAGTACCGCCACCTGACGGGAAGTCTCTTCCACAAGCTGAATCTGTTCTTCTGAAAGTCCTGTCGTACACACTACCACAGGAATCCTCTTTTCGGAACAGTAGCTGAGAAGGCCGTTTACCGCCTTTGCCGATGCAAAGTCCACGATCACATCCGCCTCCACGGTACACGCCTCCAGAGAGGGAAATACCGGGTAGGAATTCTGTATGGTGTCATTTACATCAATTCCTGCAGCAATCGTGATATTCTCGTCTTCTTCAACAATTTTAGAAATCACCTGTCCCATGGCTCCATTGCAGCCGTGCATAATCATCTTTACCATAAGTATTTTTCCTCCATTTTATAATGAGTGCAGGGAAGTTTCTGAGAGTGCTCAACAGGCCGGACGCCCTGATACCGATGCGTCCGGCCCTGCATTTAATGATTAACGGGGTTTATAAAATTCCGTATTCTTCCATAGCTTTCTTTAAACGTTCCTGGTTTGCAGGCTCCATCTCGGTGAGCGGCAGACGAAGCGGGCCAACCTTCTTACCCATTAAGTTCATGGCCGCCTTGACCGGAATCGGGTTCACTTCACAGAACAGAGCGTTGATCAGCGGAATCGCTTCCAGCTGAAGTCTTGCGCTCTCTTTCACATCGCCGCGGAAATAGGAAGCGCAGATCTCGTGGGTCTGTGCAGGCGCTACATTGGACAGAACCGAAACGACGCCCTTTCCTCCGAGAGAGAGAAGCGGCACAATCTGATCGTCGTTGCCGGAATATACATCCACACAGCCGTCTGCCATCGCAAGCATCGTAGCGATATTCGTGAGATTTCCGCTGGCCTCCTTCACACCGACAATGTTCGGCACGTTCTTACAGAGTGTTACAATCGTCTGCGGAGCGATCGTCACGCCGGTACGTCCCGGGATATTATAGAGAATGATCGGAATCTTCACCGCATCCGCAATCGCGGTAAAATGTGCGATCAGGCCGTTCTGAGTCGCCTTGTTATAATACGGGGACACGAGAAGCAGACCGTCTGCACCGAATTTCTCCGCCTCCTTTGAAAGATAGATGGCTGTCTCCGTACAGTTGGAACCTGTTCCGGCCACTACGGGTATTCTCTTATTTACCACTTCACACGTATACTTTATTACGCTTAAATGTTCCTCATGGGTCATGGTAGATGCCTCACCTGTGGTTCCACAGATGACGATGCTGTCCGTACCGCCGGCAATCTGCTCTTCCAGCAGTTCTTCCAGCTTCTCGTAATTCACCTCTCCGTTGTCCTTAAATGGTGTAATCAGCGCTACACCCGCTCCTTCAAAAAGTGCCATAGTCTTATCCTCCTGATTCAATCTGTTCCTGTTGCCAACGCTTCCGCTACATAAAATCATGCGCCTGCCCCGTGCCATTATCCTGCTCTTATCCTTTTGCCTGCAAAACGATCATTCCTGACAGAGAAAAAGAGCTGACAGCGGGGTCAGCTCTTAAAGTTCAGAATCCGGTAAATACTTCTTATCTTCAAGCAGCGCCCCATCCATGCAGGATGACAGTCATATGATTCTTCATCATATGCCCAGAACAGATACGTCCCGGGCCGTACCGTCCTTCGGCGTCTCATCCTTTCCTCCACCCTCACATGCACCCTGATGCATCAGGCAGAATACTCATAATCAACGCAACCTCTACTTTATTATGTATGTTACCATACTACCATTATTGCTTTGTATTGTCAACTTTAAGATGATCAATTTCTCTGATACCATCCACGAGGGGATCCAGCTCCTTCGGGAATACCTTTCCAGTCAGAATCAGGTCGATTTCCTCAACCCTGGACTGAAGCAGCGTCGTCATCTCATCCATCTCGATAATTCCCTGATCCAAAAGTCCCAGCACCTCATCGAGAATAACCAGGTCACACTCACCGGTCGAAAGTACTTTTCTTGCAAAATTCATGCCGTTGCGGATATTCATCCGTTCTTCCTTCTGCTGCTCCTCCGATAATGTCTCGAAGAAAGCATCGGACTTTTCAAACCGGAAAATCTTCAGTTCCGGTTCCAGCCGCTCTAAAATCTCACAGGAGGCCAGCTCCTGACAGCCCTTTAAAAACTGTATCATGATTACCGTCTGCCCCTTTAACAGAGCGGAGATCCCCATGCCGAGCGCAGCCGTCGTCTTTCCTTTTCCTTCGCCGCATATAACCTGTATTGTACCTTTACTCATCCTTTTGCACCTCATACCAGCAAAAAAGCAATATATTGATATACTACGTTAGAACCCGCTTATCGTATCACAAAATTTAAATTTTTGCAAGTTTTCTTACCGTTTTCTTAATTCCCGCCTTATCCTTCGTTATTCCGCGCATTCCAGCTTGCTGACAGATACCTCGTAAGCGATCCGCTTTTCACACTCGGTTTCGCTGAGCTTCTTCGTATACTCTCTGCTCTGCACGCGGCCCCAGACCTTCACCCGCGCGCCGACTTCGAAGCCGGAGGCGTATCTGGCGTTTCTTCCCCACGCGATACACGGAATGTAGTCAGACTTCCCATAAGGCCGGTTTACGGCGAGCAGAAGATCCGCGATCTCTCTGCCCAGAGGAGTCTTTCTGTATATAGGGGCCTTACATATATATCCATCCAGAAAAATCTGATTTGTTTTCGTATAATCCGTAAATTCCTCCAGGAAATGGATCTCACGCACGAAGATGGACAGAACCAGGCGGTTTTTCGTCCCTTCATGCCGGTTATAGGAACGGAACTGTCCCAGGGCTTCCATTGTACAGCCTATGTAATTCGCTTCTACATCGATGAGCCGCTCCGATATCATAAGAGGTATGACATCAGCCTGCTCGCTAAGACGATTTACTGCAACGTCCACCATATAGAATCCTTCTCCGAATACCTCATGGCTGAAGGTGAAGCCGGAGATGATCTCCCCGATTACGCTTACTTTGTTGTTCTCAATCATTTTTTCCGACATTGTATTTCTCCTCTTCTTTCACTAATTTGCCGTAACGATTCAGCCGGGCGTCCTGCGTATTCTGTTTTCCTGCTTTTGAAAACAGAAAGATGCACGGATGAATGGTTACAATTTGCTTTGCAGCTAATATTAAGTGTATGAAAAGGGATTCCGTGAAATGATAAGAACACATCCAAAAATATCGACAGAAAATACCCGTCAAACCTCACAAAAAATCAGTTACCCCCATATTTCCCCGAAATACCGGATGCCGGATACAGGCGGATTCTCTTTTCCTTCCGTTTTCGACATTTATTGACAGTAAGCGGATTTCACTATTTCCAGGATGCAAATATGCCCTGCGAGAGTTTCCTCCCGCAGAGCATAATCTTATATACAGCCGTTGTCGGTATAGCTAATATAATTCCATTAACCCAATGATTTCTTGTTCAGGGAAGACCTCTTCCTCATCGTCGGATCCAGGATCTTCTTTCTGATTCTCAAGGATAACGGTGTGATCTCAAGGAGCTCATCCGTATCGATAAAGTCCAGACACTGCTCCAGACTCATCTCCTTTGGCGTCGTCAGCTTCAGGGCATCATCCGCGCCGGAGGAACGGGTATTGGTCAGCTTCTTCATCTTGCAGACGTTAATCTCGATATCCTCTGCCTTCGGGTTCTGACCGATTACCATACCGGAATAAACCTTCACGCCGGCTCCGATGAACAGGATGCCTCGCTCCTGCGCATTGAACAGACCGTAGGTAATGGATTCACCTGACTCATAAGCGATCAGGGAGCCGGTCTTACGGTAGGATAAGTCTCCCTTGAAAGGAGCGTAGCCGTCAAATGCCGTATTCATGATACCGTTGCCCTTTGTATCGGTCATGAACTCACCGCGGTAGCCGATCAGGCCTCTGGACGGAATCGAGAATTCAAGCCTTGTATAGCCGCCGTTAGCCGGGCTCATGCCCTGCAGTTCGCCCTTTCTGCTGGTCAGCTTCTGGATAACCGCGCCGGTAAACTCCTCCGGTACGTCGATATAGGCGATCTCCATCGGCTCCAGTTTACGGTTTCTTTCATCATACTGGTACAGAACCTCCGCCTTGCTGACTGCGAATTCAAAATTCTCTCTTCTCATGTTCTCGATCAGAACGGAAAGATGCAGCTCGCCGCGGCCGGATACCTTAAAGCAGTCAGGAGAATCGGTCTCCTCCACGCGAAGGCTGACGTCGGTGTTCAGTTCGCGGAACAGACGCTCTCTGATATATTTACCTTCCTGTCCTGCCAGCGGGCTGTCGTTTACCATGAAGTTCATGGCGATAGTCGGTTCGGATATCTTCTGGAACGGAATGGCTTCCGGATTTTCCGGAGAGCAGAGCGTATCACCGATATGAATATCCGTAATACCGGAAATGGCCACGATCGCGCCGATTCCCGCTTCCGTCACTTCCACCTTGTTCAGTCCCTCGTACTCGTATAGCTTGCCTACCTTAACCTTGCGCATCTTATCCGGGTCGTGGTGGTTTACGATGACACATTCCTGATTGACACGGATCGCCCCGTTATCCACCTTGCCTACGCCGATACGGCCTACGTACTCGTTGTAATCAATGGTGCTGATCAGAAGCTGAGTCGGCGCTTCCGGGTCTCCCTCCGGAGCCGGAATATGGTCGATGATTGTCTGGAATAAGGCGCTCATGTTCTCTTCCGCGTCCTCTAAATTCTTCTTTGCAAAGCCGCCCTTTGCGGATGCGTATAAGAACGGGCAGTCTAACTGCTCTTCTGTCGCATCAAGGTCCATGAGGAGCTCTAAGACTTCCTCTTCAACCTCGTCCGGTCTCGCCTCCGGACGGTCAATCTTATTGATACAGGCTACAACGGAGAGGCCCAGTTCCAGCGCCTTGCGCAGAACAAACTTTGTCTGCGGCATAACGCCCTCGTAGGCATCCACCACCAGAATAACTCCGTTTACCATCTTTAAGACACGCTCAACCTCGCCGCCGAAATCCGCATGGCCTGGCGTATCGATAATGTTGATCTTCGTACCGTTGTAGTTGACAGCGGTATTCTTGGAAAGGATGGTAATACCACGCTCTCTCTCAATATCATTGGAGTCCATAACCCGGTCAACAACTTCCTGGTTCTCGCGGAAAATTCCGCTCTGTCTGAGCAGGGCATCCACCAGGGTAGTTTTGCCGTGGTCAACGTGGGCGATGATGGCTACATTTCTGACGTCTTCTCGTTTCATCTTCATAATATGTGTACTCTTCTTTCCTTTGGATAAAAACTCAATAAAAAACTAAGGACTCTATACTGTCCTTAGTTTCATTTACACTCTTCACAATAAATTAGTATAGCACCCTATATACCAGATTGCAAGGTGTTTTTCAGAAATTTGGCTATTGCCTTTCCAGTCTTTTCACTTTCGCCGGTACATTCCTCCTGATCCGACGGTTCTCTCACCCACCTGGAAGGCATAGTCAGGCAGTCTTAAACAGCCGCAGGAAAGACGGCACAGGCAGCTGCCTGCCACTGTATTCCCATTCCGGAGAAGTTCTTCTCTCTATCATTTTCCGGTACTGGTGTTCCGCTTCCCTTGCCACCGTCTCCGCCTTATATAAGGAAGCAGTTTCTGCGGCTCCCCCGCCGATAATTTTTGATACAGCTGCGGTTCTGTCATGAGGCGTGCTGCGGCAGACGCCCATTCTTCTTCCTCTTCTCCGGTCATGAATCCGTTCTTTCCCTGGCTGACGACATCGACGACTCCGCTGGCATGGACCGCAACTACGGGACAGCCTGCGGCCATGGCTTCCAGAAGAACGATTCCCTGCGTCTCTGATTTGGAGGCGAACAAAAATCCGTCGGCCGCATGGAGATAATGGGACACCTCGGCGTTGGGAACCCGTCCGATAAACACAATCTGACGTCCGATTCCAAGCTTCTCTGCCAGATTCTTAAGCGTCTCTTTCCTCGTCCCATCCCCGATTATCAGAATGCGGAAGCAGTCTCCCACCAGTTCCTTGAGACGGGCGGCTCCCCGCAGCAGAAAATCGAGATTCTTCTCCTTTTCCAGGCGCGCGGTCGTGGCAAAAAGCCACGGTTCTCCGTTTAAATACCGGGATCGGATCTCCCTCTCACGTTCCGGGTCCCGTTTAAATGCCTCCTCGCCAATTCCCGTGGGAAGGACCTCCAGCGGTGTCGCAACTCCCTGTTTCACCAGACATTCCTTCATCGATGCCGTCGGTACGAATACCGTGTCACACTGATCCGTAAATGTATTCAGATACCCTGGCACCAGCACTTCCCTGCTGAAACGCGCTGCATTTCTCACAGGCTCCCGCCCCGCCGCCATCCTCTCATACAGTTTAAAATAGTGAAGATATTCCTCATAGCGGGTATGGTACGTATACGCCAGCGGAATTCCGTATTTTTTGCTTAAATAGACGGCCGTAAATCCGATTACCACCGGGTGATGTACATGAATAACGTCAAACTGTTCTTCGCGGAAACGCTTCTCAATGCGGCTGTCGCTGAAATTACCGATTACCAGCCCCTTGTCCCGCCACTCGTAAAGGACCCGGAATCTCACCACATCCGGTTCTTCCTCCCATCCTGCCCCCTCCGGTGCAAACACGGTCACCTGATGCCCCAGGCTCCGAAGCCCCTCTGCCAGCCGCTCAACGGAAATCGGAACACCGCCGATGAATGGTTTGTAATTGTTTGTCAGCATTGCGATCTTCATATTACTCCTCCTCTTATGAAAACAGACTGATCGCCCTGTCACCCAGCCAGTAACCGGCTCCTATCAGGAAAAAATTCCATACAAAAATTCCAAGCGCCGAGCTCACGCTGTATTTAATAAAATTCATGCGGATCACTCCGGCCGGAATGGAGATCACCGTCCTGACCATGGGAATCAGCTTACTGATAAAGATTCCGATGGCACCCCGCCTCTCCAGCATGGCAAAGTTCTTCTCTATGACCGGCCGCTGGGCCGGAAACTTCTTTAAATACCGTTCCAGCAGCACATGGCCGCCCAGCCTTCCCAGACCGTACAGTATCCAGCTTCCCAGCAGTCCCGCAGCCAGCGCCAGCAGCAGCGCCATCCCAAGTCCGATCTGCCCTCTTGCGGCCCAGATCCCTGCCAGCGGCATGATAACACCGGCCGGAAAGCCGGGAAGATTCAAATACTCCAGCAACACAATTACAAATATAAAAACTGCCCCGTACTGCAGAAAATACTGTGTCAATGCCTGTATATCCATAAAAAAACCTCCTTGATGATAGTATCATAAAGGAGGAATCTTAACACCACTTGCTGATTTCACTGAAAAAAAGAAGGATAAAAAATAAATATTATCTTAATTCCACGCACCGTCTTCCGCGACCGTATACCCATCCGGTGTCACGCATCCGCTGTACATCGCTCCGTGAGGACGATAAGACGCTTCCGTTTTTTCGTAGACCCAGCGGCCATTTACCAGACTCCAGCCTGGACTTCCTTCGGTCTGGGGAGCGAAGTAATACCAGACACCGTTAATCGAATTCCACCCTTCTGCCATAGAGCCGTCCGGTTTTAAGTAATACCAGAAGCCATCGGATTCGTTAAGCAGCCAGCCGGTTTTCATGGCTCCGCTGGAATCCAGCCAGTACCATTTTCCATTGTCTAAAAGCCATCCTGTCGTTTTTCTTCCATTGGTGTCGTAATAGTACCACACCTCGCCCGATTTCTTCCAGCCGCTGTTGAATCCAGAAGAGGAGCCTGAAGCGGAACCTGAACTGCTGCTGCCGGATCGTTTGAACACGCCAGTCAGATGTGTATCTTCCCGGAGCACAAAGGTACAGCGGCCGTCGCTGCCGGCAGTAAGCGATTTTCCATTGGCCGACAGGCCTGCCCGACGGGAACCGCTCTGAGGTACAGATGGTACTGGTGCCGGAGGGTAACCGCTCTGGGGAACTGCCTGCACGGTTACCTTTGTGCCCTTCTTTCCGCTCATGGGAGAGGCCGTTATCCTGCCTCCTGTCAAGTCTTCTTCGATCGACACCTGGAAGATTTCTTCTGCGGCTGTTGTCTTATCTCCTGTCAGATATACCCTGGCACTGTCCGGAAGTACAAAACAGATTCTCCCGGCTTCCTCCAGGCTGACTGACAGTGACTGTACCTCTCCGCTGCCGGTGTCTGAGTATGCACGAATGGTGTCTGTCTGTACCTCGTCCTCAGAAAACTGCATCCAGACGTTCGCAGGAGCCTTCCAGGCCACCGGGCCGCTTCTCACACCATTTTCATCTTCCAGACAGAGCTGGAACTTATACGACTGGCTCCAGTCCCCGCGCGGTCTGTCCTCAGGCCAGTCTGCATCGCTGTTTTCTGTCACTGTTAATATGACGGAATGTACCGCGGCGCGCACTCCTGCCTCCTTTTTCTCTTTGGACGAGGCCGATGCCGGGGAATCTGCTGTTGACGGGGTTGCTGTTGACGGGGTTG
>OAVK01000889.1_pt1 | contig 12184 bp, 13 predicted proteins | sample 1495301 | NCBI WGS metagenome assembly OAVK01 (sample SAMEA2580094, study PRJEB22360) | human gut metagenome | biome: human gut; feature: human-associated habitat; material: faeces | place: Denmark | collected 2008/2010
AAAAAAAATAATCACCCAAAACAAGATGATTCCTTTTCCAACTTTAATAAAACGTATTAAATAAGATTTATTAACTATAGTGCATATTATAAAAAAAATTGCAAAACTAGCATATCCTAATAGATTTACTGTCGAATTTTTAAAAAAATCAATTGTGCAGTAACTAAAGAAATACATTACCCATACTGCAAGTATATCTAATGGCGTGATTCTTACCCTCTTAATAACAATCTTCATATACTACATCCTTTTATTATAAGTATTTTCATTTTTTACTGGACAATTCTGAAAAAAATGAAAGTATTTTTTTTATTTGGCTTTTGCTATTTTTATTCTCAATAATAAATTTTTGAGCATCCCTTCCAAAATCTGTAAGCTCTTCATTTGACAGTTCTAAAATTTCTTCCATTTTTTTTGAAATTAATTCCACTTTGTTATCTTCAATATGAAATAAATATTTAAAATATTCCTCTGGAATTCCTGATAACTCTGTTGTTAATAATGGTGTCCCCGATAACATATATTCAATAGTCTTTGACGGAAAACTATACTTCGTGAAACTTTCTTTCGTACTCCTCAAATTAACCAATAATGTCGCACTTTTTTCATATTTCAAAATTTCTTCTCTTGATTTTCTACCAAAGTATCGAATCGAACTATTTTTCTCTGCATATCTCTTTATTTGCTCAACCGCTGTTCCATCTCCAAAAAGCCAAAGTTCAACCTGATTTCCTATTTTATCTTGAATTAATTCAAATGCTTTAATCAAATTAATTATTCCATATTTTTCATAAAGTCCTCCTGCATACATAATGGCTTTTTTCTTTTCATTTACATCTTCGATATCCTTGATACTATTTATATCCGCTATTCCTTCTATGACTATATAGGGTTTGTCTGGATTTACTTTTTCTTTCATTGCTTCTGTCAAATATATGTACCCATCAAAATTTCCCTGTATAGCTAGTGCACATTTCAAATATCTGTCTTGTAATGCATTCTTTATCTTATTTCCTTTACGATTTATATACATGTCCTGTAATAGATCCGGAATAATAGCACAACATTTCACATTATATTTTTGACTATATCTAACAATGCTTTGTGCAAGAAATGGTGGAATGGAATAAGTTAAAATGATACACTCTTCTTTTTCATTTTGCTTTATCCATTTTTTTATAACTCTTTTCCCATCCAGTTTTCGTGTTAATTGTTTTAGAATTGGTAAGTTTATAGTTCTTAACCATGTACATTTATAACCGCAATCTAGCTCCTCTGTTATATTTCCCCAATATAATAATTTACTAATTTCAAAACTTGGAATCATGGGGAAGGAGTATATAGTTACATCACTTTTCCACTCTTTAAATCCTTGCAATAAGGCCGTTTCGAATATGATTGTTGCATTTGTTGGTTTTGACTTACTTCTTCTCAATTTTTTTTCATATTCCTTTATATTACATACTGTTCCTAGATACAAAATCTTCATACGTATTCCACCATTTATTACCTTGTTCTATCCTTAATCCACTCTATAACTCCTAATAAATCTCCTTGTTCAACAATATTTTCAGCTGGAACTGATTCCACACTTCCTCCCGTTCTATATGTTAAACAAGGAGTTCCACATGCTTGTGCTTCCAAATTTACGGTTGGATAATTGTCCTGATATGTTAAATTGAGGAAAGCATCTGCTGCTGTATATATAGCTGCCAATTCTTTAGTATTATTGGTCTTGGAAATGCATAAAATATTACAGCCTTGTTGTTTTTGAACTTTGGACGTTTTTCTTTTTACTTCACTGATTTGCTTCTTTGTAAGCCCTACAAGAACAATTGTATACTTTTCCTCTAACATATAAGACAATTTAATGAAATCATACAACCCCTTTCCTTTACTCCATGAACTTGCTACCCCTAAAATAATTATTTTGTCTTCTAATTTATTATTTTTTCTAAAACTACTAGATGTTGGTTGAAAAATATTTGTATCAATAGTATTATTTCTCACTTCAATTGTGTAGTTTCCTAAAAAACTCTTCTTCACCAGATCTGCCAACCATTTCGAAGGTGTAATAAGATTCATATTTGAAACTCCACAAAATGCTTTTTTCTTACGTTCATAATTTGTTTTACAGTTATCTTTCCATAAGCTTGAAGGATATGAATGCTTTTGCATACATTTTAGACATTTTTTTTGCCATTGATCACATTCAATCAGTGAAAAATAAGAACAATGCCCTGTAAATGCCCAACAATCATGTAAAAGCCAATTCACTTTCATATGTGGCCTTGATTTGATCCACTTAAATAACATTTCAATATTGATATAATATCCATGTAGATTATGTAACCATAATAAATCTGGATCAAATTTATCTGCCCATTCCAAAAACTTTGCGGTCTCTGTTATTGCATTAAAACCTTCATTATCAAATAATCTAGCCATTAATGCATTTTTTCTAACAGAGTGTTCGTTTCCAATGCGTACTGCAATTTTTTTATATTTTTCAGGCACCTCTTCACGACCATATGCGATCATACACTTATGTCCTTGAGCATTATACTGTTCTGCCAATTCTGCCGCTATTCGCCCCGTACTTCTTATTCCACACACAGAATTAATTTGTAATATTTTCATTCATTTTATCCTCAATATTGTCATACATTTGCATTATTATATTGTATGCAGATTCTACCGTGTAATTTTGTAACATAAATTGATATGCCTTTTCCCCCATACTGATACGTTCTGAATTACAGGCCATATTAATCAATTGTTCAAAATTATGGCTATTATTACTTTCACACCACCAGCCAAATTCCCCTTCCATAATTATCTTTCCTATATCTGTATTCGGATCGGTAACTGCCAATACTGGTATCTTGGCTTGCATATAAGATAATAATCTCGAAGGAAAGTTTGGTATTGTAAAACGATGATCTAAGAAAATCAATCCCACGTCACAACTTGCTACAATCTTATCATATTCTTCTTTTTCTAGCCGTTTTACTAATCGGACGTTATGCACGTCTTTATTTTGAACATACTTTTCAATTTTCCCATATTCTGTTCCTGACCCTATAATTAAGAAAAATACCTCTTCATTGCTTTTTTGGCTTTCTAGACATTTAACCAAAAAATCTATTCCTTGAGGCTTTCCTAAGTTTCCGCCATATATAAATATTGTTTTATCAATTGGAAGCTTATATTTTTTTCTTATTTCATTTTTTTCCGACTTTGAAAGGCTCATATCAACTACTTCAATACTGTTTGGGCAAACTTCAACTTTTTCTTTTGGAACCCGTGGATTATGCTTACATAGATAATCGATGGTGGACATCATGGTATCAGACTTTTAGAAAGGGAGGTACAACCTCATAAACATTTTCGTAGGCATTGATATTGCCAAACTTAACCATTTCGCCGCCGCGATTTCTTCCGACGGTGAAATAATCATTGAGCCGTTCAAATTCACAAATGACACTGATGGCTTCCAAACGCTGGTCTCTAAACTCGAATCATTCGACAAGAACAGCATCATCATCGGTCTTGAGTCGACGGCACACTACGGTGACAACCTTGTTCGATACCTTGTTACCCAGTTTTACCAAGTGTGTGTGTTGAACCCCATTAAAACCTGTCAAATGCGAAAAAATAATATTCGCAAAACCAAGACAGATAAAGTCGACACTTACATTATTGCTAAAACTCTTATGACGCAGGACAACCTAAGATTTGTTAGCTTCTTCGATCTCGATATGATGGATCTTAAGGCTTTGGGACGCTTTCGGCAAAAAACCATAAAACAGCGTACCCGTTAAAAAATCCAGCTAACAACCTATATTGATCAGGTATTTCCGGAAATTCAATATTTCTTTAAATCCGGTCTGCATCAGCACGCTGTCTATGCTTTGTTAAAAGAAGCGCCTTCTCCAAAAGAGATTGCTTCCATGCATATGACTCATCTGGCAAATCTGCTCAAAGTGAACTCGCACGGACACTTTACCAAAGAGCAGGCCAAAGAATTAAGAGCTCTCGCACAGAAGTCTGTCGGTGCCAACGACAGCGCTATATCTATTCAGATAACTCAAACCATTCAACAAATCGAGTTACTGGATAGCCAATTAATTAAGATTGAAGCTGAAATGACGGACATCATGAAGTTCAATGATTCTGTCATCATGACCATTCCTGGTATCGGATATATCAATGGTGGAATGATTCTTGGTGAAATAGGTGATATTCACCGTTTCTCCAATCCTAACAAGCTGCTTGCTTTTGCAGGTTTAGATCCTTCTGTTTATCAGTCCGGTAACTTTCAGGCTAAAACAGCAAGGATGTCTAAACGTGGCTCTCGTGTCTTACGATATGCCCTTATAAATGCAGCTTGGAACGTTGTTAGAAACAACGCAACCTTCAAGGCTTATTATGATGCCAAGAGGGATGAAGGCCGGTCTCATTACAATGCACTTGGGCACTGTGCCGGTAAACTTGTCCGTGTTATCTGGAAGATGCTCACGGATGAAGTTGAATTTAATCTCGAATAAGAGGTCTGTATACCAATATCGATAGATTTTGAAAAGCACCCTTAGGGAGCTCTATTAAAGTTACCCTTTTTTACCATCGATATGAAAAAGAAATTTTTTGCTAATTTATGGTTGACTTTCCATAGCTGGTCTCACATTTTAATTTTATTATTTATAATCTTATACGCCGTTTCCACAGTATAATGCTTCATTAAAAAGTTATAGCTTGCTTCTTTAAAAGAGCCTAATCCATTTTTATTACTTGCTATTTTTTCTATTAACCTATTGACATTATGAATATCATTGCTTTCGCACCACCATCCAAATTCTCCATCAACAATAACCTTTCCTACATCTGTGTTAGGATCTGTAACTGCTAGTACTGGAAGTTTCACCTGCATATAATTAAGCAAACGGCTCGGAAAATTAGGAATTGTAAATCTATGATCTAGAAAAATCATTCCTACATCACAGGATGCAATCATTTGATCATATTCTTCCTTGGGCAGTTCTTTCATTAATTTCATATTTTGGGGTCGATATTTATTAAAAAATTTTTCAAGCAGATTATATTCTATTCCCTCTCCTACAATTAATATAAAAATCTCTTTATTATCAATTAACTGTTTTAGACATTTAATTAAAAAAGGAATCCCCTGTGGTTTTCCAAGATTTCCACCATAAACAAACACTATTTTATTTTGCGGAATTTCATATTTTTTTCTCATCCTTTTTTTTTCGTTTTCGTCAATACTCATATCCAGCACTTCAATACAATTAGGACAAACCTCTACCCTTTGTAGAGAAATTTCATGATTGTGCTTTAATATGTAATTTTTATTGGCTTCTGACATACAGCCTATATAATCAGAAATAGCATATAGCTTTTTCTCTTTGATACGGAAATATCGATATATAAGTTTCTTATATCCACTCTTTTTTAACATTCCCAAATCAACTGCATTCTGTGGAAATATATCCTTTAAAAGCAAATATGTCTGAGCTTGATCACGCTTTTTCACATATTCAACAGCCTTTTGTAAAGTAATTGGCGGAGTCGAATATAAAACTAAGTTGAATTTAACATTCACGAAATACTTTTTTAAAGCATGAATGAATATGTACTCTAATGTAATAGTAGAAATTCCTTTTTCAATGAGATTTGTTTTTTGAATATTTCCGATTTTTACTTTTAAAATCGTTGCATTTTTTTCTTTTAAGACCTGTGTTTTTTTCCCTGTTCGCCTCTCCGCAGGTGAAATCACATATATATGATGCTTTTCTCTAGCAAATTTGCGTAAGAGATCCGTGTATATTCCACTTTGATTCAATGTATCAAAATCAAGTAATGTCAGAAAAAGAATGTTCATCGTATTATCCTTTCAAAAATGATTATAATAAGTATTACTCTCCTAGTTTCTGTATTACTGCTCCGTCATACATCAACATAGCAATATTATCATCATAATTATTGAAACATGGTTCATTTTCTATCCCTTTAACGTTATTTTCAATTAAGCGGACAAAATCAACTCCTGCTCCATATGCATGTAGATATGCCCCACCAAACCTCGGATTAATTTCAGATAAATAATATCTGCCATTGCGGTACCATAAATCCATATCAATAGGTCCATTAAATTTAAACACTTTAAGAGCCTTTTTTACAAACTCAACCAACTTGTCATCTTTAAAGGAAATTGTCTTATTAGCTCCTCCTATCTTTGTTTCCAGTTTTTTCTTGCTAAATAACGCTACAGGTTCATGCGAGATTGTATCAATATAAATGTCAGCATCCAGGTCTATGCTATCCCCCATATATTCTTGAATAATCAGTCTTGGGTCTTCCGCCATCGCTTCCTTCAACTCAGACAAATTTGTAATTTTTCTAGCCCCTACAGATCCGCTGCCTTCCCTTGGTTTTACAAAAACAGGAAATTTAATCTTATTCTCATCTAATTCTTTTACAAAATATTCAATATCGCCATATGTCATTACAGTATCGATTCCATTCTCTTTTAAGTATTTAAACATCTCATACTTATTAAAACAGATTTCTGCTGTTTCTCTAAATGGAGCTAAAACTTCCACACCTCTCTCTTCAAATTCTTTCCTATGTTCCGCTAAGATTTTGATTTCTGGATCAATCAGTGTTGTAATAACATTGATTTTCTCTTTCTCACAAATATCCAAAATAGTTGCTATGTATTTTTCATCATTCACTTCTGGCACAATATAAAATTTATCCGCCATATAAATTGCCGGCGCTGTATTGCTCATATCAGTGGCAATAATTTTTCCGTCCATCCCCATAGTCTGTCTAAAATTTTGTAAAAGCTGACATCTTCTTCCAACGCTGCAAAATAATATATTCATAATATTGTTCTCCTATAATCCCAACTCTAAAATAAGTCATTATATTACTCAATATTAAAGTAATTTCTTTATTTCTCTTCTATAAGTAGTAATAACACCAAATAGCCTTTTTCATAATTTTTTCTCATAATCAGTTCCCATAAACTCTTCCATCGTTTCAGATGTTTCACTGCTAATTCCCTCTTTTCCCAGTACTATCTTCACAGTCCTGGAAAGAATTCTCATGTCTCTTTTAAATGATACATGTTCCGTATACCATACATCCAATTCAAATCGTTTTTCCCAATTAACTGTGTTTCTCCCGTGAATCTGAGCATATCCGGTAATTCCAGGTCGAACATCGTGACGATGTTTTTGCTGCTCATTATAACGGTCTAAGTATTTCACCAAGAGTGGCCTTGGTCCGACAATTGCCATATCACCCTTCAAAATATTGAATAGTTCCGGAAGTTCGTCAAGACTTGTACTCCTTAACCACTTTCCAAATTTTGTAAGACGTACTTCATCCGGTAATAAATTCCCCTTTTCATCTTTTTCGTCAGTCATTGTCCGGAATTTATATAGAGTAAAAATCTTCTCATTTAATCCCGGTCTTTCCTGCTTAAAGATAACCGGGCTTCCCAGCTTTATTTTCACAAGTCCTGCCGTTGCCAGAAGCACCGGGCTTAATACAACAATCCCTCCAAGCGCACACAAAAAATCCAACGGTCTTTTGATGTATGCTTCATAAAATCCTTTTCTTTTCCTCATATCCGGTACCTACTCAAAACATCCTTTGATAATCTCAATAATCTTTTCCTGTTCTTCCGCCGTCATCTTATTATCGCTTGGCAGACACAGTCCTCTCCGAAAAATATCCATTCCCACATCCAGCGGTTTCCCGTCTTGTCCCAAGGCTCCTCCTGCAATATAGGCGTTTGTCTTTGCCCGTCCGTTTCCTTCTCTTGTGACAAATCCATGCATCCGGTAGATGGGTTGCATATGCATCGGTTTCCAGATCGGGCGCCCTTCTGCGTTATAAGATGCCAGTGTCTCCAAGATCTCGGTCGGACAGCTCTTTCCTGGCTCGCTGATATAAAGGGATTCCTGCTCTCCTCTTACCTGCTTACACATGGCTTCCGGCTCAATGATCATACAGCTCAGCCAGAAGTTCGGCTCACTGTTTTCTTCATCATACGGATTCATTTTCACCGGAAGGTCTTTAAATCCTTCTTTATATCTCTCATAAATTGCTTTTTTCTGCGCAATATGTTCCTCCAGATATGGGAACTGTCCTCTAACCACTCCTGCGATCACATTGCTCATCCGGTAGTTGTATCCCAGTTCCTCATGCTGGTACCACGGTGCATTCTCTCTGGACTGAGTAGACCATTTCCGTACTTTCTTTGCCGCTTCCTCATCATCTGTCAGAAACATTCCTCCGGATGATCCTGTAATGATCTTGTTTCCATTAAAGGAAATACAGTTATACGCTCCAAAAGTTCCGGTCTGTACACCTTTATAAGTTGCTCCGAGAGATTCTGCTGCATCTTCGACAATCACTGCACCATGTTTTTTACAAATTTCCCGGATTTCATCGATTTTTCCCGGTGTTCCATAAAGATGTGCAACTACCACAACTTTTACTTCCGGATAGAGTCCAAATGCTTTTTCCAAAGCTACCGGATCCATGTTCCATGTGTCGTACTCCGTATCAATAAATACCGGAACACCGCCTTCATAAACGACCGGATTCACCGTGGCATCAAAGGTCATATCCGAACAGAATACCCGGTCTCCCGGTTTTACTCCTGCCAGTTTGACCGCCATATGAAGCGCCGCAGTCCCGGCAGAAAGTGCCACCGCATAATTGCACCCGATCTTCTCGCAGGCAAGGCGCTCCGTTTCATTGATATTTTTCCCAACGGTAGACATCCAGTTCGTTTCGTATGCTTCTTTGACATACTCCAGTTCCGGCCCGTGCATTGTCGGGCTGGAAAGCCATATTTTTGTTTTAAATGGTTCTATACACTTCGTCATTCTTTTCCTCACTCCTCACTTTTTCCACAAAAATAAGGATCTCCGTTTCCGAAAATCCTCCTCTTCTCTATACTCTTTCTCCTGTTTCTGCTTTTTCCTATTGTGTTTCTTCTATATATAATAGGTCCGATATTGCTTTCTGCAGATCCCTTATTCTTCCCCTTTTAGCCGAACACTCAGAAGAACGGTTCGCTTTTTCCCAAACAGCTCTTTTTCTATGACTACGTACCTCTTCCGTATCCTCTTTCTCACCACATTGCCGATATAACGGGAGAGCGGCGTTCCGGCCCAGACGATATTTCCTTCTTCATCGACCTGGATTTCTGATCGTTTGACAAGATAAACTTCTTTTCCATCTTTCTCCTCGACTGTGATCAGGCTTTCCAGAAATTCCTGTTCATCTTCACGAACCGGAAGAAATTCTTCTTCTCCATCACTTAAAAGTTTGGAAAGCTTCGGTACTTTTTTTAGTTGATAAAATAAAGCTTCCGGAGCCTGTGTCTGCACGAACACATATCCCGGAAACAGCACTTCCTGTTGAATCTTATGTTTTCCTTTTAGCCTCCAGCAGGTCTCCCGCCGGATGAAAAAGCTTTTTTCGCATATCGTCTGTGGCAGCATAGATTTTAGTACGTCTGTTAGTTCTTCTTCTCTTCCAGTCGTCGTCTGTATGACATACCACATGACTTCTCCTCTCCTGGGAAGTATGTCCAAATTTGACATAGCTTCGCCAGATCTACAGTGAAAGATTTTTTTAGTCTTTCACCCCAGACTTCAAATTTTCTCTTTGTCCGTTCTCTTCCACAGCCATGGCTTCTTACCACAGATGTTTCTGGAACTTCTTGTCCTGTCCGCACTTCCTGTTTGGAAATACTATTTTAGCTCTTTGATACAATTTCAAGGCCAGCCCAGAGTCCTTTTCTCTGATACTGATCCATCCGGCAGTCCAGATGCGCCAGACGTTTATGTCTGTCGATTTTTTGGATCTGACTTTCATGCCCACAAAGCGGCCCTTCGGTCACGCAGGTTTTCCCTTCTCTGATATATCCCCGTGACATGGGTACGTGATGGTCTCTTCCACCCAACTCCTTCAGAAACCGTTCTTCACCAGAATCAATCGGGATGGAATCCTGCGCCTCCTCCAGTACTTTCGACTCTTCTGTTTTCAGAAAGAAATATCCTGACAGAAGAGGCTCGCAGATCAGATGCCAGCTTCCTTCATATCGTTTCATCTTCTCATAGGTAATGATAAAGGCCCTGCAGGCCTTCCCGTCATGTCTTTGATTCCATTCTTCTGCTGTCTGTTGTTCCATTCCTGCTTTACATCTTACTGCGTACCAGATGACGTCCACCACCTACTGCAATTTCGCAGAGTGTAATACTCTCGGAAATAGGAAAACCAGGAAAGAAATGATCGGGATACAGGCTTGTTTTTTGAGGAACTCAGAGATGACAAGAATCCTGACGCAGATAAGATTCAGAAAAGACAGGGCAGACCAATCTCGATAAGAAGTAGCAGAAACGATGTTGATCGACATAAATCGACCAAAGATCTGACGTAAAATACCGGGCTTTCAAGGGTAAAACGGGGATCTTATTTCGGAAATTTCGAAAAACTTTGTCCACAATTCTGTCCTCATCCCGAAATCCCGGCTTTTACAATATGTTCCACCATAATAGAATTGCATTTTTGTTTTGTTGTGTTATAATTAGGGAGGTGAAAACTAACAGTTGGTTTTCACTGTTTCTGATACAAAAATAACGGGATCGCAGAGTATTACACTCTGCGATTTTCTTTCCATTCACTGTTTGTTTCCTGTTCTCTCCTTTATCAAATGCCAAGCGACCATTATCCGGCGATCAGCTCGGAGAGCTTTTCCATGTTATCCCGTATCATTTCCATGGATGGGTGGACGTACCGGTTCAGGGTGATATTAACGCTTGCGTGCCCTAAGATCTCGCTGAGGCTTTTGATGTCAAACCCCAGTTCAATGCACCTGGTCGCAAATGTATGACGCAGAGCATGATAATTTGCCTCCTGAATACGCGATTTCTGTAAAATCTTTTTGAAATGGTACTGTAAGGTTCGGGGTTCCACAAAGCTGTTTGTTTTTCCCGTCAACAAATATTCATTTCCATAGCGCTGATACCCCTCCAGAATCTGGGCGACGCCGTCTGGAATAGGAATGTGGCGGATAGATTTCCTGCTTTTTGGCGGAGTGATAATAATCCGGGTCCGTTTTTCTTTTTCCTGATCCTGCATCCGCTTTTGGGATGGTCTTGTACTTGTCGGCTGTTTGTTTTGAATCCGCTGCATAGTTTTTTGGATATAGACTTCTTTTTCCCGGAGATGGATATCCCCCCAGGTCAAGGCGCAGAGTTCTCCGATACGAAGTCCTGTAAAGAGAGTGAGAAAAATGCCGCAGTTCATCGGGGAGGGATATTCCATCAGATAACGGATAAGCTGCTCCTCTTCTTCCCGGCTTAAAATCCGCATCCGGGATTCTTCCTTTTTAATCGTGATTTGGGAAAGGTCGCAGTCCAGTCTTTGATAGCGGGTATTGATGTAGCGGATCACGTTTCGGACGACGCCCAGAATATCAGTCACGGTTTTGGCAGCCAGAGGTTCCATTCCCTCTTTTCCCGTCAACATTGTGTTGATAAACTCGTCAATCATCTCCGTATTGAGCCTTCCTAGTGGCACTGCCCCGATCTCCTGATCGATATGCAGTTCAATAAGATTAACATATTTAACATAGGAAGATTCTTTAATTCGCGGTCGTATGTAATCGAGCCACCTGTAGAGGAATTCGGAAAATGGTTTTTCCGCCTCAGGCAGATTCTGGATTCTGTGTTCTTTTTGTACCATTTCTTTTGCTTCCTGCAATTTCTGTTTGACTTGGGAGTAAGATTTTGCGTATACCGAGCGGTATCTGGCCCTGCCGTCCTTGGCTCTGTCCGCAATGTATCTGCCTTCCCAGCGTCCGTCTTTCCTTCTGTAAATATTTTCTCCTTTTCTTGCCATGTCCTTTTCCTTTCTCTTTTGCGATAGTTCCGATCGTATTTCTCTCCTGTCTGAATCGGCTTTTGCTCGCTCAGGACTGACCTTATATCTGCCCTCCTTCCCTGTATTGCGTGCTGTTATCTGCTCTGGTTTCCATTATCCCGGTACTTTTTCATTCTGTCACTGAGCTTTCAGGTCTTTGATGAAGTAAACGAATTGTCAGTTGAAATGAAAAAGACTGTTCCTAAAGAAAAAT
>OAVK01000891.1_pt1 | contig 12169 bp, 15 predicted proteins | sample 1495301 | NCBI WGS metagenome assembly OAVK01 (sample SAMEA2580094, study PRJEB22360) | human gut metagenome | biome: human gut; feature: human-associated habitat; material: faeces | place: Denmark | collected 2008/2010
AAAAACCCGCCTACCCCGTCACACCGGCGGGAACGGCAGAAAGGAGCCGCTATGCCGAGAATGAGCAAGAAGCGCAAAGAGGAATGGGCTTTTTTTCTCATCGAGCGTAACCGCATTACTTACAACCCCCTTTGCCGCAAGTGCCGCCGCACCTGTAAACAGAGCTTCCGGGCGACCATTATCGAGTGTCCGTCGTTTATTTCCAAGCGGGCAAAGCAGCCAGACGGGAAAGGAGGCGGTACTTATCGCTGATTATATTACCACCGAAACGACCTTACCCCCGCCGCCCTACCCCCGTTTTCTGCTGAAAATGGACATATCCCAAACCGCCAAGCTGCTGTACGCCCTGTTTTTAGACCGTTCCGCCCTCTCACAAAAGAACGGCTGGACAGACGGCGAGGGGCGCGTGTTCATTGTCTATCCGATTACGGAGATAGCGGAAATACTGGATAAAGGCGTGATTGCTATCAAGAACGCCCTAAACGAGCTGGACGGCGCGGGGCTTCTGGAACGGAAACGGGAAGGCTTTGCCGCCGCTAACCACCTGTATGTGAAAGTGCCGCCAGTCGTCCAGATTTCCGTACCTATGACGGACGGAAAACCGACCCTCATAAGTCCTGAAAACCGACCTTATGACAGCCGGAAAAGTGACCTTATGATAGCCTGAAAACCGACCACTAATAAAACTAATATAAATCACTTAATAGAGAGCCAAACAATGGGAGTGAGTGGGGAGCCGCCCGCCACCTATGGAAGATATAACAATGTTTACTTGTTCAAAGAAGAATACGCCGAGTTACAGACTGAATACCCGGACAGGCTGGAACGGCTGATTGAGGAAATGAGCCATTACCTTGCCGCCACCGGGAAAACCTATCAGAACTATGCCGCCGCCCTGCGCCGTTGGGCGGACAAGGATAGAAAGGGAGCCGCAAGCGGCTTGCCGGACTATTCCTACAAGGAGGGAGAGAGCTTATGACAATAGAGTTTGGTAGCACGATTTTAGGCACGACACAGACCGCCCCGGAGCCGGAGGACTATACCGGCGCGGACGGGCTTTTATACTGCGGCAAGTGCAAAAAGCGAAAGAAGCCTATTTCACGCCGGATAAGGCGGTTATCTTCGGACGCGCCCGCCACCCGGCAGAGTGCGACTGTCAGCGGAAAATCCGCGAGGAACGGGAAGCCGCCGAGGAACGCCGCCGCCGCCTTGACGCGGTGGAGGACTTGAAACGCCGAGGCTTTACCGACCAGACTATGAGGGAATGGACGTTTGAGAACGACAACGGGGAAAACCCCGCAGACAGCCACCGCCCACCGCTATGTGGAGAAATGGGAACGGGAATACGCGGAAAACTTAGGCTGTCTGTTCTGGGGCAGCGTCGGCACCGGAAAGAGCTACCTTGCGGGCTGTATCGCAAACGCCCTTATGGAAAAAGAAATTCCTGTCTATATGACGAACTTTGCCCTTATCCTCAATGACCTTGCCGCCAGCTTTGAGGGTAGGAACGAATATATTTCCCGCCTTTTCCGCTACCCGCTTCTGATTATCGACGATTTTGGCATGGAGCGCGGAACGGAATACGGTTTAGAACAGGTTTACAACGTCATAGACAGCCGTTACCGCAGCAAAAAGCCGTTGATCGTCACGACCAACCTCACGCTGAACGAGCTACACCACCCACAGGACACCGCCCGCCGCCCAGATTGCGTGACGGAAACGAGGATAGGAAACACAATCCTTGTTGTGTCCGGCTTTTTCAAGGAGAACAGCACCGAAACCGCCGCCGACAAGATGATAAAAGTGTTGGAAGCGGAAGCCGCCGCCGGACACCTGCCGCCCGTTTCCCAGACTTGCGATAAGCCTATCTAAAAGACTGTCATTTTACCGGGAGATAAAGAAGCATTTTTTGCATTTTGCCGCTATACAGACAGCCGCCCCCATGTGGTACAATCAAGGTACGGAATAGTGGGGCTGGCTGTCGGAAACGGAGGATATTATGTTAAGACAGACCACCCAAAATCTCATTACCGCCCTTTATCCGAGATTATCCCATGAGGACAAATTGCAGGGCGAAAGCAATTCCATTTCCAACCAAAAGCGGATTTGGGAAACCTACGCCAAGCAGAACGGCTTTACAAATTTACGCTGGTACACCGACGACGGTTATTCCGGGGCAAATTTCCAAAGACCGGGCTTTCAGTCCATGCTTGGGGACATTGAAGCAGGGAAAGTCGGCACCGTCATTGTCAAGGATATGAGCCGGTTAGGGCGCAATTACTTACAGGTGGGAATGTACACCGGAATGATTTTCCCACAGAAAGGCGTCCCCTTTATCGCAATCAACGACGGAGTGGACAGCGCACAAGGCGAGAACGACTTTGCCCCGCTGCGGAATATCTTTAACGAATGGCTGGTGAGAGATACGAGCAAGAAAATCAAAGCGGTAAAACGCTCCAAAGCATGAGTGGCAAGCCTATTACAAGTAAGCCCGTCTATGGCTATCTCATGGACGAGGACGAAAATTTCATTTTACACGAGGAAGCCGCCCCTGTCGTGCGGCAGATTTACAGCCTATGTCTTGCCGGGAACGGACCGACCAAAATCGCCCGTATGCTTACCGAGCAGCAAATCCCAACGCCGTGAACGCTGGAATACCGCAGGACAGGCAGCACACGCCGCTACCACCCCGGTTATGAGTGTAAATGGGCGACCAATACCGTCGTGCATATCCTTGAAAACCGGGAGTACACCGGCTGCCTGGTAAACTTCAAGACCGAAAAGCCGTCCTACAAGGTCAAGCACAGCATTGAAAACCCCATTGAGAAACAGGCGATTTTTGAAAACCACCACGAGCCGATTATTGACCGGCAGACATGGGAGCGCGTACAGGAGTTACTTAAGCAGCGCAAACGCCCTAACCGCGATGATGAAGTGGGTTTGTTTTCCGGCTTGCTCTTTTGCGGGGATTGCGGCAGCGTCATGTATCAGCAGAGGTACCAGACGGAGAAGCGGAAACAGGACTGCTACATCTGTGGCAGCTACAAGAAACGCACCGCCGACTGTACGGCGCACTTTATCCGCACCGACTACTTGACCGCCGGAGTGATTGAAAACCTGCGGCGCGTAACTAGCTACGCGGCAAGAACGAAGCCTGGTTTATGAAGCAGCTTATCCAACAGAACGAGGACGGCGACCGGCGCAGGAACACCGCCCGGAAAAAGGAGCTGGAAGCCGCCGAGAAGCGTATCAGCGAGCTTTCCGCTATCTTCAAGCGGCTGTATGAGGACAGCGTGACCGGGCGCATATCAGACGAGCGTTTTTCCGAGCTGTCGGCTGATTATGAAGCTGAACAGCGGGAATTAAAGGAACGAGCCGCCGCACTGCGGGAGGAACTTTCCAGAGTACGGGAAGCTGCGGAAAATGCAGAAAAGTTTATGAATATCGTCCGCAAGCACACGACCATTGAGGAACTCACCCCTACCCTGCTTCGTGAGTTTGTGGAGAAAATCATTGTCTATGAAGCGGTGCCGTTGGACGGCAAGCGTCATGGGAAGCTCCGCAGACAAGACATAGAGATTTATTATAGCTTTGTCGGCAAGATAGACCTGCCGGAAGCCTAAACCGCCCGACCTATCCGCCACAGAAGCTAAGTGCCGGATAGGAACGGCATTTTACACTTCTATTACTTCTTTATCACACATCAGCAAAACAGCACCCATTGCAACAAGCTTTGGCTTTGATTCACATTTTTTGCGATAGTAATCACGGAGTACAGGATTTTTAGCCTCTCCTGTGTGGGATGTACCGATGCTTTGTAAAGTAAGTGTATGAATAACTCGTCGGGCGACAGCAGAACCTCTTTTCGACATTTGAATTTTGCTGCCTTCAAATTTGCCGGGTTGTTTTACTGCCGGATCCAGACCAAAGTAAGCAAAAAGCTGTTTTGGCTTTGAAAAAGCAGAAAAATCACCAATTTCTCCCATAAGGGATACGGCAGATAAAAAACCAGCCCCTTTAAACGTTTCGATTAAGTGGATCTGTTTGACAAAATTAGTATCTTCATTGGCATTTACGAGCTCATGCATTGCTTCCAGAATGCTGTTGATTTCTTCATCATATTTGCGAATGAAACTGATATACAGGCGAATCCGCTTGATGTTGCTGTCAATGATGTAACCGAACTCATTCGCTTCATTAGCAGCGCGGATAATGGCATTATACTTGTTCTGAGCATATGTAAGTCCAAAGCGGGCAGTTGACTTGATACTGTCAATAATCTCTTGTTTGTCTGCTTCAATAAAAGCAGATGGAGACGTATAAGTTTCCAATAACGTAAGAGATGTATTAATTGTAACTTTGGAGGAAATGCCAAGATATTGTGGAAAAGCCATACGCAGTTCTCCTTGAAGCTTGTTCACATAAGCACTGCGGTTATCCATTAAATAGTAGTATTTACGACAGAGATTGCGGCAGTTCAGAGCAAGGTCAGAAGGCATGTGAGAAACCTTAGTGATAGTATAAAAATAGTACAAAGTAAAGATGCCATGTATACCTAAATCATGTATGATAAGAGATGATACGAAGGAGGAAACACAGTCATGGCAAAAGGTACGAAATATGATCAGCAGTTTAAGGAGAGCGCAGTCAGGTATCGTCTGGATCATCCAGAACTCACACTCAAGAAAGCGGCTGAGAATCTGGGAATCAGTGATTCCGCTCTCAAAACATGGCTCCGGACAGCCAAGGAACATGAAGGCTGTGTGCCAACAAGAGGATCTGGAAATTATTCCAGCGATGAGGCGAAAGAGATCGCACGTCTCCAAAGAGAGCTAAGGAATACAAAGGATGCCCTTGAAATTCTAAAAAAAGCCATCAGTATCCTGGGGAAATGACAGAGGCTGTTTATACTGCCACAGCAGAGTATATTCTGGAAATGGCGCAGCGTCCGGTGAAGCACTGTGTCTCTGTCAGTGGGGTACTGAAACGTCTTGGTGTTTCACGATCCGGTTATAACGCATGGAAAAAAAGATGCCCTTCTGCTACTGAAAAACATCCCGGGGAGGTCAAAGAAAAAATTTTGAAAATCTATGAGGATTCCCACCAAAACTATGGCGCTCCTAAAATCACCAGGGAATTGTGGAAAGACGGCGAAAAAATTGCAGTAAAAACAGTTGCGAATTATATGCGGCAGATGGGGATCAAAGCACAAAGGGTAAAGCCTTACGCACAAACTACTATAGATTCTGATTTCAGCAAGGAGCTGCACAATATTCTGCAGCAGCAGTTCAATCCGGAACAGCCAGATGCAGTATGGGTGTCGGATATCACATATATTTGGACATTTGAAGGCTTCGTATACTTGACTAGCATTATGGATCTGTATTCCCGAAAAATCATTGCATGGGTACTCAACGAAACTCTGGGAGCATCCCATGTAGTGGACTGCGTAGAGAAAGCAAAGAGAACACGCAGCATTACACAGCCGCTGATTATACATATAGACAGAGGCTGCCAGTATGTATCAGACGCGTTTCGTCAGGCAACAGATGGGATGATAAACAGTTATTCAAAGAAAGCATATCTATGGGATAATGCGTGTATCGAATCCTTCCATGCGTTACTGAAAATGGAATGGATTAACCGCTTTAAAATTTTTAACTACCGGCATGCATATAAGTTGGTATTTGAATATATTGAAACATTTTATAATACAGTGCGGAGCCACAGTCATTGTGGATATCTTTCGCCTGATCAATATGAGGAGAAGTATTATGCAGCATTAGATGAAAAAGCAGAAGCTTTGGCAGGGTAAGCCAACCTTAAAAAGGCATATTTAATTTGTACTTTTTCTTGACATAGGACCAATGGTGAAAATCGGACAGCTTTGTTTAGATCAGGGTGTTCATAATAAAAAACAGATGATATCGTCTAAATGGATAATCCATCGGAAAATATAGTCATAGCAGTTACATCATATTTTAAACCAACAATAGTGGACCGCATAGATTTTATACAAAGATATATTGAGCCATTCATTTTAATTTCATTATCTTAATCCTTGTAACCAAAGAAAAAACAGATGACAATATGATAAATCCGCCGGACTCTGGAGAAGGTTTCCCCTGAAGTCTGGCGGATTTTTGCTCTAAATATATAGACATCTAGCTAAATAGTTGGGAACTTAATGGAAAATCAAAAAAACAATCCCGATCAGAAGTGTTAAAGCCAAAAAGAATAAGGCTGCACCAATTAAGTACCTCTTTGCTGTACTCATTTGATGTACATTATCCAAAATTTCGGTTACTTCCGCAGACATCTCAGTTCCGGCCTTTGAATCATGCTGTGAGTATATATCCATTTGGGCTGTTTCTTTCCCTTTCAGCAGGTAATCAGTCGTCACTCCGAAAATCTCACTTAAACGAATGATTTTTTCACTGTCTGGAAGGGTCTGATCCGTTTCCCACTTCGACACTGCCTGTCTTGTAACGTTCATCAGAGAGGCGAGTTCTTCCTGAGAAATTCCTTTTACATTTCTCAAATGGATAAGTTGTTTAGATACGCTCATTGTATTATCCTCCTTAAATTTCAGCCGTTCTTAACTGTGCCTAAATATTACATTAATTTCTATTGAATACCAATTTTTTGCTTTTAGAAATACTATGAAGAACTTTTTAATATATATAGATAGTTTAGGAGATTTGCTCTGCTCTTATCAGCTTATAGACATTTTTAATGGGAAAAAAGAAAACACCTTGCTAAAGTGAAAGCCTTCATTTATACTGAATCTGCAACGAACAATATGCCTTCAGGCTGTCTCAGGCCGATAAAAATCCCCAGCCATCAGTACTTTCATTTCTATCGTTCTTTTATTTTTCGTTTCAAAAAGATGGAATACTTTTGGAAATCACGGTGTGCAAAGAATATTTGCATGGGATTTTTGTAAATGCAAAGCTCCTTTGATGGACATAATCGGATTTTCCTAATACAATTTCGGCAAAAGGAGGAGAACTATCATGACATTAGGAAGTAACATTCAAAAAATAAGAAAGGAGGAACATTTGTCTCAAGAAGATTTTGCGGAGATGTTTCATGTTTCGAGACAAACAATATCTAATTGGGAAAATTCGAAGAGTTATCCGGATTTAGAAACAATTATAAAAATAAGCGATAGTTTTCAGATTTCCTTGGATATTTTATTGAAGGAGGATTTGATTATGGTGAAAACATTTGATAGCGAAGTAAAGAGTACGAGAAAATACGCAAAGATATTGTTGGTAATTGCGGTTGTATTTGCGTTGGTGATCGGGAGCTTTGTAATTTATTCGTGTGTATATTTCAATACCAAAAATAAATTAGAGGGGAATTTTACGCAGCAGTTAAAAGAAAATAATTTTCATAAAAATAGAAATGGATATTATTCAATGAGTGATTCAAAAGGAATTACATATAGTGTCCCGAATCAATCCATGCCGGGACTATTGGACTTTTCTTTGCAGTTTCATATTAGTAATGTATACTGTGAAATTGATCTTGAAGATACTATTGTGGAAATTGTGTGGGAAGATAACAATGAATTCACTGCTTCAGCAATTTCTAAAGATGATAATAAAATAGTAGGTAGCACGTCGGAATTTACAGAAAGTGACTTTACGAATATGAAGAAACTTGGTAATGAATTAGGAATTTCAGAGAGAGAAATGACTAGAATCATTGAAAAGGGAAATGAGTTGTATCAAGAGTTCTATTTATAATAAAAATATATGATAAAGAAAAAACGTATGATTTGAAAAATGTATACGGGAATGAAGAAATAGGCTAGATTCTTGCTGGTGTTCCATGAAAGGTATTTATTTTATGTTTAGTCGTCTGGTATTGTTGCTGACAAAGCAAATCTACGTTTTGTAAAAGAAACTTTTCTAAAATGTAAAAGAGTTTTGATAGATTTGTGAATTATAAAATGTGATAATGCTCTTTGAAAGGAGGAAAGATTTGAAATGAGTATAGGAGAGCAAATAAATAGTTTGCGAAAAAGGAATAGTTTAAGTCAAGATGATTTTGCAAATATGTTTCATGTGTCAAGACAAACCATTTCTAATTGGGAGAATGGGAAAAGCTATCCGGATTTAGAGATGATTATAAAGATAAGTAATTATTTCAAAATATCGGTCGATGAATTATTGAAAAATGATACTAAAATTGTAGAAAAAATCGATGATGAAAAGAGGAAAAAGAGGAAGTATTTTATTTTACTGATAGTTATATGTGTCATAGGAAGTGCCCTAATCTTGATATTATACAATAAGTATCAGGAAAGCATAGCAGTTAATTTCTCTATGAAAAAACACGAGACTTATAAAAGTACGGAGATTAAAGAATTATCGCTGAATGTTGCTAATGGGTATTTTTCAGTTCCTAAAAATGAAAAACTAGATGTACAAGTACATGGGGTTACTGATGATGGCAAACTTCATCTTACAATTATGAATCAAGACAACAATATTTATTATCGATTAGATGGACAAGAGCTGAATGACCTGCAAACTTTATATTTTGAAAAGGGTTCCTATATCATTCAAATCGTTGCTGATGATTTTACAGAAGATATTATAAGTATTGAATATAATATTGATATTAGTAATTAAAATTAAATCAGATGAAAAAAATTTTTTCGGGAAGTACATTGAAAATAGTTGCAATGTTTTTCATGGTAATTGATCATTTAGGTCAAGTAGTTCTGAAGAACGGGATCATCTTAAATGCCCCCTACTCTATGTTTACAGACGAGCAATTTTCTGATTTAATGTCTGCAGTGAATATTTGTCATATTTTAGGTAGAATTTCATTCCCTATTTTTTGTTTCTTATTAGTAGAGGGATTTTTGCATACGCATAGCCTAAAAAAATATTTTTTTAACTTGGGTTTATTTGCAATTATTTCTGAACCTATCTATGATTTAGCCTGTACAGGTAATGTATTTAGCCTACAACAACAAAATGTGTTATTTACATTATTACTTGGGCTAATAGTTATAGCAACTATAAGAAAATTTCACGAGAAAGGGATAATATCTTTAGTAATTGTAGCAATAGGGGCAAGTCTTTCATACATTTTTAATTTTGATGGCTGGTACTATGGAATAGCTTTAATTAGCATATTTTACTTGCTCCACGATATGCGGATGATGAAATATGGAATGTCTATTTTAGCTATGTTTGTTTGTGGACTAGATTTTACGATAAATGGACTTTTTGACCCGTATTTTTTAACTTCTGTATTTTCATTGGTATTTATTTCTTTATACAATGGTAATCGTGGAATAAAAATGAAATATCTCTTTTATATTTTTTATCCCTTACATTTGTTAATATTATACCTTGTCAGTATACTTTTGATTAAAACATTATAAATCATTCTATATTTATTTGGAGCGGTTGATTTTGAATTGACCGCTTTTTTTATTTCATAAAAATATAGAATTGTTACTTGAAGGACAGAAAAAAGAATAGTATAGTTATATAAACAACTTATATAACTAATTTGTATAAAGGAGAATGTATTATGCCAAAACAAAAAATCACGAAAGAAATGGTTGTTGATACAGCATTTGATATTGCCAGGAAAGATGGAATGGATCGGGTACTCATAAAGAAGATCGCTGGAAAGCTTGGCTGTTCTGTTCAGCCCATCTATAGTTATTGCCAAAACATAGAAAGTCTGAAAGCAGAAGTAGAAGCTCGGGCAATGCAATTTGTGTGGGGGTTCATAGAAGAACAGATCGATCCGGAAGATCTGTTTGCGAGTACCGGAAGAGCCTATGTCCGGCTTGCCAAAGAAGAGCCAAATTTGTTTCGGATTTTCATTTTGCACCGAAGGCAGGGGATCAGTTCTTTGGAGGAGTTCTATACGAAAGAGACAGATCCGGGGATGGCGGAATTTCTTTCTGACAGGCTCCATATCGATGTGGAGCGGGCAAGAAGTCTCCATTTGCACATGCTGATCTATACGGTTGGGATCGGGACAATTTTTTGTACGACAGCCCCGGGGATATCACTGGGAGAAGTCGTGAAGCAACAAGAAAGCGCAGCCAAGATTTTTTTGGATACGGCGCTGAGAGATGCGTCATATAGGGAGCGATCAGAATGGATTTAGAGGAGGGACGGATGGAAAAAGGAATGATACTATATCAGTCGAAATATGGAGCGGCACGAAAATATGCGGGATGGCTGAGAGAGGAAACAGGATTTGAAATCAGGGAAGTGAAAAACTGTAAGATAGAGGAGGTTCTCTGTTTTGAGAGGCTGATTCTTTGCAGTGGAATTTATGCGTCTGGTATTGCGGGAATATCGTTTTTCCAAAAGAACATAGAAAAATTACAAGGGAAACAGCTTTTTGTTTTTACTGTTGGGGCATCGCCTTATCATGAAAACGCATTGAAAGAACTCAAGAGAAAAAATATGAAAGGCGGTCTTTGCGCTATCCCTCTATTTTATGGGAGAGGAATGTGGCTAGAAGAGAAGATGACATGGAAGGACCGGACGCTTTGCAGGATGCTGAAAAAGGCGGTGGCGAAAAAAGCTCCGGATACGTGGGAACCATGGATGGCTGCACTGATGAGTACAAATGGTCAAAACTGTGACTGGACAGATAGGAAGTATTTGAAACCATTGCTGGATGCATTGGGGAATAGGGCAGGATTGGAAAAGCAACTCGACTCTTTTTGATTTATAGTAGAGATATGACAAAGAAGAGCAGGGGTGAGATGCATGACAACTGGGGAAATTGTTGAACAAAGTAAAGAGTATATAAAAAAGAATATCGAAAGGTCACTGACAGTGGCAGAGATCGCAGGAGCGGTCGGATATTCAGAGTATTATTTTTCCAGACTATTTAAAAATGAGACGAGGACTTCCGTGATGGAATATGTAAAACGGGAAAAACTTCAAAGAGCATCTGTTGAGATCCGTAGTGGCAAGAAAATCATGGATACAGCGCTGAAATATGGATGGGAGTCTCATAATGGGTTTACGAAGGCTTTTAAAAAGGAATTTGGCTATTGCCCTGCTTTACTTCGTGCTATGGTAATAAGTATGCAAAGATTAGGAGGTAAAAGTATGGGCAGGACAGTTAACGAGCGAGTCGATGAACATGCGACAAAGGAGCAACTATTTGAGATTCTAAAGAAAAAAGTGATACAGATGTATCCTTCTGTGGATGAAAAAGAGATACAATACATTTATGAGTATGCATGTGAAATCTATCACGGAATGGAGCGTTATTCGGGAGATGAATATATTACGCATCCATTGCATACAGCTATTCTGCTGGCGGATATGGAGACGGAATACCATACGATCTGTGCAGGGCTGTTTTGTGACGTCATGCAGAAAAGGCTTGTGGACAGAAAAGAACTTAAGAAACACTTGGCAGAGGAAGTCGTGGAATTGGTTGTAGGAGCAGGAATGGAAGATTTGGAAACCCGGGAGGAAAGAAAGGAACAGATCGTGCTTATCCGTCTTGCAACGCGTCTTCATAACATGAGGACTATTGACTACATGGACGGGCAGCAAAGAAAACGGAGAGCTGAAGAAACCTGCGAGATTTTTGTTCCATTGGCCGAAAAGACTGGAAATTATGAAATTGCAAAAGAACTGAGGGAGTTATCAATGAGAGTGTGAAAAGTAGAAAAGGGTAAAAATTTATAGTTGGTAAGCCCTTATTTTCGCTGCAAGATTATGAAATAATGGATATTAAAAAGTATAAGAGTGGTTGATACAGTTGTATCATCTGCTCTTTTTTATTTTGTATACATACGGTTGCCTTTTAGCTGTCCATGTGTGGACGGCAGATTACAAATATACTTTTACTAAATAAATTACTAAAACCTGAAAATGAATTTAGTAAATAGAGTGAAAAAATAAATATTTTTAAAGAATATTGAAAAAATTAAGAGTGAAGAATATAGTAGTGTAAAAAATTAAATGATATAATTTAGAGCGATAAAGAAAAAATACAGTAAAAAAAGAAAATAATTTAGTCAACAGGAGGACTGGATGGCAACATTAAAAGACGTAGCGAAACGAGCCGGGGTATCTCCGGCAGCGGCTTCCAGGGGCTTAAATCAGGACAGACATTTTTCCGTATCGGATGATACGAGGATGAAAATACA
>OAVK01000894.1_pt1 | contig 12120 bp, 9 predicted proteins | sample 1495301 | NCBI WGS metagenome assembly OAVK01 (sample SAMEA2580094, study PRJEB22360) | human gut metagenome | biome: human gut; feature: human-associated habitat; material: faeces | place: Denmark | collected 2008/2010
ACGTTTGCCGGATAATGTTCTGCCCCAACTACCGGCCCCTCCCCATTCAGCGATTCGGAATGTTGTCCCTCGGACAGGCGATATCCGGTCGCCATTCCGCTCTCATAACGGGTCTTTCCCTCCATGAGATGGGAGTCCGTTCCCTTGACCGTCCAGGCTTTGTCCCCGGATTCATCGGACCAGGAGTCACGGTTATAGCAATTTAAGTGTCCCTCGTAAAATCCGTATTCCGGAAGCAGCATTGGATTTCCTGTCACATGGTAATACGCACGCAATAACGCCCTTGCCGACTCACGCCCGTTTTCCTTTTCTGTCAGGAAATAGTATGCGCTGAAATGGTGCTCTTTGTGAGACGCAAGGACAAGCCCTTCGTCCGTCTCACCAAAGTCATACGTTCCATCGGAGAATGTATTTCTCAAAACCCCGTATCCTGCTGTCGTATAGTAGAATGGATTTGGGGACGCTACTCCTCCGTCCATCCAGGCGCTCTCATTGACAATCTGAATTTTTTTCCCAGTATGTACGAAACGGCCGTTCTGTGTACCGCCTCCGTAGAACTGCTCTTTCTCGTGGCGCGCCAGTGTCTGGATCGTCTCATCCCCCGTAAACTCCAGTGGCTTGGCCTCTTCAAGAATCTTTCGCTTTCCCACATAGATCGTCATCCTGCCTGTCTCTTTTTCAAAGACAATACATGTCTCTTTGCACCGGATGCATACCGATACCGGATCCTCTGTAACTTCTGCCTCCGGCTTCATATATGCGTCCGAACTGTCCGGGCGCTGCTGGATCTTCGCCGTATGCGCCTCATCTCTTGGTGCAGCGTACTCTGAGACGCTGCCTTCTCTGCTGACGTCATAGCGGAAAATCTTCTCTTCCAGAAAGGTGATCGTCCCCCGGATCCCTTCCTGAAAAGACACCTGCACGATATGGTGCCTTTCGGCGTCTCTTTGTGCGGACGTCACTTTGCTGATGGCTCCGCAGACTGTCTGCTTTTCTTCGCTCATTGAAAACCTCCTTTTCCATAATCTCTGGGATTACGGATGATGCCTAGAATAGTTTGATACAATTATTTTACCAGAGCATAGAAAAAAGCGCCATCCATGAGCGCTTTTTCTGTACAATATGATAAAAAGATTGTGCTTCTGTATAAGTGATCTATAAAATATATCACATCCCCAAGTAAGGTTCTGGATTCCGTCCGTCTGCTCTGCAATCCTTCCAGGCTTGCACCCCTGTTTTCAGTCTTTCCAGTCCATCTTCCAGAACCGTATGGGCGCAGGCAATATTCATCCGCAAAAAGGATTTGCCGCTCTCCCCGTACTGACCTCCGTTGGAGAGATAAAGCCCTGTCTCCTTGCGGAGAACTTGTTCCAATTCCTCCGTATCCTCCACAAGCTCCCTACAATCCAGCCAGAGAAGATACGTGGTCTCGGACTCCACCAGATGAATTTCAGGAAGTTCCTGTTCCAGAAATGCTTTTGCCGTCTGCTTATTCTCATACAGATATGCCCGGAGCCCATCCATGGTCCTCCCTCTCGGTAGGCCGCGATCGCCGCAGTCATGGCAAAAACATTCGGTTCTGCCACCTCATCGGTATTGAGCGCCCGCCCCATCTGATGCCGCAAGTAAGGATCAGGCACCATGACGGCCGCCGTCTGGATCCCCGCCAGGTTGAACGCCTTGGTCGGGGCAATGCAGGTGATACTGTTCTTTTTGCACTCCTCCGATACCGAGGCAAAGGGAATGTATTCTTTCCCCGGATCCGTCAGTTCACAGTGAATCTCATCGGAAATGACTACCACATGATGTTTCCAACAGAGCGCCCCGATCCGCTCCATCGTTTTCTTTTCCCATATTTTTCCCACCGGATTGTGCGGATTACAGAAGATCAGCATGGTAGTCTGAGGGTCTGCAATCACCCTTTCCAGTTTTTCAAAGTCCACCCCGTAACTCTCACCATTATAAGTAAGCGGACATTCCACCACGTTTCGTCCGTTGTTGACAATAGAGTTGAAAAAAATATTATAGACCGGCGTCAAAAGGACAATCTTTTCCGCCACCGACGTGAGTTTCCGCACCGCTGTAGAGATGGCTGGAACCACTCCGGTACAGAAGATCAGCCATTCTTTTTTCAGATGAAAGTGGTGGCGCTTCTTCCACCATTCCCGGATAGAGTCGTACCATTCTTCAGGAATGATTGTGTAGCCGAATACCCCGTGTTCTGCCCGTTTCCGAATGGCTTCGTGGATCTCCGGGGCCGTCTCAAAATCCATATCCGCAACCCACATCGGTAGTTCCGACTCTCCCACCTCCCATTTCATGGACAGAGTCCCCCGTCTGCTGATTGGTTTGTCAAACTGATAATCCATGATGTCCCCCCTTGTCTCTATGCACAGAATTTCTCACTCGTCACCCGGATATCAGAGCACCAGATCTTCGTCTTTCCAGGGTCCACCTTGTCTTTTTCCAGGATCAGCTCTCCGATTGCATCCGCCCGAATCGTTCCGCCCGACGGATTGAACACACTGTCGATCTTTCCTTGAATGTCCGCATCCACCGACGCATACTCAAACGCTAATGTCGTATTTAAGAGACGGCAGTTTTTCATTACCAGATTATCAATGTAGCACATCCCCTGAAGACTCTCAATCGTGCAATTCACAAGTGTCAGATTCTTTGAATTCCATCCAAGATATTCCCCGGAAATAAAAGAATCGTAGACCGTCACATTTTCACTGTTCCAAAACGCGTCTTTGGAAAGCATTTTCGCATTATGGATCTCTACGTTTTTCACTCCGTCAAAGGAATAATTGCCCACAAGCTGAAAATCACGGATCACCATATTCTGGCTGTTCATGGCAAAATAGTCACCCTTTGCCTTGACATGATCCATCTGCACGTCACTACAGCTCCAGAGTGTTTCGAACCCATTTGGAAAATTCACATCATCCAACACTACGCCCCTACAGCGGCGGAAGTTTTTCGGAGCTTCAATGAGCGCCCGCTTGACCGTAATATCCTGGGTATACCAAACACCTGCCCTCGCCATTTCGAACCAGGTACAGTCCTCCGCATAAATCTGCCTGCTGTACCAAAGCGGATATTTCCACTGAAATATGGTGGTATAAAGTGAAATATCCTGGCTTTCCTTAAGCGGTGACTCCCCTTTTGCAAAAATAGTATCATGGATCTCCAGATGTTTTCCTTGAAAAAGTGGACGTTCTCCTTCTAAATAGCTCTGATTGATTTTCTTTTTCTGCATCATTTTTTATCTCCTCCTCCAACAATGCCAATCACTTTTGCCGGCACGCCTCCTACGATCACATTCGCAGGAACGTCTTTTGTCACGACTGCGCCTGTTGCCACAATGGCATGATCTCCGATCGTCACTCCCGGCAGAATCGTCGCATTGGCTCCAATCCACACCTTTTTGCCTGTACGGATCGGTTTTGGATAAGTCGTCCCCCGATCTTCCGGTGCAACTCCGTGATTCAGCGTAGCAAACACAACATTATGTCCTACCAACGTCTCATCTCCCAGAGTAATGCCCCCCTGATCCTGAAAGCGGCAACCGGAATTGATAAACACGTTTTTACCGACACGGATGTTTTTGCCGCAGTCTGTAGTAAACGGAGGAAACATGCGGAAAGTCTCCTCCTCCGGTTGTCCAGTCAGTTGGAAAAACAGTTTCCGGATTTCCTCCGGTGTATGAAAGGACGAATTTAATTCAAATGTGATCTTCATCGCCTCAAACGCCATCTTTGTCATATACTGTTGCATCGGGGAATCTGCCCGCACCGGCCTCCCCTTGTTTACATGCTCCAAAAACGTTTCCAGTACTATCGTCTCTTCTTCTTTCATCTTAATCCCCCCTCTTTTTTTCATCTCATAGATCAGTAATCCGGGCAGTAGAACTTTCATTCCTGCTTCTATCTATTCCTTTTATTCTAGTATAGAAAACCAGAATCAAAATCGCAAATACTTATATTTTATTCACTTATATAGTTGAAACCTATTTAGCCTTGGGGTATAGTAATGATCAAACATATGATTCAGCATTCTTATATAGGAGGTAATGATGGAACTTCGCGTACTTCAGTATTTTCTTGCCGTTGCCAGGGAACAAAGTATTGTCCTGGCGGCAAAGTCGCTGCATCTTTCGCAGCCTACCTTATCAACGCAGATCAAAAAACTGGAGGAAGAGCTCGGCAAACAGCTTTTCATCCGAGGTGGCAAGGGTTCCCGTCGGATCACACTCACCGAGGAGGGTATGATTCTTCGGAAACGTGCGGAAGAGATTCTGGAACTTGTTCACAAGACGGAGACAGAGATTGCCGCATCGGACGATATGCTTATGGGAGATATCTACATCGGTGCCGGAGAGACAGACAGTATCCGTCTGGTCGCACGGGCGGCAAAGCAGATGCAGCTCCGCTATCCAGGCATCCAGTTTCACATTTCCAGCGGAAATGCCGTCTATGTCAAAGAGTCCCTGGACCGTGGGCTGATTGATTTTGGAATCATATTCGGTACGGTGGATATGACTTCCTACCACACTTTGAAACTTCCGGCGACAGATACCTGGGGCATCCTCATGCGAAAAGACGATCCTCTCGCAGAAAAAACGTCGATCCGCCGGGAAGATCTATGGGATCTGCCGCTAATTGTGTCCCAGCAGGAGTCTGCCGGAGGACAGGTGCTGCAGTGGCTGAAAAGAGATCCTGCAAAGCTTCACATTACAGCGTCCTACAATTTGATTTACAATGCTTCCCGGCTCGTGGACGAGGGGTTAGGATACGCACTTGCTTTTGACAAACTCATTCATACTTCAGGAGACAGTTCCCTTTGTTTCCGGCCCCTGAATCCTCCACTGGAAACGGAAATGTTTGTCATCTGGAAAAAATACCAGGTCTTTTCCAAACCGGTAGAAAAGTTTATTGCCATTCTGAAGGAATCCTTGGCTCTGGACGACACTTTGTAACGTCTGCCTGATGAGCGGAGTTTTCCCCGAATCTTGTCCGGACCTGTTCTTGACAAACTACAGGCAGATTTTCTATACTGGGTATTACAAGTGTAAGAAAAAAAGGAGGAATTGATTATGAATCATCTGCCACAGATTTCGGAGGCAGAATTCGAGGTAATGAAGATCGTATGGAAGTATGCGCCGATCAATACCAATGAAATCACAGAACGGCTTAGGCTAGCGACCACATGGAGTCCCAAAACGATTCACACTTTAATCAAACGTCTTGTCACAAAGGGAGCCCTCTCCTATGAGAAGCAGGGGCGGATCTTTGTCTACACCCCTCTGGTCGGAGAAAAAGAATATATTGAACAGGAAAGTTCTTCCTTTTTAAAGCGTTTTTACCACGGTGATCTGACGGCTATGGTTTCATCCTTTCTTGAGGAAGAGCGACTCTCCGATCAAGAACTGGAAGAGCTTCGCTTGCTGTTATCTCAAAAGAAAGGAGAACACTGAATATGACAGAATTTATCAATGGATTTATGAGTCGGTTTCTGCTGTGCAGCCTTTTGCTGTGCGGAATCATTGGTATATTCTTCGGCATCCGCAGGCTTTTGGGCAGATTGTTGGGCGCACATTTGCAGTACCGCCTTTGGCTCCTCCTGCTCATTCTTTTGGCGGTTCCTTTTCTTCCGCAGTCTTCTTTTCCCATCCTGGCAGACCCGACCCGCATTTCTCCGGAAATCTCATCTTCCATTTCCGGATTGCAGAAAACCAAGGCTGATACTACAGTGGTCTCTGCCTCTGTCTGGATGAAAGATTTTACCGAGTCTGTTAGCAAAAGCACACCAGCGTTTCTTTGGAAGTTCCTTTTTATCATTTGGACTACCGGAGCCATACTCGCCCTCCTTTCCGGGATCCGGTCAGCACTAAAACTGCGTACTCTCCATTCTTCGGCTCTTCCTCTCCAGCATCCAAAAGCCAGAGAACTTTTCAAGTCCTGCCTGGACACCCTGCATATTCAAAGACCAGTGGCCGTGTACAGTACTGCCTTTTTACGGTCGCCTGTGATGACAGGCGTTCTCCGACCTCGGATTTATCTTCCGATTCGACTGCTCTCCGATTATCATGAAGAAGATTTACGGTACATTCTGCTCCATGAGCTCACCCATTACCGTCATCTCGATGCGATCACCGGTTATCTGATGAACCTGGCCGGAACTCTATACTGGTTTCATCCGCTTGTATGGGTATCTTTGCGGGCCATGAGAACAGACCGTGAACTTGCGTGCGATGCCCGTGTTCTGTCTGTTCTGGAAGAAACAGCTTATGAAGACTATGGACTGACACTTCTCCGGTTTGCTCAAGTCTCCTCCCTGCCTTTTGCCGCCGGACTGGGACAGAAAGGACCGCAGATCCGAACCCGCATCCAGCATATTGCCTCTTATCGAAAGCCCAGCTTTTCCATACGGCTTCGATCTGTATGCATCTGCTTTCTGATTGTTCCCGTTTTTATGGCATGTGTCCCTCTCCTCTCCTTTGCGTCCGCTTCTCTGTCTCCAAACGCGATAGACACCGGCAGAAAAAGTACTTCTGCCACCCCATCTTCCGGTTGGGATTCCAGTATAAGCCCTGGCAAACACTCTGATTCTGATGGAGGACTTTCGGCTTATTTTACCGGATATGATGGAAGTTTCGTCCTCTATGATTCGGAGACGGACGGCTGGACCGTATACAATGAAACTCTGGCCCGCACAAGGGTCTCCCCGGATTCTACCTACAAGATTTATGACGCCTTATTTGCCCTAGAAGAAGGTCTGATTACTCCGGAGCACTCGGCCCTTTCCTGGTCCGGTACCAGATATCCTTTTGACGAATGGAACCGGGATCAAACACTATCAAGTGCTTTGACCTGCTCTGTCAACTGGTACTTCCAGGCGCTGGACCAGCAAATGGGCAAATCCACCCTTCGTTCCTGGCTGCAGCGGATCGAATACGGGAATGAAGCCTTGCAGGGTAATCTTAACTCTTACTGGATGGAATCCTCCCTTTTGATTTCCCCGTTAGAACAGGTAGAGCTACTGACCGGGTTCTATCACAATGAATGGAATCTGCACCCGGAATACGTGAAAGCAGTAAAAAACGCCATCTGCCTTGCCTCCTCATCTGACGGTTCCCTTTACGGAAAAACCGGAACCGGCCAGGTCAATGGAGAAAACAGAAATGGCTGGGTTATCGGGTTTGTTGAATCTTCGGGACATACAGTGTTTTTTGCGATGAATCTGACCGGGGAGGGGGCCTGTGGCAGCGAGGCTGCCTCCCGGACTCTTGCTATTTTATCGGATCGTGGAATCTATACAGATCCATCCCTCTAATCAGTGGAAAAAGCGGACCTTACGGGTTCACTGCCCGTTGTCCGCTTCTTTCCACTGTGTTCCTAATCGGTACTGATAAGGAGGAATCCTCCCCAGTTCCTCATCCGAAATCTCATTTCCCAGATATTGGAATGTTCCATTCTGTCGGAATCGTACCTTCAGCGTATGATGCAGAGCACAGTCATTTCCACTCCCCAGACATACCGCCTCAATAGTCAGTGCTGTGGTGCCGTCAGCATTTTCTTTCACATCTACGACCTCCGGCAAAGAAGTACCGAAGGTTGTCGGGATGTAGTTGCCGGTTCCAAGACGTACCCATAAGTAGGTCCGGCTTTCCCTGTCGTATTCTGCAAATGTACGAAGCTCCTCTTTTGTTACCGGAATGTAATCCATAATCAGAGTTTCAAACTCTTCCTCCGGAATCCCATCCGCATAGCGGTCATAATCGATTTTCTTCCCGTATTTCATCTCATAGAACGACTCAAACACTCCATTATAATCCAGTTTTGACAAATCTGATAAATCCCAGCTGGAACACAAAAGATTGTTCCCCTGATATCCAAGTTTCTCAACGCACGCGATAGATAACTCTTTACACTTCTTGTCCATGGGCCGGATCCGAATCATGGTCCCCGCATCGACCACCTCACTTACTTCCGGTGGTTCAGGCGCACATAACTCATAAGAAAACCAGCCTTTTTCAGTATAATTCCATTTTTTGATGCGGGTACGGATCGTTTCTGTAACTACAGGTTTTCCCTCCTGACTCCATTCTGCGATCGTCTCCAGAATCTCCATTTGTTTCCCGTCAAATACAAATTTCATCCGGTTTAATCCACCGCCCGCTTTTATCTGATACATAACAATCTCCCCTGCTTTTTGATCCTGGCAGTTTAAAAGAAATCGATCCATTTTTTTCCAATGTTCCATTGTAGAATATGCATCTGCGCCACTCACAGTCAGCCCACTCTTTTTCAAGATTTCTTTCATTTTGATAAGATCTGCATCAGAGAGCACCCCATTGGACGCGTCTCCTTTCTCTGCTTTACGGTAACATGCCCCCGTAAGATTCATTGCTTTTTTACAAGCTGCTTCCGCCTCTTCCCTCTCTCTTTTACCAACCGGAAGATCGTATCCCTGCAGCTTTTGCTTTTCCCATGTTTTTTTCTTCTCCCCGGACGTATCCTCGGGACGTGATTCCTCCCGCTCCAGAATCCGGCTTCCAAGAATAATGACAATCAGGAGCAAAATCAGCAGCCCCACGTTGCGTCTCCAATGTCTATTTCTTTCCATAGTATGCTTCCCACTCTTCCTTTGTAAATCTTGGTTTATACCATGAATTTGTCACTCGCTCGTCCCAGGACAGGACCCGGCAGGAGACATAATCAAAACTTCCCTCCTGCCCAGGTCTTACAATCAGCTCGCTTTCTACCGCACAGTCCAGCATCTTCCATGTCCATACCGCCTCCACTGTGAGACGGATTGTACCATCATCCAGCTTTTCATATCCGGTAACCTCCGGGTATGGGCCGTAAGGACTTCCCCCATCCTTAAGTCCTCTCGGACGATACAGAAATGTTCCGCTTTCTGGTTGATACATCATGTTTTCCCGGATGGTGGCTGTATGAAACGAAAAATAATTTTGCAGTACTTCTTCTACTTCCTGTTCCGGTACCTGATACTCCGCCCCCCAGGAAGCCTCATATGGAACCGGCTCACCGAATTTCACATAAAAAAGCCGTTCATACAGATCGTAAAAATTCAACTTTTTCGGTTCCTTTTCATTCCAATCCGTAATCAATAGATTGTTACGGTCATATCCTATCGGTGTCACATAGTCGCGGCAGGCTTTCCTGCACACAGAATCCAGTGGTTTCACTCGAAAAGCTTTTTGTCCGGGCGGCCCGTCGTACCCTGCAGGTCGGGCCTCTTCCAGAAAGAGATAGCCTTTCTGAGTATATTCCCAGGAGTTTGTTTCAAACTCGTTGTAATAATTGATTTTCGGCTTTTCCCCCCATTGAAGAGAGCTCACCGCTGCCTTTAAGCCTCCTTGCTCTGCTTCCAGATCATAACGGATCCATCCCCCCTCCTTTGTCACACAAAACAGAGTTGCCTTTGCCTTTTTCCCCTCTTCTGCTTGTTGACAGAAAGTTTCCATCTGGCTATAATTCACCATATTGATCTGATTATCCGTATCCACGGCCGCATATCCCTGCTCTCCAATCGCCCGGATGATAGTTTCCTGAATCGTTTCCGTATCCTTTTCCTGTTCATAAAGATCCTTTAGTCTCTCAGCCAGCCGCAGGGAGTCCTCTTTCCGATTCTCTTCAGATTCCGGTTCTTTGATCTCCTCGGTTTTCTGATCTGTTCTTCTCTCTGCTCCATACCCACAGCCACTTCCCACAACTATAATGAGAAGTCCTGCTATCATCCATCTTCTCCAGTTCACTTTGTTCTCCCCTTTTGTCTTTTTAAACGTTTTGATGATTTAATATTACACTTGTAAGATTTATAAGTCAAGCACCATTCTAATCATTGGAAGCGCCAAAAGGCACATTCCTGGATTATATGCGGTCGCCAGTACAAAAAATGAGGAAGAGTAAACCGATCAGTTCTCTTCCTCATTCTTTCTTTTCATTTTCATCGATTAAACCTGCACAAGCCCTACCATACTGCCAATCAACACAACAATCCCGAGTGCAATACGGTACCATCCAAATGCCTGAAAGTCATGCTTCTTAATATAATCCATCAGGAAACGGATCACTACGATGGAGACGAAAAAAGCCGTCACCATACCAACTCCAAGTACTAAAAGCTCTGATCCACTAAACGCAAATCCATATTTCAGAACTTTCAGAAGACTTGCCCCAAGCATTACCGGGACAGCCAGGAAAAAGGTAAACTCTGACGCCGCTTTTCTGGAAACCCCAATCAGGAGGGCTCCTACGATCGTTGCCCCGGAACGGGACGTCCCCGGGAAGACCGCCGCCAGAAGCTGGAACACACCAATGATCAGCACTGCTGAAACCGTCAAATCATCGACCGTACGAATCTTCGGCTTTCTGCCTTTATTCCACCTTTCGATGATAATAAAAGCAATACCAAACACAATCAGCGCAACCGCAACCGGAACGGCATGGTAGAACAGTTCTTCGAATACACTGTCAAAAAGGATTCCAATGATCGCCGCCGGAATACAGGCAAGCAGAATCTTTCCCCAGAGAATCATCTTATCCATCTCAACAAACGGTTTTCTTTTATCTTTCCACTGAAACGGGAATAACTGATTCCAAAACTGAAGAACAACCGCAAAAATCGCTCCAAGCTGGATCACCACCAAAAATACATTGATAAACTCCTCGTTCCCCTTTAATTGTATAAACTCATCCAGAAGGATCATATGCCCCGTACTGCTGACCGGAAGCCATTCTGTGATTCCCTCCACAATTCCAAATAAGACTGCTTTTATAATTTCCATCTGTCTTTTCCTTTTTCTCCCCTTTCAAATTTACACACATGCCACTTTTATTTTACCATCGTCTTTCGCACCTGTTCCAGAATCAAAATCGCCACAAGACAAGCTGCCGCACCAATTAGAACCGCGGTTGCCATCGGAATCGTAATCGCCGTGATCTCAAACAGCGACGGCAGAATCGCCAGCGCAAAGAAAGTGCCTCCCACCATAGTCACACACACAAATGCGCGAAGCCAAGTGAGCGGAATACAACTCTTAATGACAGCTCCCATAGAAATAAGAATCAAAAGCATATACATCGTTGTCTGCCTCTGCTCCACGCCAAACGGTGCAAGCAACGAAAACACCGAGATCATAACGGCAACCGTGATACCAAACGGAGCCGCATGGGAAAGTGCTGTCGGCAGAAATCTTCCCCGAATACGCCGGATATCCGATTCCACAATCGATACGAAAGACGGATATGCCTCAATGCAGGCATCAATCAATGTCACCTGAATCGGGATAAACGGGAATGGCTGATTAGAGAACAGGCAGAAGAACGATACAAGCACCGAATAAATTGTCTTGATAAAGAAGACCTGGGCCGTTCTTGTCACGTTGTTGATTACCTTTCTGCCCTCCATCACAACATGCGGCAAATTGGTGAAATCGGAATCCAGAAGCACCACCTGGGCAATCTGACGGCTTGCGTCACTTCCGTCCGCAACCGCAATCGAACAGTCCGCCTCTCTGAGAGCCAGCAGGTCGTTGACCCCGTCTCCTGTCATGGCTACCTGGTGTCCCTGCCTTTGCAAAGCCTTTACGAGCTCTTGTTTCTGTTTCGGAGTCACTCTGGCAAACACCGCATAATCCTGACAAAGGGCATCGTAGTCAGGAGATTCCCCAAGCGTAGACATATCCAGAGCATCCTGCCATCGTTTCAGGCCAGCACGCTTTGCAATCATCGCCACAGTCTTTACATGGTCTCCGGAAATCACTTTCACGTCTACCCCCTCGCGCCGGAAAAAGCCAAGCGTCTCTTCCGCATTTTTCCGAATCGTATCTTCCAGCACGACACTGTAAACCGGACGAATACCCTCCGGAAGTTTCTCATCATCTTCCCATGTCTGTCCGTAATAACCAATAATAATCACTCTGCGACCCTTTTCCAGTTCCTGTTCCAGATGATCCGGCAGCTTATCCATCAATCTTTCCGGCGCCCCCACGAAAATACTTCCGGCGCCCTCAAAGCTGATACATCCCCATTTTCTCTTAGAGGAGAAAGAAATTTTATGCTCCGGACGATACTTCGGCTCCGGCTC
>OAVK01000896.1_pt1 | contig 12111 bp, 6 predicted proteins | sample 1495301 | NCBI WGS metagenome assembly OAVK01 (sample SAMEA2580094, study PRJEB22360) | human gut metagenome | biome: human gut; feature: human-associated habitat; material: faeces | place: Denmark | collected 2008/2010
CCGCGCGATCCAGCCATTCATTGAATATTTCGGAAAGAGCCGCATTTCGGCGGGAGTTTACGACGGCGACACACCCGCGGGCGAGAGGAGCCGGATCCGGAAAGAAGCGAATATTATTCTGACCAATCCGGAGATGGTGAATGGTGCATTTTTGCCGAATCACAGTAAATTCGGATTCGATTTTATTTTTACAAATCTGAAGTTTGTCGTCATTGATGAGCTTCACACCTATAGAGGCGTGTTTGGGTCCCATTTGGCCAATGTATTCCGCCGGCTTCACAGGGTGTGCCGCTACTACGGTTCATCACCGGTCTTTCTGTGCAGTTCGGCCACCATTGCCAATCCCGTCGAACTGGCGGAGGAGATCTGCGGAAGAAAATTCGTGCGGATCGAGCGGGATGGCTCTCCTGCGGCAGAGCGGACCTACCTTCTGATAAAGCCTCCGAAGATTCTGGGGCACGATAAAAAGTACTATGGACAGGTGCAGGCCACGGCGGTGGCGGCGGAGCTGATCCCGGAGCTGGTGGAACAGAGAAAGAATTTTATCGCATTTGCCCGCTCCCGAAGAAATGTGGAGGTAATTCTAAAGGAGGCGAGGGATCGTCTTGAAGCGGAAAGTCCGGCCAGTGCGTCCCAGGCAGATAAAATATCCGGTTACCGGGGCGGTTACACGCCTGCGGAGCGTAAGGAGATCGAGCACAAGATGGTGACAGGAGCGCTGTGCGGGCTGGTGTCAACCAATGCGCTGGAGCTTGGTATCGATATTGGTAAGATTGATGCTACCGTGCTGGCCGGATATCCGGGAACGAGGGCTTCCTTCTGGCAGCAGACGGGCCGGGCCGGAAGAAGCGGCCGGGCGTGCACCAATTATCTGATTCTTGACAGCCAGCCTTTCGATCAGTACATCGGAACGAACCCGGGATGGCTGTTCGAAAACAGCAGTGAGAGCGCCGTCGTAGACAAGAACAACCTTTTAATCGAACTTTCCCACATCAGGGCGGCTGCGGCGGAGATTCCCCTGACGTTGGATGATGCCTCTGTCTTTCCGGATCTGGGCGAGACGATTCCGGTCCTGATGCGGGCAAAGGAGCTGACCGGACAGAACGGCAAATTCGTGTGGTCGGGCGGTTCCTTCCCGGCCGGAGATTACAGCCTGCGCAATATTGACCCCAACCGGTACAAGCTGCTCTTAAAGGACAGCGGAAAAGAGATCACGGAGATGGACGAGATGCAGGCGTTCCGCGAGATTCACCCCGGAGCCGTCTATTTATACGGCGGCGTTCAGTACCAGGTGGTGACGCTGGATCTGGAGACAAGGACAGCCCGTGCCGTGCCGTTTAATGGAAATTACTATACGACGCCCATGGGAAATACGGATATCACGATCATTCACGGCAGGAAAGAGAAGCCATGGAAACGAATAGATGCGGTGTTCGGTGATGTAAATGTCAACGCGCAGGTTTCCCTGTACCGCAAGCTGCAGTTTCATAATCATCAGAATCTGGGGTATGAACAGATTAACCCTTCGTTATCCAGAGAATTTGAAACGGAGAGCGTCTGGCTGAAGCTCCCGGGTAATGTGGTAACGGCCTACCGCCGTCTGCTGCAGGAGAGTCCAAACGGGCAGATGATCCGAAACAATCATTTTGAGGGGCTGTGCTGCGCCATTCGAAACGCAGCGCGCCTGGTAACGATGACGGAGCAGGAGGACATCGGCACGACTGTCAGCACTAACGCCGTTTATGCAGAAAAAAGCGCTGAGGAGTCCGTATATCTCTTTCTCTACGATCAGTATACCGGAGGTCTTGGATATGCCGAGAAAGCGTACGAGCTGATTCCGGAGATTATAGAAAATGGTATCGCCATGGTGAGCGGCTGTCCCTGCGAGGACGGCTGCGCCGCCTGTGTCGGTGACTACCATCTCGATAAAAGTATGGTTCTGTGGGGGCTTAGGAATATGCTGGAGGAGTCTGAAGTGCCGAAACATGTGAAAATGGCGCCGTACGGCCCATCGACATTTATACAGAAGCCATTTCGGTTTGACGAGCTGGAAGCGCAGTGGAAGGCATTTACCGCCATGCTGCTGAAAAACGGGGAACCGTTTGCGTCCTTCTTAAATACGGTGAATGCGGTCAGGACGGAGGGGAGGAGACTCGCTCTGATTACGGATCAGCCATTTTACCGGGAGTGGATCATGGAGGAGACAAACCGAAAGGCCCTTAATAATCTGATTTCCTATTATACGGACGCACCAAAAGGATTTGAACTGGTGGTGGAGGTTCGGAAAAAAGAGGAAAACAGAGAGAACCGGGACGATGGCTGTGGTGAAAGCGGCGGGGACAGAAGCGGAGATAACAGCGATATGCGGAAAAAGCTTGAGCAGAGGCTTAATAAGCTTAAGAAAAAGGAGAATTAGGTGGACTGGGAAAGAGAATGGGAGAGGCTGAACCCCTATCAAAGGGAAGCGGTCACCGATGAAAATAAAGCCTGCCTCGTGAGTGCGAATGTAGGGAGCGGAAAAACGACGGTGCTGACTGCGAAGATTCTCTATCTCCATGAGGTGAAGCATGTGAGTTACCGGGATATGGTGGTGCTTACATTCACAAACAAGGCGGCTTCTGAAATACGGGAGCGGCTTGTGCGTGCGGACCCGTCAGTGACGCCGGAGGAGACGGAAAACTTCGGGACGTTTCATGGCGTGGCTCTGGGACTCCTGAAAAAAAGGCTCCCGGTGGAGACCCTGGGATATACGAAGGACTTCATGGTGATGGAGCCGGATGAGGAACTGGAGCTGGCCCATGCGCTGATAGCGGAGAAGAAGCTGAAGATAAAGTACAAGAACCGGCTGAGAAAGCGGCTGGCGGAAGCGGAGCGCGTATCGGCAGCGGGCGATGCCGGAGTGGCCGGCAGCCAGGACGATCTGGAAATCCTGGCAGGGCTTCTCACGGAGGAAAAACTCAGGCGAAATAAGATGACATTTTCGGATCTGATGAAAAATGCCTGCCTCCTGATGGCGAAAGAGGAAGGCGAGGAAGAGAGATCTGCGGATATTCAATGGGTGATTGTTGACGAAGTACAGGACTGCGATGGAAAACAGCTGGAATTTATCGATTGCTTTATGGCAGAGGGAGCGAAGCTGTTTGCGGTTGGAGATCCCAATCAGGTGATCTACAGCTGGCGCGGGAGCGCGTTTCATTTGTTTTATACTTTGAAGACGCGGTATCAGGCGGCAGAGCTTTCGCTCCCGGTCAATTACCGGTCCTGCAACGAGATTCTGGAGGCAGCCCGGTGTTTTCAGCAGAATGGCGGGGCTCTGGAAGGGATAAGAGGAAGCGGGGAAAAGATTGTGGTGAAGAACCACTACGACTCCTTTCAGGAAGCGTGTTATCTGACTGACCGGATCCGTGAACTGCAGAAACAGGGGATTCCTTTTGACGAGATCGCCATATTTTACCGCTTGCAGAGCCAGTCTAAGGTGCTGGAGGATGTATTTTCAAAGAATGGAATTCCATATGAGGTGGCCGTAAAGACGGGGATTCATGAAATTCCGGTGCTGGAATGGCTCCTCCGGCTTCTGCGGTTCCTGGCGGACCCGGCCGATCGCGCTGCTGCGGTTTTCGTTCTGAGCAGCCGGGAATACGGCGTGGGAATTTCTGCGAAGAAGGCGGAAAAACTGGCAGAGGAAGGCTGCGCGGGAGTATGCGGCCGAAAGGAAGCTTCTGAGAGTGGATCAGAAAAAGCTGCGGTGCCCGGGCTTTTCGAAAAAATGGTTTCGTTTGACCGAAATAGCGCTGAGATAAAGGATACGAATGCATTTTATGAGTATTTTGATCTGGATTGTTCACTGAAACCCAATGCAGCGTCTTATGGGGACGATAAGGCAAATGTCCGGCATTTTCTGGACCGCATGTTTGCATTTATGAATGCAAAAGACCTTAAGCTTCCGGAAGGGCTTCGGGAATTTTTGAATTCAGCGGCGCTGTATGGAACTTCTCGGGAACTGCTTCCTGAGGCGGACGGCGCCGGGGAGGCCCGCGTGAAAATGATGACACTCCATGCCTCAAAGGGACTGGAGTTTTCCCATGTCTTTATCATTGGTGTGAATTATGGCCTGATTCCGTTGCGGACGAAAGGGATAGACGGGGAAGATGAGGAGAGACGGCTGTTTTTCGTGGGAATTACACGGGCCAGAAATTATCTGGAGCTTTCCTGGTATACAAATCCCGACATCTTCGGTGTGATGGCCGGGGAAAGCCGTTATATCCGGATGATTCCGTCAGAACTGGTGCAGGGACAGGAGCCGGAGAGGCAGACGGGAACTGCCAACTTACAGGAGCTGCGGAGACAGGTACAGATGGCGAAAGAAAACGGGGAGAAGATGGAAGAAAAGGATGTGGAGAAAGCAGATGAGATGAAGGAAATGGAGGAGAAAACGCCAAACATCGAATCTGTATCTGCCGAAATACTGGTTCGCCACGAAACATACGGATGCGGCAAAGTTGTTGAAGAAGATGACACGATGATTACCGTACAATTTGATGGATACGGAAGAAAAGAATTTATCAAGGCATTTAGCTGCCTGGAAATATTAAATGGACAATAAGGGAGGAATTTTTATGAACTATTATGCTGGAATGGACATAGGCGGGACGAATGGAAGATTAAAACTGAAAGACGGAGACGGGAATATCCTCGGGGAATTCACCGGGCCAGGCTGCAGTATCAATACGGATGGATACGATAAGAGCCGGAGCCGCTGCCGGGAACTGGTGCTTCCGGCACTGAAGGAACTGGAACTGAATCCATCGGACTGTATGGGGATTTGTGTGGCGGCAAGCGGAATTGATTCACCGGGATATGAGAAGATGTGCCGGGATATCTTCGAGGAAATGGGATTTAAGTCCGACTGTATCCGGGCAGTCAATGACTGTGAGGTCTTTCTGTATTTGAAGGAGGGGCCGTCGATGGTAGTGGTATCCGGTACCGGTTCCATCTGCTATGGAATCGATGCGAAGGGCACTATATACAGGACTGGGGGCTGGAATCATATCTTAAGCGATGAGGGCAGCGCATTTTATCTGGGTATGCAGACTATGAGACTTGCAGCAGAGGATCTGGACGAGAGGACCAAATGCCCGTATCTTACCCGGATGTTTATGGAAAAGAGCGGCCTGGATACGCTGGAAAAGATTGATTTGTTCGTGAATGAGCATTTGTTTGATAAGTCGGAAATCGCCCGCTTTTCCATGATTGCCTGTGAGGCCGCCAAACAGGGAGATCCACAGGCGGAAGGAATCCTTAAGGACTGTGCGGAGAAAATATGGAAACTCATTGAAGATACTGCCCGTAAGGCCGGCTGGACCAGACAGAGCCAGGTATCCCTTGCGAGCGGGAAGGAGAAACCTCATCTGTGGCTGTGGGGCAGTGTTCTGGTTAAAAACGAGATAATCAGAGATGAAGTGGTAAAAAGGGTGAGACAGGTTATGCCGGAAATCGATGTCGCTGTTCCGGAGACGAGTGCGCTTGATCTGGCTTTGATGCTTGCGGGAAAGATCAGGTAAAAGAGCTTATCTGCTTAAATGGAGGTGAAAGTATGGAAAAATTGGGGGCTCAATTCTTAAATCAGATAGACATTCTTCTTCAGAATGCGCGTAACAGTGTTAAAACAGCAGTCAATTTGACGATGGTCTATACGTACTATGATATCGGTCGTATGATAATTGAAGAAGAGCAGAATGGTGTTAATCGTGCAGAGTATGGAAAATATATTCTAAATCAATTATCTGCGTATTTAACAAATAAATTCGGAAAAGGATTTTCTGTTACTAATTTGAAACAAATGCGTCAATTTTATATGATTTATTCGCACGATAAAATTGGTCAGACACTGTCTGACCAATTCAAAGGACTATCATCGGTTGAGCCAGAACGTAAGTTTGTCTTAAGCTGGTCACATTATCTACAGTTGATGAGGATTACTAATGTTAATGAACGCCATTTTTACGAAATTGAAGCGATGAAGAATGGTTGGAGTTTATCAGAATTGAAACGCCAGTTCGATAGTTCTTTATATGAACGATTAGCGCTAAGTAAAGATAAAAAAGCAGTGGCACGGCTTGCTGCCGAAGGACAGGTAGTCGAGTCGCCACAGGACTTAATTAAAGACCCTTATATTTTAGAGTTTTTGGGGTTGCCGGAATTACCTGAATATTCAGAAACGGAGTTGGAAAGTAAAATTATTGATAATCTGCAAAAATTCCTGCTGGAATTAGGTACTGGATTTGCCTTCGTTGGCAGACAAGTGCGATTTACTTTTGATGAAGAACATTTTAGGGTGGATTTAGTGTTTTTTAACAGGCTTCTTCGCTGTTTTGTTCTATTTGATTTGAAAATAGGCGAATTAAAACATCAGGATATTGGTCAGATGCAGATGTATGTAAATTACTATGATCGAAAGGTTAAATTACCAGAGGAGAATCATACGATTGGCATAATACTATGCAAAGATAAGAAGCAATCTATTGTGGAAATGACTTTGCCGGAAAGTAATAATCAAATATTTGCAAGTAAATATGAGACAATATTACCGAGTAAAGAGGACTTAAAATTGTTATTGGAACAGCAATCGTAAATACAGCGAATTAAAATTCGGTTCCCTGCAGTAGTTTTGCAGGAAACCGATTTTTATGGTACTAACGAAAGACATTGAAAATGTGGTTCGCGATCATCAAAATATCATTTGTATTCTCATACGTGCTCCGGATCCAGAGAAGGCGTGTAGACCTCCCGGCTCCCATTCATCTCTATAAGCACAGAGTGAGCCGGGATTTCAATATTCTCATACTGATAAGAGGAATCACCGAAATTAGCAACCGCAACCGCGGCCGCATCCCCGCCGCCTCCGAATACGGTTTTCTGCACGCTGCCGTCCTCGCTCTTATATTCAAAACCGGTCATTTCCCGGGTGACAGCCGTTTGGCTGAAGTCCGACCAGACGGTTTGGTGGCGGAGAATGTCTTCTTTGTACTTTGACCATTCCACCGCATCGAGGTGATAGAGCGGAGGGACGTTGTAAAGGATTTCCCGTATCATACGGTCTGCAGTCGCGCCCTTGATTTTGAAGGTTGACCAGTCCCAGTGATAGCTAGTGATGACAGAATCATTGTAGACGAGCTTGAACAGCGGAATATCGTATTTCGGGTCCACAAAGGTGGTATGGTACTGTTCTTTTACCGGAATCCGTTTGGAGAAATGTTCCGCGACGCCACCGTTAGGATTGTAGTACTTTCCGATATAATAGTCGCTGTCCTGATTCTTTTTCATGTCCTCATCCATCCAGGCAAATGTCTTCAGTTCTATTCCATGGGCGTATGCGATATCAGAGGCTGCGAAATCATTGCCGCCCTCCGAGCCGATGACGAGATGGTACTGGTCTCTGATGTAAGACATACGTTCCAGTCTGGCGGAAAGATCTTCCTCCTGTGTGGTGATGTGAGAAGGTGTGTAATCGTCATAGATCTCTCCGGTTGCGTCACAGTCGATAAACCAGGAGTTAAACGGGAGCTGGCTGGACATAATGCCTTCCATACGATTTTTGACGGCAGGAAGCGACAGGGCGGGATTTAATTTGCGGCCAACGTTCTGAAAGCCGCTTTCCGGTTTGCCGTTCTGATCCGTTATGACTGCGTTTTCATACAGGGCTGGATCGTCAAACTGAGCGGTAATCCACTGCTCTCTGCCGGGCTCGTGAATCGAATGGTAGGAGTCGTAGCTGGCGATAAGATAATCCTGGCTGGCCGCAGTTTCGACCAGCTCCGGTTTTCCATACGCCTGTTCCCAGCTGTTAAGGCCGATCCATGCGTGTTCGATTCCGCCTTCCTTCATTTCCTGAAGCAGAGCTACCGTCTGGGAATCCATCCACTGTCCGGCATCGGCAAATACTTCCGGTAAATTTGATGCGACAGCATATTTGTGAACCTGAATCCGGTCCGTTTCACTTAAGTTACTATATCCTTTTGCCAGGAGAACCTCTAACTCTGAAGAGCGCTGCGTAAAGACAGATGGTTCCCAGAAATCATCCCGTTTCAAAAGCTGGCTGATGTAGCTGCAGATTACATTTTTCTGATACTCTGCCACGTAGTCCTGACCCTGTATTTCTTTCAGGACAGATGTAAATTCCTGACCATTTTCCAGGCGTCCGGCAAATGACAGAAAATATTCCATAACCGGCGAGGAAAGAGACGTTCGAAATGCCTGCCAGTTGATATCATCCGCTGATACGGCGAAATCACCCCAAAGATAGATGAAAGGAGCTCCGTACAGCTTACGGATATTGGGATTTGCCTCTGCTTTCTGTTCCAGGGTGGTAAATTGTCCCTGCTCGATTACGTAATTGCGATACAGCTTGGCCGCGCTGACAGGATCTTTGTCCGTGATGTAAATTCGAAATTTATTTGTCCGGTTATCGTCGATCGCCGGATACTGATGGGAGACAGAGAACGCGATGGGGGAATCTGAAGTAAAATTCATCTCTGTCCGGTAAGGATCTTCCATAACGAACAGGAGGTTGTAGCTTCCGGCAGATGAGATCCAGAACGGCATGGAAAGCTGCTCCATCACCTGGAATTCCTGGCCATTTAAATAATCGAACCAGGCCGGATCGTCCGCAGGTACCCGCTTGCCTTCGCCAAAGGGAAAATAGTAGGTATCTGCGGAGATAACGGGCCATGTAAAGGAATTGTCGTTCTCATTTTCCGAGGTAATCTCCACACTTAAATAGTCCTTTTCGGGAGACAGGGATACTGATATCTGCTCATTGGGATAGCGCCAGCTGACGGTATCGCCGACTTTTCCATAGTCCAGTACGGTTCTCCGTTCCCCCTTAGCAGCTGCCGTTATAAGCGTCTGTTCCACCTCGAAGGACAGGGTGAATTCCTCCGGCTCTACCTCAAAATCAAAGGGAAGTCCGGTATCATGAGATTCAGAGACCTCCATTTCCTCCGGGACGGCCGCAGATGACGGTTCTGGATGCTGGATATTGGACACACAGCCGGTTAAAGCCAGGGTCAATGGCAGAAGCAGGCCCAGCTTTTTAGACAGTAAATTTTTCATTGTAAACTCCTTTTCTGATTTTTCATTTTGCGCGCAGGGAATCGGGCGGACAGGAATGCGTATCCGGCCGATGACTGCTGTATATCGGGCATTTGATTCATACAAAAGGGATTATAAGGCTCGGTTGTTACATTCATGTGACAAAATAGACATGGATTGACAATTTACATGACTGGAATGATATGGAAAAAGGAAAGCAGGATGGCCGGTTGCTTTTCTTCCAGAGTCCGCTTATAATAAATCAGCAGGCCGTAAAGGCAAATTCCAACAGATACAGAAAGATTACGATACCAGACTAACAGACTAATTACCATATCAGGAGACCACTATGGAGTTTAACGAAAAGCTGCAGCAGCTCAGAAAAAAGAATAATCTCACCCAGGAACAGCTTGCAGAGCAGCTGTTCGTATCGAGGACGGCTGTATCGAAATGGGAGAGCGGCAAAGGATATCCCAACATAGAATCGCTGAAGAGCATTTCAAAACTATTTTCCGTTTCCATAGATGATCTGTTATCCGGTGACGAACTGATCAGTCTGGCGGAATGTGAAAATCGTTCCAATATAAAAAAGGTATACGGACTGATGGGCGGAATTATCGATGTAATGGCGGCCGCCTTCATTTTTTTACCGCTGTACGGAAAGCCGGAGGGCGGACATATCTACCATGTGAATCTATTGTCCTTTACGGATACAACAAAAATAAATCTCTGGATATACTGGGGTATTTTTTGTTTTTTGATAGTTTTAGGAATCATGAGGCTGATTTTGACTCATTATGATAAAGAGGCGTGGCTGAGCAGTGTCACCAGCGGTTCGGTCGCATTGAGCGCGGCGGCAATCTGTTTTTTTGCCGCGGCGAGGGAACCATATGTGACAGTTCTGATGTTTCTGTTTTTCGTATGGAAGATTACGTTGCTGTATTACATAATGAATCGTAAACAGCATCAGGCGAAAACTTTGTAAAAACGTGATAAAAAGGCCTCTGACACGATACGTGTCGGGGCCTTTTTACCATTGTGAGAGTAAGTTTCTTGTCTTTTCCCAGTGGAAAGCAGATAATCTCAATACAGCCTGCAGGCAGCAATCTCGTAATGAAAAGAAAGGATACATGATAATGCTTAAGAAATCAAAACAATCTCTCATCATGGCAGCAAGTCTGTTTTTACTCTTTATAATTTTTACGGTTATGGTTAAAACAATTGATGTAAGACCGATCGGACCGGAACAGTCGTCCGTCGGTTTCGCGTCAGTCAACAAATTCGTATTTGAACTGTTCGGTGTGAATCCGCTGTGGTATAACGTAAGCGAATGGATGGGCGCCGCCGCCATGGTGACTGCGTTCGGGTTTGCCATGGCGGGGCTGTTCCAGCTTGTAACACGCAGAAGCATCCGGAAGGTCGATGTCCCGATTCTGGTGTTGGGTGCATTTTACGGTATCCTTGCGGCCTGTTATGTGTTCTTCGAGGTCGTTGTCATCAATTACAGACCCGTTATTCTCACACAGGGGTCAGTACTGGAGGCGTCTTTCCCATCTTCCCATACGATGGCCTCCATCTGCATTATGGCTACGGCGATGATCGAATTTCACGATTATCTGCGAAAGCGGCAGTTCTGATCCTTGTATTAACGGTAGTCGGGAGAATGCTCTCTGGCGTACACTGGTTTACTGATATTGTGGCCGGTGTGATCCTTTCGGCGGCGCTGATCGCTCTGTTCTGTCTGGCTCTGCAATATACAGAGGAACGATACGGCAGAGCAGGAACGGCAGATTCTAGAAAATGACTTCAAATGTAATAACATGGTCTTCCCGTATACAGCGGACCTGATATCCGAACGTATCAGCGATTTTTTTGACCATCGGCAGACCGAGTCCGGTACCGGACAGCGCCTTGTTGCGGGAGGGCTCTCCGACATAGAACGGTTCCCAGATCCGTTCCGTGTCCAGATCGTCATTTCCAAGTTCGTTTGTGATCCGAAAACAGCACTGCCCATCGTTTTTGCCGAGTTCTGCATGTACGGTGCCGGAGGCGGCGTATTTTACCGCGTTGGAGAGCAGGTTGGAAAACAGTTCCGTGACCAGCTCTGCATTTCCCGTGATTACCAGATTCGGTGTGACGGCTGCGTTTAGGCTAAGACCCAGCTTGGAGAGAAAGAGTTTCTGCTCCTCGATGCATTCAGAAAGCAGCAGATCCAGCCTGATGGTGGTCAGCGGATGTTCTTTCCGCTCGATTCCCGACAGGTTCAGAAGCCGTTCTGTCATCTGCGACATCCGGTTGTTCTGCTGGATGATGGTTTCTAAAAAGGTGCCGTCGTCCAGCCCATCCTGGATTCCGGAGGAATACATGCCGATCAGGGAGATGGGAGTCTTTAAGTCGTGGGCCACGTCATTTAAAAGCTGTTCCATCTGCTGATTTTTGGCCTGAAGCATTTTCTGATACTGCTGTATGGAAATGCTCATCTGGTTCATGCTGTCCGCAACGTGCTCCAGCTCATCGCGGGTGCTGATATGCAGGGAACCGTACTCCTGACGGGCGATCTCCTGCGAGAAACGCTCCATGCGGCGCAGCGGATTGGTGATATGTTTTACCAGTAAATACAGCAGTACCACGGCGATAATCAGAGAAATGACATGAAGCAGGATGCTGAAACGGTTGATAATCCCGATGAAGTCCGCCGTATTGGGAATAATGGCGGCGACCGCATACAAATTGGAGCCCACCGGGATATACTCGACTAAAATACCGTAGTTTAACTTGTCCTGCTGGTAAAGGCGGAACTGGGAACCCTTCTGGACGGCGGACAGATAATCCTGATCCCATAGCCAGAATTTTTGAAAACCGAGACCCTTCTCGCGGAATTTGTCCCGCAGACTGCTGCTTAACGCATCGTAATCGGAAGTATTGGCGGCGTACGTGATCAGCACATTATCAGAGCCTTCCAGGCTGGCGACGGCTTCGTCCGGTGACATTCCAGCGTCTAAATATTCCCTGATGCGGCTG
>OAVK01000900.1_pt1 | contig 12084 bp, 13 predicted proteins | sample 1495301 | NCBI WGS metagenome assembly OAVK01 (sample SAMEA2580094, study PRJEB22360) | human gut metagenome | biome: human gut; feature: human-associated habitat; material: faeces | place: Denmark | collected 2008/2010
AAGCCGATGCTGGCTCGCGGTGAGCTGCGGATGATCGGCGCGACCACCCTTGACGAGTACCGCGAGCACATCGAGAAGGACCCCGCCCTGGAGCGTCGTTTCCAGCAGGTCTTCGTCGGTGAGCCCTCGGTGGAGGACACCATCGCCATCCTGCGTGGTCTGCGGGAGCGCTACGAGGCCCATCACAAGGTACGGATCACCGACGGTGCCCTCGTCGCGGCCGCTAGCCTGTCCAACCGGTACATCACCGCGCGTCAGCTCCCTGACAAGGCCATTGACCTGATTGACGAGGCTGCCTCCCGTCTTCGCATGGAGATCGACTCCTCCCCGGAGGAGATCGACACCCTGCGTCGTGAGGTCGACCGCATGAAGATGGAGATCTTCGCCGTCGAGAAGGAGGAGGACCCGGCCAGCAAGCAGCGTCTGCAGAGGCTGCGCGCCGAGATGGCCGACAAGGAGGAGACCCTGCGTGGGCTCGAGACCCGCTGGGAGGCCGAGAAGGCCAGCCTCAACGAGGTCGGCGAGCTCAAGACCCGCATCGATCAGTTGCGCACCTCCGCCGAGAAGTACCAGCGTGAGGGTGACTTCGGCAAGGCCTCCGAGATCCTCTACGGCCAGATCCCGGCCCTGGAGAAGGAGGCTGAGGCGGCTGACAAGGCCGAGGAGAACGGCTCCCCGATGGTCTCCGAGGAGGTCGGCACCTCCGACATCGCCGAGGTCGTGTCCTCGTGGACCGGCATCCCCGTCGGTCGAATGATGCAGGGCGAGCAGGAGAAGTTGCTCCACATGGAGGAGCGCTTGCACGAACGCCTCATCGGCCAGGAGCGCGCCGTCAAGACGGTGTCGGACGCGGTGCGTCGTTCCCGGGCGGGCATCTCCGACCCGAACCGGCCCACCGGATCCTTCCTCTTCCTCGGACCGACCGGCGTCGGCAAGACCGAGCTGGCCAAGTCCCTGGCCCAGTTCCTCTTCGACGACGAGACCGCCATGGTCCGCATCGACATGAGCGAGTACATGGAGAAACACTCCGTCTCGCGCCTGGTCGGTGCCCCTCCGGGCTACGTCGGATACGAGGAGGGAGGTCAGCTCACCGAGGCCGTGCGGCGTCGTCCATACTCGGTCATCCTCCTCGACGAGGTGGAGAAGGCTCATCCGGACGTCTTCAACATTCTGCTGCAGGTGCTCGATGACGGCCGTCTCACCGACGGTCAGGGTCGTACGGTCGACTTCCGAAACACCATCCTGGTGCTGACGAGCAACCTCGGTAGCCAGTTCCTGTCGGATCCGAACCTCGATGACAAGGCCAAGCACGAGGCCGTCATGAATGCGGTGCGTGCGGCATTCCGTCCCGAGTTCCTGAACCGACTCGACGACGTCGTGATGTTCGACCCGCTCTCCCGTGAGGATCTTGCTCGGATCGTCGAGACGAACCTGGCCAAGTTGAACTCGAGGCTCGCTGATCGCAGGATCACCGTCGAGACCACTGATGCTGCGAAGGAGTGGCTCGCGACTGCGGGATTCGATCCGGTGTACGGTGCCCGACCGCTGCGTCGTCTGATACAGACCACCATCGAGGACCAGCTGGCCCGCAAGGTGCTCGCTGGCGAGGTGGTTGAGGGTGACACCGTGATCTTTGACGGCAACGAGGACAGGGACGGGATTGTCATCCTCTGAAGGTGAGCGTGACAATGTGACCGCGTCGTGACGGGTCAAGGTTCAGACCTCAACCTGCTCGGGTCCGATGTCGCTGGATCCTCCTTCTCGATCTGGCCCCCGGCCTGTGCCGGTTCATCGCCGGAGCAGGCATCGGTGGTGGGTACTCCGCGATTCACTCAACCGGGACCGTGCTACGATTCTGCTGCCGCTCCGGAAGCGCCCTGAGTCTCAGTCGACGTCCCCATCGACGTACATCCAGCGACCAGCGCGACGCTGAAAGCGTGAGACCTCGTGGAGGACGTCATCATGTCCGCCGGAGCGGTAGGTTGCCCGGAACTCCACGACCCCTGTGGTGTCGCCTGGATGGCCGTCCTCGGTCGCGAGGATGGTCAGACCAGTCCATTCGATACCGGTGGAATCGACGACGTTCGGTCTGGTGCGCGGATGCCACGTCGCCCACAGGTGGTTCCACTGACCCAGGACATTGGCGGTGTACCGCGATCTCATGAGGGCCACGGCCGTCTCGGCGCGACGGGGGTCGTCGAGCGCCGGGCGGCAGCACTGGTCGAGAGGGAGTCCTGATCCGCAGGGACATGATGGGGCCATGCCCCAAGCATCCCACCGTCCTGCGAGACGCCAGGAGCCGACCGACTACAGTCATGGCGTCCCCTCATGCGGGGCAGGTACGCGTCGTGGGCGCGCGAAAGGAGAATAATGTCGCACAGGATGATGGCCGGGGCGCTCTTGGCTGCTCTCATCGGGCTGGGCGCCGCAGGATGCTCCGGCACAGCCGGTGTCTACAACAACAGTGAGGATGCCACCAACGGATCGCGGTCCTCAGGCGGTGAGGGCACCCCTGAGGCCCACTCCGGTGCAACCCCGGACCAGAAGTGGACCCATTGCGCGCCCGGATCACGTTCGGCGGACATCGCCTCGATGAAGCCCGACACGAACACTCATCTGACGATCGGGGCCTTCAACGGCTGGGATGAGTCCTGGGCGACCTCCGGCCTCATCAAGCAGGTGCTCGAGAAGGACGGCTACACCGTCACCATCAAGGGTTTTGATGCCGGCGTCGGATACCAGGCCACTGCCGGCGGGGGCATCGACCTCATCACCGATTCCTGGCTGCCGGTGACCCAGGCCGGATACATCCGCAAGTACGGCCCGAAGCTGGAGAACCTTGGATGCTGGTACGACAACGCGAAACTCACGATCGCCGTCAACAAGAACTCGCCAGCGCACTCGATCGCCGATCTGAAGACGATGGGCAACTCCTACGGCAACGTCATCTACAGCATCGAGCCGGGAGCCGAGATGACCAAGACCATTGCGAACCAGACGCTGCCGATGTACGGGCTGTCGAACATCACCCTCAAGACCTCCTCGACCCCGGCCATGCTGGCCCAACTCAAGAAGGCCACCAAGGCTGGTAACGACGTCGCCGTGACGCTGTGGCGACCGCACTGGGCCTACGACGCCTATCCGGTGCGCGATCTCGACGATCCCAAGAACGCCATCTCCAACGCCGAGCTCATCTACAGTTTCGGTCGACCCGGGTTCGAGAAGGACCATCCCAAGGCCGCCCAGCTCGTCCGAAACCTCGCGATCGATGACGCTCACCTGTCCAGCTTGGAACACCTCATGGTCGAGACCACGGACAGGGGCGGACAACAGGGCACCGCCATCGCGGCATGGATGAAGAACAACACCGACTGGGTGGATGACTGGCAGGCCGGAAGACTGGGGGATCGGTGAGCTGTCTCGTCCCGGATCGGGACACCCCAGGAGCGTGGATCGTCCGCGTCGGTGGGGCTGATCAGTCATGGATCGACCCTGACGATCCCACTCGGCTCGAGTTCGACTACATGGGACGTATCGCTGATCACCTTGACGTCCACCGTCCAGCGGGGGAGAGGATGCGCATCATTCACGTCGGCGGGGCAGGAATGTGTCTGGCACGGTACGTGGCATTCACCCGTCCGACGAGCCCGCAGATCGTCTGTGAGCCGGATACCGAGCTCACCGAGGAGGTGCGGCTCAAGGCCCCACTTCCGCCTCGTTCCGGGATCAAGGTGCGGCCCGTCGACGGACGCTCTGGGATCGCCGCCATGCGCGAGGACTTCGCTGACGTCGTCATCCTGGATGCCTTCGACGGTGCGAGGGTGCCCGCTGACCTGGTCACCGTCGAGTTCTTCACCGACGTCCTGCGTATCCTGCACACTGACGGCATCGTCGTGGCGAACCTGGCCGACTCGGCCCCTCTGGCCTGGACCAAGAGGGTCGTCAGGGCCGCTGAAGAAGTCTTTTCCAACGTCTGTCTGGCCGCAGAATCGTCGACCCTCAAGGGGCGTCGCTACGGCAACATCATCCTGGCGGGCTCGAACGGCCCCCTGTACGAGCAGGAACTGACGCGACGATGCAGCGGGGCCGCTTTCCCCTTCCGACTGATCAGTGGAGACGCCCTGACGAAACTTCTCGCGGGTGCCACGCCCTTTCGTGACGACGACGTCGAGCCGTCTCCCGGCCCTCCTGGCGGAGCGACCTTCTTCTCCTGAGACACCCGGACGGCTCTCTCCCACGTCGGTTTCGGGTGACATGATGGCGGCATGGCCAATTCCGCCCCTGACAGCAAGCCCAAGTACGGCCATGTGCCCTCGTTGCCAGACATGCCGTCAGCCATCGTCGTGGCACGGGTCATCGTCATCGGCTTCTCGGCGTTGTGGGCCCTCGTCGTCTGTGGCATGTGGGCAGCCGGGCGCAGCGAGAGCCAGACGACACTTGGTCCGGTCCTGACGTCGTTCGCCTTGGGCATGGATTCGGGAGGTTGGGTGCAGTACCTGCTCATCCCCCTGGCGGGTTGTGTTCTGACCGTGACTATGGGTCGTGGTCATGCCATCGACCGTTACCTGTTCACCGTGCTGTCCTTGGTGTGGATGTGGAGACTCTCGCGAGGCAGCGAGTTCATGAGAGGCTTTGACGTCATCGGAGTCATGACGGTGGCTGCCGTGCTGGCGACGGTCTGGAGCGGTCCCGTCAACGCGTGGGTCAAGGCCGTCGCGGAACGTGACAAGGTCATTGCCAACCCGCCGGAGGAAGGGTGGCTCGAACCGGGGCAGGGCCAGCCATGGCAGACCACGGTGGGTGGCAGACGAGTTCGATGAGCGCGAGAGAGGGGCTGGTCAGCATGATGCTGGACAGCCCCGCGTCACATCGTGAGCCGAGCGTCACTCGACGCGGGAACGCTCCGCCGACTGAGGCCGGCTGGCCTGGCCCTTGCGGCGGGCCTTGAGCCACTCGAAGAGCATCGGCAGCACCGACACCACGATGATGAGGAGCAGAGCCGCCTCGAAGTTGTTGCGGATGACGGGAATCTGTCCCAGGAAGTAACCGGCCTGCACGGCGATGAGCACCCAGAGGACGCCGCCGATGGCGGTGTAGGTGATGAATTTGCGGAAGTTCATCCGGCCCACGCCAGCAATCATCGTGACGAAGGTACGGACGATCGGCACGAATCGGGCGAGGATGAGGGCCACTGACCCGTGCTTGCGAAAGAAGTCGTGGGTGGTGTCGACGTGCTTGGGCGAGAACACCTTGCCCATGAACCCCTCTCGCTCCCGGAAGAGCTTGGGACCCACCACGTAACCGATCCAGTAACCGCAGATGTTTCCGGAAATGGCGCAGATGATGAGGACGAGGTTGACGACGACGAGGGTCGTCGCCGGGGGCCCGTAATGGACGAGTGGGACGGAGGAATTGACGCCCACGGCAGCAAACATTCCGAGGGCGAAGAGCAGAGAGTCTCCGGGCATGAAGAACACGGCCAGGCCGCATTCCACGAAGACGATCAGCGCGACGATCCACAGGGCTGCAGCACCGGCGCCCTGGATGATGGCTTGTGGGTCCATCCAGGCGGGGGTGAGCAGGGCGGGGAGGGTCATGAGGAGACTTGGCATGGGCCAAGACTATCTTTGGTTCGTGTGTGCCCCGACCGATGGCGGCCTCGCAGAGGCTCCCTCACTGCAGATTCCCAGTCAGAAGACGACCACAGTCGTAGGTGTCGGGCCGATGCCCGAACCATGGCCTGACGACCCAAGACTCGATCGGGAACTGTTGGCATCGGGGGATCGACGCAATGTCATCGATCGGTATCGATACTGGACGATGGAGGCCATCGTCGCTGACCTCGACACCCGACGTTCCCGGTTGCACGTGGCCATCCAGAACTGGGAGCACGACTTCAACATCGGTTCCGTGGTGCGCACCGCAAATGCCTTCAACGTCGCGGCTGTGCACATTCTGGGACGACGACGCTGGAACCGACGCGGTGCGATGGTGACCGATCGGTACTTGCACGTCTATCACCACCCGGACGTCCCCACCTTCCTGGAGTGGCTTGACGAACACGGCGTCACCCCTGTCGGCGTGGACAACCTGCCCGGGTCCGTGCCGCTGGAAACGGCAAGACTCCCGCAGGACTGTTGCTTGCTCTTCGGCTCCGAAGGCTCCGGACTGACCGACGAGGTCGTCGCAGGCTGCGACCAGTTGGTGGCCATCACCCAGTACGGATCAACTCGTTCGATGAATGCCGGAGCCGCTGCCGCGATCGCCATGTACGCCTGGACGACCCGGTGGTGCGAGGACCCAAACCCACCCACCGACTGAACAGGGAAACCGCGACCCCCTAGGCTCGTGCCATGAGCACACGACCCGCTGAGGACCCAGTACGACTGGTGGTGGCGTTCAATCCAGTGCCGAGTGCCTCCCGGGTTGCCCACCATCACGCGACGAGATTCCGCCTTGCCGTGCAAGCCCTCGTCGTCGTCATCATCGGTGGCCTGCTGTGGGCGTTGACGGCTGACGCCTTTGAACTGTCCACCGTGATGTGGATGTTCGGTGCCTGGGTGGTGCTGTTCCTGGTGCTCTTCGTCATTCAGAATCTGCGCCTGCACGCCGCGCGCAAGGATCTCCTCGACGTCGGGGAAGGGCCAGCTCTCATCGTCAACTCCGACGGTTTGAGCGTGCGACGGATACTGCGCACCGGGGAGGACGACTCCGTCGCACCGACCATGGACGAGATCGGCTGGAAGGACATGACGTCCATCAAGGTGGGTGGGTCGTCCATCGGGTCGGGCCCTGGGCTCGTCGTCCATGCTGACGATGACCGTCAGTGGGAGGTCCCGCTGTCCTGGCTGGATTGTCCGCCAGCAGACATCGACGCCGCGGTCTCAACAGCGTCGCGTGGCCGGGTGCGCGTCGAGCAGGCAGGGGTTGACACCGCCGACTGATGTGCGTTGCGCAGCACCTTTGAGCGTGCTGGAGTTCCGGACTGACATCACCCGGGTGGATGCGGAAGAATGAACTCTCGTCATCGCGAGTTCATACAGGAAGGCGCAATATGCCCATCGCAACACCCGAGGTCTATGGCGAGATGATCGATCGTGCGAAGCAGAAGGGCTTCGCCTACCCGGCCATCAACGTGACCTCCTCGCAGACCCTCAATGCGGCCCTCCAGGGCTTCACCGAGGCCGGCTCCGACGGCATCGTCCAGATCTCCACCGGTGGCGCCGAGTACGCCTCCGGGCAGAAGGTCAAGGAGATGGTGACCGGTGCCGTGGCACTGGCCGAGTACGCCCGAGTCGTGGCCAAGGACTACCCGGTGAACATCGCTCTCCACACTGACCACTGCCAGAAGGAGAAGCTCGACAAGTACGTCAACCCGCTCATCGCCATCTCCCAGGAGCGGGTGGACCGCGGCGAGGACCCGCTGTTCAACTCCCACATGTGGGACGGCTCGGCCATCGAGGTCGAGGAGAACCTCCAGATCGCCGAGGAGCTGCTCACCCGCACCTCGAAGGCCAAGATCATCCTGGAGATCGAGGTCGGTGCCGTCGGTGGCGAGGAGGACGGCGTCACCGGGGAGATCAACGAGAAGCTCTACACCACCGTCGCCGACGGCATGCGTACCCTCGAGGTGTTGGGCACCGGGGAGAAGGGGCGTTATATCACCGCGCTGACCTTCGGCAACGTCCACGGCGCCTACAAGCCGGGCTTCGTCAAGCTGCGTCCCGAGATCCTCAAGGAGATCCAGGACGAGTGCGGCAAGAAGTATGGCCAGGACAAGCCCTTCGACCTGGTGTTCCACGGCGGATCGGGATCGACCGCCCAGGAGATCGCTGATGCGGTGTCGTACGGAGTCATCAAGATGAATGTCGACACCGACACCCAGTACGCGTTCTCCCGTCCTGTCGTTGAGCACATGTTCAAGAACTACGACGGCATGCTGAAGATCGACGGGGAGGTCGGTAACAAGAAGATGTACGACCCCCGTGCGTGGGGCAAGAAGGCCGAGGCCGGGATGGCTGCCCGGATCGTCGAGGCCTGCGAACAGCTCGGTTCGAAGGGAACCTCGCTGAGCGCCTGAGTATGCCTGTGCAGAATCCCGGCCAGTCCTATGGTGAGGATTGGCCGGGATTCTTGGGCTCATCGGTGCGATGGCAGTGGTGGAGGTGGAGTGTCGTTGGCCCGCACTGTTGCGTTCCAGTCGACGAGCCACTTTCCATCAACGGGGGTCATGATAACGGTCATGATTGGTTCTGCTGTCGAACGTGCATAGATGTCCGCTGACCTTGTTGGAAGAGGCCCATCAGAAATAAGGATTCCTTCGTTTGGTGCGGCTTTGTCATCGTGGTAGGCCTTGAAAATAGCTTGGCCCCACTCTTTGGCTTTCTTGGAATGACCATCCCAGCCGGTATTGGGTGCGACGAGATCCTGAACGCGGCCGTTGTCAATAGCGTCAGGGGTTGATATGGCCTCGGCGAAGTAGGCCGCTATGGCGACATCACTTGGCTGAAGTTCGTCATCGTGATGCTGCACCAGAAGTGTGCCTCCAATCCCGGCAGCAGCAGCCACGATGGCACATACAAGATACGGTAGAACAGCTTTGATGTTCATTGATCTCTCCAGGCATTAGCTGAGTTCATGTCAAGTGAAGTGCCACATGTCGTGATAGTGTGATGCGAGTCTAGTGCGTTTACTCGTGAGCGCAAATGATCGGAGTTATCCGACTGATGAGATGTCGGATGGTGAACGTCAGTGTGTGGCGTTCCGTGCATGTGGTTGCGGCTGAGCCGTTGTCTCGGTGGGGGTGATGCTCGTAGTGACTATGACGGTGACTCACCCCTCGGTGACGACCGGGGTGTCTCCGGGCCGCGCCCACTCGCTCCACGAGCCGTCATAGATGCCGACGTCCTTGCGTCCGGCCAGGGTTGCGGCCAGCGCGATGACGCAAGCTGTCACACCGGAGCCGCACGTCGCGACGATGGGACGATCGCCCGCGGCATCGTTGACTAGCTGTTGCAAGTCCTCGACGGGGCGAATCCGGCCGTCGTCGATGACTTGGGTGTAAGGAAAGTTCGTTGCCGTCGGCATGTGACCGGCACGCAGCCCGACGCGGGGCTCCGCGACCGTTCCCGCAAACCGCTCGGCGGAGCGGGCATCGACGATGCGAGGAGAGTTCGGGTCATCCGAGGCGGCGATGATGCGTAGTACCTCCTCCTGGTCGAGGATGGCGCCGGGGACGGCAGTCAGGCTGACGTTCCCGGGTTTGGGGGTGGGGGTGATCTCGGTCGTCAGCCGTCCGCCGGCAGCCACCCAGCCAGCGTTCCCGCCCTCCAGGATCGACACATTGAAGAAACTGCAAGCGTGCATCATCCACCAGGGTCGGGCGGAGGCGAAGAGGAACTCGTCCTCGGTGACAACGACGTGGGAGTCCTCGTGACGTGGGAGTCCTCGTTAACCCCCAGTTCGCGCAGCCGTGCCTGGAACTGGTCCGCGGGCAGCATGGTGTGGGGCAGCCCGGTCGACTGGTCGCTCATCGAGCCGTCCAGGTCGAAGGGAAGGGCGCCCGGGATGTGTGGCACCCCGGGTCGGCAGGGGGACACGTCGACGACGATGATGCGGTCGGCGTCGGGGCCTTCAAGCAGTTGGGCGAGGGCGTTCGGGCTGACCACGGGAGTGGGGCACAAGGTCTCAGCCATGGTTGCATTATGTCACCGCCGATTCCACCCAGTAACACCATGGCGGGCATTTGGTCAGTTGAACATGGTTCAAGTGTGAAAAAGGGACCCACCTGCCCCTAACGCACTCGGCAAGTGGAATCATGAAGCTATGAGTCCGCGAAAGATTGGCGTTACCGAGCTCGTGCTCCGCGACGCGCATCAGAGCCTGCTTGCCACCCGTATGTCCATGGAGGACATGGTCGACGCTTGCGCCGACATCGATGCTGCCGGCTACTGGTCCGTAGAGTGCTGGGGCGGAGCTACCTTCGATTCCTGCATCCGTTTCCTCAACGAAGACCCGTGGGAGAGGCTGCGGACCTTCCGCAAGCTGATGCCCAACTCACGCCTGCAGATGCTGCTGCGTGGGCAGAACCTGCTGGGTTACCGTCACTACAACGACGAGGTCGTCGACAAATTCGTCGAGAAGTCCGCCGAGAACGGCATGGACGTCTTCCGTGTCTTCGACGCCCTCAACGACCCGCGTAACCTCGAGCACGCCATGTCTGCCGTCAAGAAGACCGGCAAGCATGCTCAGGGCACCATCTGCTACACCACCTCCCCGATTCACACCCCGGAGAGCTTCATCAAGCAGGCCGATCGCCTGATCGACATGGGTGCCGATTCGATCGCCTTCAAGGACATGGCGGCCCTCCCCTAGCCGCAGCCCGCCTTTGACATCATCAAGGGCATCAAGGAGAACCACCCCGACGTGCAGATCAACCTGCACTGCCACTCCACCACGGGTGTCACCCTGGTTACCCTGCAGAAGGCCATCGAGGCTGGCGTCGACGTCGTTGACACCGCCATTTCCTCGATGTCGCTCGGTCCGGGCCACAACCCGACCGAGTCCCTCGTCGAAATGCTCGAGGGCACCGAGTACACCACTGACCTCGACATGGATCGCCTCCTCAAGATCCGTGACCACTTCAAGAAGGTTCGTCCGAAGTACAAGAAGTTCGAGTCGAAGACGCTGGTCAACACCAACATCTTCCAGTCCCAGATCCCGGGCGGAATGCTCTCCAACATGGAGTCCCAGCTCGAGGCGCAGGGGGCTGGCGACCGCATGGATGAGGTCATGAAGGAGGTGCCGCGCGTCCGCAAGGATGCCGGTTACCCGCCGCTGGTCACCCCGTCCTCCCAGATCGTCGGAACCCAGGCCGTGTTCAACGTCCTCATGGGCAATGGCGAGTACAAGAACCTCACCGCCGAGTTCGCCGACCTGATGCTCGGCTACTACGGCAAGCCGATTGGTGAGCTCAACCCCGACATCGTCGAGATGGCCAAGAAGCAGACCGGCAAGGAGTCGATCGACTGCCGTCCCGCCGACCTGCTCGAGCAGGCCAAGGGCCTCGAGGGCTTCGACGGCACCGACGAGGACGTTCTCACCAACGCCCTGTTCCCGGGAGTCGCCCCGAAGTTCCTCAAGGAGCGTCCGGAGGGCCCGAAGAGCGTCGCGATGACCGAGGCACAGCTGAAGGCCGAGAAGGAAGGCACCGGCGCTGCCGGCATCGCCGGACCGGTCAACTACAACGTGACGGTCGGTGGCAACAGCCACCAGGTGACCGTCGAGCCTGCGTGAGGATGATCGCCAACCATGGCTGAGAAGAAACCAATCAAGCTGGCCGACACCATGGCCGGCCGAATCGAGCAGCTTGCCGACGAGCGCCACAATGTGGAGCTCGGAGGCGGCGAAGCTCGACTCGAGAAGCAGCGTGATAAGGGCAAGCAAACTGCCCGCGAGCGCATCGACAACCTCGTCGACGCCTACTCCTTCGACGAGGTGGGTGCGTTCCGCAAGCACCGCACCACCCTCTTCGGCATGGACAAGGCCGAGGTTCCCGCCGACGGCGTCGTCACCGGTCGCGCGACCATTCACGGTCGCCCGGTGCACGTCGCCTCCCAGGACTTCACCGTCATGGGTGGTTCCGCTGGTGAGACCCAGTCGACCAAGGTCGTCGAGACGATGGAGCAGTCCCTGCTGACCGGCACCCCGTTCCTGTTCTTCTACGACTCGGGCGGCGCCCGAATCCAGGAGGGCATTGACTCGCTGTCCGGCTACGGCAAGATGTTCTACGCGAACGTCAAGCTGTCGGGCGTCGTGCCGCAGATCGCCATCATCGCCGGCCCCTGCGCCGGTGGCGCCTCCTACTCCCCGGCTCTCACCGACTTCATCATCATGACGAAGAAGGCCCACATGTTCATCACGGGCCCCGGAGTCATCAAGTCGGTCACTGGCGAGGAGGTCACCGCTGACGACCTGGGTGGTGCCGACGCGCACATGTCCACCTCGGGCAACATCCACTTCGTGGCCGAGGACGACGACGCCGCGGTGCTCATCGCGCAGAAGCTGCTGAGCTTCCTGCCGCAG
>OAVK01000902.1_pt1 | contig 12067 bp, 7 predicted proteins | sample 1495301 | NCBI WGS metagenome assembly OAVK01 (sample SAMEA2580094, study PRJEB22360) | human gut metagenome | biome: human gut; feature: human-associated habitat; material: faeces | place: Denmark | collected 2008/2010
CTCTCCCATTCCGCGAAGGCGAGAAGGGGATGGTTTAGATTGTCTAATGTCAGATACGGCTTCTTCTCGATGATGCGTCCCATATTCGGCTTGTACATGTCCTCATACGGCAGCTTTCCCAGTTCTCTTAAGGTACGGAAGCCGTAGTGATTCTGGAAATAGGAGTACAGCGGGCTGTCAAAGGCATTGACCCACAGGAGAAAATCTTTTCCCGTCTCCCGCACCATCTCTCTGGGTATCTCCCCATCATCGAACTGCTTGCAGTAAAAGTTATCCAGGGAACAGATTCCCGGAACGTAAGGATGAAGAAGATTGCAGAACAGCGTCATAAATACCGTGTCCCAGAGGAAAATATCATCATTAAACGCGGCGTCCACAAAATTGCTCACAAACCCGCTGCCCTCTGTCGGACGGTGTACGTTGGTATATAAAACCTGAATCGCATACTTATAGCAGTCCACCCACTCCGGATGGCTGGATACGATAGGAACCGGCAGCCTGTCCTTTACCTCTTCGTAGCTTAAAAGCGGCGCTCCGTCGTACTCTTTCTTATCAAAATACATTCCCCTGTCGAGGGAATCCAAAAAGCTGTAATCTCTGTCCATACCCTGCTTCTCCTCTTTTATAATGTCAGCTGTTAATCTTCATCCACAGATATTCATATGGCTCCAGCGTGACCTCCTGATTCATCTGTTTACCGGAAAGCAGACCGCTTCCCGCCATTCCTGTCTTCAATTCTACCACATCATCCGATACATTGATAAGTACCAGAATCTGATTTTCTTTCGTTCCCCTCAAGAGCGCGAACACTCTCTCATCCAGCTTCAAAACCTGCTGCGGACTGTTGGGCGAGAACGCGTCCTCCTGCTTCCGGATCTTTAACATCTGCCTGTATCCGGCCAGCACCCGGCTTCTTAAGGAATCCGGGGCCGAGAGTTCCGCCTTCAGCTGGTCTGCGTCAAGCTTCTCCCTGTTAATCCGTCTCTTGATCCCTGATTCTTCGAAATCCTTATAACAGTTTCTGGAGCCCAGAAGGCTGTGGTAATAAATCGCAGGCATTCCCATGACGGAAAGCAGAATACACTGGGAGCCGAGGAATTTGCGGACCATTTTCCCCATATCCGTCTCGTTGCCGGCTATGGCGTCCAGGTAATTGATGTTCAGTTCATACGGGACCATACTGCCGTCGGCCAGGGAACGGTAACCGACTTCTCCGCCGCGCTCCATGACCTCTGCCACCATGAGACGCCGTTCCCCCTCGCTTAAGATGTCTTCCACCGGGCGAAGGCCGATTCCGTCGTGGGATGCCAGGAAATTAAAGTAGGCAGTCGCTTCCGTGGTCGGTTCCAGCCCCGCCGCCCAGTCCGATAAATGCTCCGCGCTCCCGCTCAAGTATGAGTACAGGGTCAGCGGAGGAAGCGGAAACTGGTAAACCAGCCCGGCCTCATCATAGCCGCTGCCAAAGTAGCTGATGTTCTCCTTATGAGGCACATTGGTCTCTGTTATAATCGTGCAGCCCCTTGCGCAGGACTCCAGGACACACCTCATCAGCTTGATCAGCTCGTGGGTCTGCGGAAGATGCATGCAGGTCGTCCCCAGCTCCTTCCAGGCAAAGCCGATGGCGTCAAACCGGATAAACCGCGCGCCCTTCGCCGCGTAGAGCAGAAGTACGCCGAGAATCTCCATTAAGACTTCCGGGTCCCTGTAGTTTAAATCCAGCTGGTCCTCGCTGAAGGTGGTCCACAGATACTTCGTCCCCATAGAAGTTTCAAACTTCGTGAGCAGCGGCTGCGTTCTGGGCCGGATCACGGTGCTGTAGTCCCCATCGGGATCCGCCTCGATGAAGAATCCCCGGTAGTGCGGATTTCCTGCCGCATACTCTTTAAAGTACCGGCTCGACTTAGAGACGTGATTGATCACCGCGTCAAACATCAGATCGTACTGTTTCCCCAGATTTCCGATATCTTCCCAGTCTCCCAGCTCCGGATTGATCTCCTTAAAATCCGTCACTGAGAATCCGTCGTCCGACGTATAGGGGAACATGGGAAGTAAATGGACCGCGCTCACCGTATCGGAAAGCTCCTCGTTTAAGAATGAGCGGAGTGTCGCGAGAGGCGCTTCCCCCTCTCTTTTAATTCCGTCACCGTACGTAATCAGCATGACATCGTCCTTGCTCACCCATGGATAAAGCGCCTCACCGGAGGTACTCCCCATCTTAAGCTTCCACGATTCCGTCAGTGCTTCTATCCGCTGTTCCAGTTCCTCCCAGCAGTCCGGGTATAAATTTTGTAAGTGTTCTTTTATGCTGTCCATATTCTATCTCCATGCGATATATAGTGTTATGATTTTATTTCCCGGTACCGTACAGGTTATGGTGTCCGCCGTGTGCTTTACTTCTCCTTCCAGTTCCTCCAAAAGGCTGCACGCCCGGCATTCACCGATCTCCCGGCCGGTGCGGATCACCAGTTCCTCCTCGTGGCTGCTTCTGTTATAGAAACGCACCACCGTTCCGTCCATTGTCCGGTGTTTCTTAAGGGCGCTGAGCAGGATGTTTTCGTTGTCAAAGCTTAAGAAGGATCCGCCGGCCCCTCTGTCTGCCGGAAGGTGCGGTATGTCCGTTCCATAGAGAGGATATAAGTATTTCTCTGCCTCCCTGGCCGGATTCTCTTCATCAAACAGAACCGCATATTCCACAGTGGTCTCCCCCAGCTCCATGGCTCCCTTCGTCTCCACCACAGGGGTGGTGCTCTCCTGTCCATCCAGCCATGAGGCTGGAAGGCCGTGGAATAAGTAACTCGTACTCCGAAGCAGGGTGATATAGAAATCCACTGTCTCTCCGTTTTTCTTCGTGTGGTACTCATAAAGACCTTTTCCCATCACGTGGAAGCTTCCGTCACATTCCGCCGCCGTTCCCTGCGAGGAGCTTTCCCTTTTCCCCCTGAGTCCTGCGTATCCCCGCATCGGGTTTAACAGGGACTGCGTCGATTTAAGCTCCGGTGCAAAGTCCTTTCTTTCCCCGGTCCGCTCCGTCTCCTCAAAGCCTGTGTTTGAGTATTCTGCCGGATTTTTTAATGTCACCGGGAATCTGGCAAACAGGATGTGATCCGGACAGGGGTTGTCGATCTGTACCGTAAATTCCACCCGGTCCGTTCCCTCAGTCAGACAGACGAGCGTTACGATCCGGCACACCCGATACTCGGCGGAGCGCTTTAAAAATCCGCGGTCCGCCCGGTCCGGTATGTTCAGTTCGGCCGTTATCTTAAGCTTCTGTGACAGGGGACTGTTGTGAATTACGGATACGCCCGTCAGCCTTGCCAGCACATGTTCGTCCAGAAGCGGAGACACGTGCTGATACTCATCCCCCGCCTCGCCTCTGTCCACGAAGCTGTTCAGTCCCCGGTATATTTTTCCGTTCTTTTTGTCCTGCACATTGATGCTGGCGTCTTCATTGACAGTGACAGAAAAACGCTGGTTTTCAATCTTAGCCCCGGATGGCTGGCGCCGCACGTAGAATTCCTGGCACCGCTTCTCCAGAAGACGGCTCTTCTGAATCCGGAAATACCGGATGGAAAGCGCCGGAATATCTTTTACCGGGAATAAAATCTTTACACACGTTCTCGGGACCTTCTCCTTGCTGTTGTAGAGGTATTCCCGGGTGATCACCTCATCCGAAAGTTCCAGAATTTCATAGGGAATCTCCTCGCCGTTGTCCCCGTAAAGCACGAAATCCTTCCAGCCTCCGGCCTTCTCCAAGTGCACCGTCTGTTCCGTCATCCCTGTATAGGCAAATGGATGGGGATTGAAGACCGCCAGATACGATTCATCGCCGGAAGCCTGTCCGTACTCTTCCCGTCCCGTCAGTTCCTCCATCGCCGCCTCGCTGATCCGTGAGGAGGACTGGAACGCATGGGTTAAATAGGACTTGATATCGTCCATCACCTCGTCGGTGGAACAGCCGGAGATTCCGTCGTGTCCCAGAGATATGGAGATGTTTCTCCAGATTTTTCCGAAGAGCCCTCCCGGATAGTCAAATCCGTCTCCGCAGGCAGAGGCCAGGACGGCCAGCGGCTCCGCGTACCGTTCCACCTGCGACTGAACCGCAAACAGAAGGCGTTTGATCCGGCCCCTGCAGGAAGTGACCGCGGTCGGATCCGGCCCGTACCGGAAATCCCGCAGCTCCCCTCTGACCGTTCTCAGTCCGCGGCAATCGCCCGCCGCTTCCTTCGCCATTTCCGCATAATCGGCAATGGAACCATTCCTGATATCCAGCTCCGGAAACGTTTCCTTCACGTCTCTCACCATAGCCGTAAAATCCGGGTCCTGATAGAGATGATCGGAACCATTAATCAGCAGAAAGGTATTTAAACGGCTGGATTCCTTTAACGTGCGGTAGGCATCGTAGAAATGCTCTGCCGCGGTCTTTCCCATTTTCCCCCAGCTCTTCAGACTCCAGTATCCCAGAATCATATACTCGCACAGGACGCGGGACCCGTCCGGGGACTCCCACCAGAATTCCTTTTCTTTGTATTCCGTCCGGTCCACTCCCCGGAAGAAGAACGCCGTATCGATTCCCACGCCGTTTAGTATCTGTGGAAGCTGGGAGAGATGGCCGAAATTATCCGGCACATAACCCGCGTTCAGCCTGCCTCCAACCGACCGGCATACCTCATCTCCCAGCAGGAAATTACGGATCAGCGCCTCTCCTCCGGATAGGAACTCATCCGGCAGATTGTAGAGCGGCCCGAATACGAGACGCCCCTCCGCCGCCAGCTTTTCGATTCTCCCCCTGTTTTCCGGGTAAATCTCCAGGTAATCCTCCAGAACCACCGACTGTCCGTCAAAGGTATAGCACAGAAACTCCTCATCCTGTTCCAGAAGGGTGATCAGCCGGTTCATCAGACCACAGAGCCGGATCTGGAACTCCTGAAAGGTACGGTACCACTCACGGTCCCAATGGGTTGATGCCGCGATCAGAATCTTATCCATGTTGCATCCTCTTTCCACCGCTGCACGGTTTCCTACTTATCTGACTGCTGCTTGATTCCGATTACTGCTTAATCCTGAAGGACGTATCGCGGTCAAAGAACATCACCTTGTCGTCCTTCACGTTTAACGCCACATTCGTCTTTGGCGCCATCTCCATGCAGGTGGTGGTGTGAATCTTCACTTCATTTCCGCCGATCTTGGTGATCAGAATGGCGTGGGAACCCTGGGGCTCCACGAAATCAATGACGGTGTCACATAAGTAACCTTTTGTCCGCTCCATGGAGAATGACAGATCGATGTATTCCGGCCTCACGCCTAAGTCCACCTCTTTGCCGGCGTACGGCAGAAGCGCATCCTTTAAGGAATCCGGCACCAGATAGTGAATATCATCGTTTACAGCCATCAGGCCGTCTGCTGTCTTTTCGATCTTTGTGACAAAGAAATTGGTCGGCGGCGTGCCGATGAATTCTGCGACAAATCTGGTCGCACTGTCCTGATATACCTCCATGGGCGTGCCGATCTGCTCGATCCTGCCCTTGTACATGACGACGATTCTGTCTGCAAGGCTCATGGCCTCAGACTGGTCATGGGTAACGAAAATGCTGGTGGAATTCTGCTGAATATGGATATTCTTCAGCTCGGTTCTCATCGACACACGGAGCTTTGCATCCAGGTTGGACAGCGGTTCGTCCATCAGGAAGATCTTCGGCTTTACAACGATCGCCCTGGATACGGCAACCCTCTGTCTCTGGCCGCCCGACATCTGCGCCGGATAACGGTTTAAGAGCCCTACGATATCGGTGGCTTCCGCGGCCGCCGTCACGCGTTTTTTGATCTCATCCTTCGGCACCTTCTGGAGCTTTAAGGGATAGGCGATATTGTCAAATACCGTCATGTGGGGCCAGATGGCGTAGCTCTGGAATATCATGGATACGCCGCGGTCCTTCGGCTTCTTTCCGATTACGTCTTCCCCGTCGATTAATATCTCACCGCCGCTGATATCCTCGAGTCCCGAGATCATGCGGATGGTGGTCGTCTTGCCGCAGCCGGACGGCCCCAGAAATACGATGAACTCTCCCTTCTCAATGGATAAATTCATATTATTAACAACCAGCGGACCATCTTTCGTATATTTTTTCTGCAAATTCTTGATTTCCAAATAGCTCATAAGCTTCCTCCTATAATTCTACTCCGCCCCACATCTGACCGATATATTTTCTGATAATGAATGTAAACACCAGTGCCGGAAGGATCAGCACGATACTTCCCGCCGCCGCGTACTGGATTCCGCTTGAGGTGGTTCCGATCGCCTTATAGACAACCAGGGACAGCGTCTGGTTTTTATTGGTCAGGATCAGGGCTGAAATGGTATCATTCCAGGCTGTTAAAAACGAATACATCGAGCTCGCCGCCAGGGCCGGAAAGGCCAGCGGCAGGGTGATCTTCGCAAAAGTCTGCACACTGTTGGCTCCGAATATCATGGACGCCTCTTCCAGCTCCTTGTTGATTCCGATGAAGATACTGTTGGTGATCCATGCCGTCAGCGCGATATTGGGGACGGAATAGAGAAGCGCCAGACCGATTCTCGTATCAAAGAGGCCGAACTTAATCAAAAGCATTGCCATGGGAATACTGATTCCCACCACCGGGAACATGCGGACGATTAAAAGCGATACATTAATCTGTTCCTTAAACTTAAACTGGAACCTGGCCATGGCGAACCCGGCCAGACTGCCGATTCCCAGGGAAATCAGAATCGTATAGAGTGAAACAATAATACTGTTTTTCAGCGCCGCGGCCGCGTTTGGCACGATACTGAAGAACGTCTTGAAATTATAGAATAAGTCTTTTTTATAGGTAAACTCCATGGGGCCATTGGTCAGAGTCTGCTTAAAATCCTCGACCAGCTCCTCACCGGGCACTGTTACCGCATACTGTCTGGTAAAGTGCGCTTCCAGCTTGGAGGCTCTCTTCGTCGTGATAATGGATTCATATCCCTCGCCGCTGTCGTAGAAAATCTCGAATTCCCCCTCCGAAGTCGGCGCCACCTTGACGGTGACCGTGCGCTTGGGGATGAGCCGTTTGGGGAATTCCGTCATTTCGACGGAGTTGGAAAATGCAACCGTTGTAAATGCAAGAAGCGGAACCGCCACAAGGAGGACCATGGTCGCCAGTATCAGGGCCATAACGGTTTTCTGTACGATATTCAGTTTGTCCATCATTTTGCTGCCTCCTTCACTTTAGCCAGGCGTTTCCTGCCTTTTTCGTGGGAACCGGCTCCCGCGCCCTTCGATACCTTTAAGTACACAACCGTCGCACACAGTACGATCAGAGTCGTCAAGAAGGAAAGCGTAAATGCGAGCTTCTGGCTCGTGTTGACACCGGGTACGGCTTCGACATAGAACCAGGAACGGAACCTTGCTGTATCCCAATACCATAACCGCGATCGACCATACCTGAATGGCCGCGATCAGTCTCATAATGATCGACGTGGTGATGGATGGCTTTAAGATCGGAATCACGATATCCTTAAAGGTCTGCCATTTGTTGGCTCCAAAAAGGTATGCCGCCTCTTTTAATTCCCTCTGTACCCCCTGAAGTCCTGCAATTAAGATAATCATGACGGAAGGGGTTACGGTCCAGGTGTCGATGAGGATGATCAGGAAGACTGCGGACAGTCCCTCCGCCCCCATGAACACGATGGGCTTGTCAATTAAGTGTAATCCGATCAGAACGGTGTTGATCCAGCCATCTCTGACCAGTCCCGTCTTCCAGAGTATCGCTACTGCGGTCGGGGTAATGGCCATGGGAATCATGGAAATGAACATCAAAAGCTTGGAGCTTTTGAACTTTCTCGAAAGGAGTACGGCTAAGAGAAGCGCCAGAAAATATTGAAGCACAACTGAGACTGCTGCAAATGTTGCGGTGTTAAAAATTGCCGGGCCGATTAAGTCGGACTGGGCCATCAGCTTAAAGTTGCCAAGAAGTGTGAAATTGCCGTCAAAATCAGTAAAAACCTCTTTTACCCCCGACAGCACCGGCAGCAGCCAGAATACTGCATAAAAGAGGAATGCCGGGAGCAGAAGCAGATAGGGAATGCTTTTTTTACTGAATATTGCTTTTTTTGTCGTCTGTTTTGAATCGTTCTCGTTCAAATATATCCCCCATTCCTTTAGGCAGGATAATCCTGTCTGTATAATAGAAAGGCCTGGAAATGCCCGGTGAAGATCGTATTGTAACAGTTCAGACGGCTCATCTTCTTGACCGAAAAACCGGTCAAGAAGCATCGGATATCCATCCGATGCAAAAATCAGTGCAAAAACGGTCTTATAAGCAAGCTTAACGCCCGCCTTTGCACTAATTTTTCCGCCGTCTGAACTGTTACATCGTATTACCACACCGCAGCTTTCCAGGCCTTTGCATAATTGATTAGTTCTTCAATGCTTCCAGCTTACTCTGCTCTTCTGCAAGGTAATCATCTCCAGGAACCGCTTTATTCTTTAATACATCGTTAAAAATATCACCGTAAAGCAGTTTTACCGCGTTCCAGTCAGAATACTCTGCTGCCGGTACACCGGTTACGATCGTGGTCTTTAACATTTCAATACCGGCTCTCATCACTACGTCGCTGGATTCCAGAATGTCGCCAACCTCTTCGATCGGGCTTAAGGATCCGCCGTAGTTGGAACAGAATTCATAGTTTACTTCCGGATCTGCGATGTAATTGATAAATTTCTCTGCCAGTTCCTGATTCGGAGCACCCTGAGCGATGCCGTAGCACCATGCGCCTGATGTGGAGCCTGCGCCCTTGCTTCCCTTAGGAGCCGCGCCGATTACATAGTTGTTGGGAGCTGCATTGTAGCTTGTACCAACAGGTGCCATATGTGCAAATGTCAGCCATACGTCGCCGCTGTTTAACGGATCTGTCGGTGCGGTGTACTGATCCTGCTCCGCGTAGAATCCATTGCCTGCCGCGATCTTAGCGATAATCCCCAGCGCCTCCTTGAATCCGTCAGAGGTAAATTCCGGGAAACCTCCGCCATAAGCCAGGCTCATGCCGCCCATCGGGTATAACAGCTGGGAGCTTGTTAAGTTGGCAGGCATCATGGTCTTGCCTTCGCCTTCACCGGCTGCGATCGCAACCGCCCAGTCTGCGTACTGTTCCCATGTGATACCGGTAACAACATCTTCTTCTGTCAGTCCGTCCGGAAGGTAATCCAGGGCCTTCTTATTGGCACACGTTACGTATACATCGAAGGTAAACGGAGCGAAGTAGCGGACACCGTCTTTATTCGTTGTGTTGTCAAACATCTGAGTATAGGTCGATCCTGTGCTGTTTACCAGCTCTGTAATATCCTGCATCCAGCCGCCGTTCACGTATGGCGCCATGTTTGCTGTGTCAGCGTAGATAATATCGGTTATGTAATTCTTTCCTTCCTGCTCCGACTGGATCTTCTTCACCGCGTCCGCCTGAGCCACAAAATCCACTTCTACGGTACAGTTATTCTCCTCTTCGAAGTTCTTGAAGAAGGTATCCATCAAGTACTGCTTTTCATGAATTTCCGGAGTGCCGCTGTAGGTAACCTTTAAGACGTTCGAGCCGCCGGCTTCCTTCTTGGCTGCTTCCGTCGCCGGCGCCTCCGTGCTCTCTGCTCCGGCTGCCGCCGTCGTCTCGGGAGCCTTTGTCTCAGCCGGCTTCGATGAGCATCCCGCCATGCTCGCCGTCGTTATCACTGCAAGACCAAGTGCCGCTAATTTCTTTGTTAAGTTTTTTTTCATTGTTCCCTCTCCTTTACCATTTGTTGATGATAACATTATAACATTCCAACATTCCTACCACAATGTGGCAGCGCCCAAACCCGGGCCACGCTTTTGTGCATTTGCACAATTGCCGTTTCTACTTTTCCCCGCCCATTTTAATCACGGCGATATAGAGCATCATCAAATCCTTCGCCCGTCTCGGGTTCCGGTTCAGCAGCTCTTCGATCTTTGCCAGACGATAGTTTAACGTGTTGCGGTGTATATGAAGCTTATCACAGATCTGGGCATAGTTATCGTTGTCTTCCACGTAAGCGGCTATCGTCTCCTTCAAGACGCCGTCCACATCCCGCTCCTCCAGAAGCTTCAGGATCTCCTCCAGCTCCCTGGTTACTTCTATATTATTAAGAAGACACTCCAGCGAAACCTCGTGGTAGCACAGAATCCGTTTGCGGATATTCAGCGCCCTGGCTATGTGAAACGTCTGCATGACGGAGTTTGTCGTTCTGCTGGCAATGACATCGGATTCACCAATATAACAGTTCTCCAGATCTTTGCTGATATCCAGTATTTTCTCCAGACGCGATTCCAGCCTTTTATCCGACCGGAACAGAATCAGGACCTCCTCCATACCCTGACGCACAATGTACTCTCCCGCCGCCAGATGGCTTTTTATGGTTTCAATGATGCTGTAGCGGATTCTGCTGCTGGTTATAACGACTGCGGTTCTCGGAATCTTCATATCAATGCCTAAATACGCCGCCTGGTCGTAAAATGCGTCGTCGTACTGTTCCTTGCTTAAGCCGATCCATTCGTACAGGAAATCCTTCAGACGGCTTTCCTTAATGGAGGACATATCGCTCAGCAGACGGTTTTCAATGGTCAGAACCGCGATGGATAAACAGATCTGCCCGATAGGCATCACTTCTTCCACGTCCCCGCCGATTGCAATCACGCCCAGTATGCTGTTGTTATAGATAATCGGAAGGCTGACGCCCTTCTGTTCTGTGGGAGTGCTCTCATATATCACATAGGCTTCCTTCCGCTTCAGCGCGGTCAGCGCTCCCTTGTGAAGCGTTCCCAGCGTGCTTTTGTCACCGCTTGCAAGGATCTCTCCGGCCGTGTCCGTAATGTTGATATTGCAGGGGATGATTTTCATAATCCCGTCTGCAATCTTTTGCGCATTCTCTGTATTCAGATAATTTTCGTACATGTGATCTCCATCCCCTCTCTGGCAGTCCGTTCTTCAAATGGACTGCCAGACACCACGGCCGTTTTCTTCTTTCCATGATCCATAAAGGAAAAACGTATGGACTGCCAGTGGTCCGGCAGATGCGGAGTAAACCGATACGTTCCGCCATCCGTTTTCATCCCTGCAAATCCCCTCAGGATGCAGTTAAGGATCCCGCCCAGCGATGCGGCGTGAATTCCTTCCGCAGAATCCTTATATCCCTCACAGAGATCGATCTCCATCGCCTGACGGAAAAATTTCATCGCCATGTCCATTTCCCCAATCACGGCCTCCGCCTCGGCGTGTGCACAGAGGCTTAAGGAGGAATCGTGAGTGTTCAGTGCCTCGTAAAACTCCACGTTTTTCTTAACGGTTTCTGCGTCAAACCGGCCTGGCAGAAGCTCCAGCAGCATGACCACATCCGCCTGTTTCAGTACCTGCATGTCCACCACCTGGCTGCGGCTGTAGTCCTTTAAGATCAGCTGGCGCACGTCCGCGTTCCTGTATTTCTCAATGTCCGACAGCTTCTTTTTACTGAGGAAGGTGTCGTCCTGCGGAATGATCTTCTCATCATTCGGCTCCGGCAGATAGAGGCAGCGGAGAAAATGGTCAAACCGCTCGCTCCATCCCTCTTCCCGGTAGAAATCCGCCAGAGGGTTTTTCCAGGAGGCCAGGACATCTCCCGCCGCTTTTACATTTTCGTAAGCCATGTAATTGGTATATGCGTTATTGTCCACATGCTCCGTGTACTCATCCGGACCGATCACATCACGAATCTCGAGACGGCCCTTCTCTTCGTTCCAGACGGCTCTGCTGTGCCAGAATACAGCGGTCTCCAGAATCATCCGGCATCCGTACTGCTCCATGAATTCCCGGTCGCCGGTCGCCTGATAGTAAGAGATCAGCCCATGAATGATATCCGCGGTCACGTGGTGCTCCTTGATTCCCGACCATACCTTCGCGGCCTTTCCCGTATGGATGTCGATTGCCGCGTAAAGCGGCGTCTCCTCCTCGCCGGAGGACGCCGCCTCCCAGGGATACATGGCTCCGGAGTATCCGTACTCTTCTGCCTTCTTCCGCGCCCCAGCAAGG
>OAVK01000905.1_pt1 | contig 12042 bp, 12 predicted proteins | sample 1495301 | NCBI WGS metagenome assembly OAVK01 (sample SAMEA2580094, study PRJEB22360) | human gut metagenome | biome: human gut; feature: human-associated habitat; material: faeces | place: Denmark | collected 2008/2010
TGAAGTCTAAGGTTGTCAGGGCTGCAACAGCAGCCCTGGGCCCGGAGCGGACTTTGCTAACATCGGATGTACTAATTTGCGGGTGCTGATCAAATTTGGTCTTAAGTTTCAGCCCTAACTTAATGAATCATCCGTCATCATAAGATCGGGCTTTTCCATGAGAGTGCACAATTTTGATAAATGTTAAATTACTGTTCAAATTTGTGCATTGCTAGTCTTATGACTCCATTAAAATGGAATATCCTGAAAATCATCCTCACTATTGTTCATACTTGCAATAGTAACTACTTTAATCATGAAATTTTCATCTGTAACAAGTCGTTCAATAAACTCCACAACATCTTCAATGCTCTCGCATCTTGATGTAATTATGTTTTGATAACTGAACATCGCAGGGAATATTTTTTCCGGATTAAAATAGTACCAAAGTAAATTTTCGCTATATCTGCTATTCTTGTTGGAAACTGATATCCTTGTAATTTCATCACCGTCATTATCAATAACGTTCGATGCGGTGAACTCTAAATTTCCTCCGAGTGCTTCATTTATTTCATCAAATGCATTAAATAACAAGCTTACTGATTTATCTCTTGCACTTATTATCTCTTTGGCTTTGGCGATATTAGCCCTTATCAATTCTGATATATTAAGCTTTCTTTCTGTCATTTATGCAATCTCCCATGGATTGGTACATGATCGAACACATCAATAAAGTTGAATGATATGTTTTTGAATTCATTGTGTATTTCCGGAGAGTATACATCCAAAAGCCAGGATTTTCCATTGATAAACTTAGACGAAAACATCATCTGATCAAATGTTTTCCATTTGTCATACGCGTCATTTTTAAGTATATAACTACCAGAAAATGAATGATTTTGGCTTCTACTATCTAAGTTTCTCCAGAAAGGATTATATAGTACACGTGGTCTACTTATTACAATTTCAAGGTCTTTAGTGGTTTCAAGAACTGTGACTATTTCATTTTCAAATGGCTGACTATTATAGTCTCCGATTAAAATAATATGCTCATGTTTATTTCTAAATTTTGCATTTATTTTATCTCTAAGCATACCGGCACAATGTGATTTTTTAATCATCCCCATTAAACATCTCACTGTTCCAGTGAGATAAAAAAATAATGACATGTTCACCATCAAAATCAGCTTCAATAGTTACACCGATTCGTAATTGTTGTTCAAAACTATTCTGTTCATCGATGTGTTCTATTTTATTTATTTTAATTCTAGTTTTTTCGTATAATATTGCAAAATCATAGTACACCCCCTTAACAAATTCGGCTATCATAATATATTCTAATTCGTTATCAGCCGCTATTTTGTTTATTAATGGTTCATCCTTCTTATATACTTCACAAAGAAGTATTAAGTGTAGTGGTCTTTCACGACAGAGGTAAGAGATTATTTCCTCAACCTTATCATTGAGTTCTTTATTTAAAGCTGCATTAATCTTACTCCCTGCGGGGGGAGTTAATCTTGTATTCCACCAACATATATTTAAATTCATTGACCTAATTAACTGCATTCTAATCTCTTTTTTTATTCTTGCAGATGCAGAATTTAACTGATATTCGTATATTCATTTTATCCTTAACAGGTGCATAACTTCAAGACTAACTCCTCTAAATTACTACCGCCAATGGTACTTTGTCGTGTCATACCTAGCTGGACTCAAAATGATAGCTGCCGGATAAGGCGCAACAATCGGACTGAATGGGAGCGTGCATACCTCTAGCCTGTATAAATATCCAGATAAAACGAACAATTCTCTTTTAGAGATCCTCTGGCATGTGGATTAAATTATTCTAAAACCGACCGTCCGCTCCTCGCTCACAGCAAACCTTTCAGCCCTTAAGTCGGTCCGCTCCGTGCCAGAAGCGAAACTTGCTTATATTGTGCTATGTTATCTGAATGGGAATAGGTCAGTTTAGAGGTGTTTGGCAATTGATCAGATCGCAAAATCCTAGTTGAGTACCCTTAAAGTAATCGATTATTGGGTGTAAACCTTTACTTAATTCAAATTAAGTATATATCATTTTTCCAATTTAATCCCTCTAGTTATATGAAAATTGATTTAGCAAGCTAGCCAGCGAATTATAATTAAAGTTTCCTTTCATGACAGCGCAATTTAATATATAATAAGAAATGACAATTTTCTTGAAAGGAATAAATTCTGTGTACATTAGAAAAATTCAATTAGAAAATATTAAATCATTTAAAAACTTCACTTGGCAGCTTGAAGATGAAGAAAACCCGGTTGGCTGGCACGTAATCCTTGGCGATAATGGTTCAGGAAAATCAACATTTATTAAGTCTGTATCTTTAGCTTTATTGGGTACGACAGATGCTAAAAGAACAAAAGTTCCTTTTGGCGAATGGGTTAAGCAGGGCTCATCAGCAGGCTTCATTCGTTTAGAAATCCAGCATACGAAAATAGACAACTGGGCAGGAAAAGGTAAACAGCAAAGTGAAAATTTAAAGTTTTCTTTAAAGCTAAGCTCTAATGGAGAATTAACCCATCATGGTACTCCATCTCCAACTCGGCATGTATGGGGCGGTAAAACTGGCTGGTTTTCTGCCGCTTATGGCCCTTACAGAAGGTTTACCGGTGGTTCTTCTGATTACCAAAAGCTTTTCTATTCTGCCCCTCTTCTTGCTCGGCATTTAAGTGTTTTTGGCGAAGACATTGCATTAAGTGAAACACTTGACTGGCTTAAAGAATTGAAATTTAAGTCGCTTGAAACAAATGGCGCAAAAAAATACGAACTTCTCAATAACATAATTACCTTTATTAACCAAGATGACTTACTGCCGAACTCTGTAAAGTTAAATGAAGTAACCTCTGATGGAATAACATTTATTGATGGTTTCGACAACATCGTAGATATTAACTCATTAAGTGACGGATATCGAACAGTACTAAGCATGATGTTAGAGTTAATCCGGCAGATGACTATTTGCTATGATACAGATTCGATATTTTCACCTGATCTGAAAAGAATAATAAAACCAGGCGTGGTATTCATCGATGAAATTGATGTTCACTTACACCCCAAATGGCAAAGAACAATAGGAAAATGGTTGACCTCTCACTTTCCTGAAATACAGTTTATTGTGAGCACTCATAGCGCATTAATCTGCCAAAGTGCAAACCCAGGTTCAATCTGGAAGTTACCATCTCCACATTACCCAGGTGAAAGAATCACTGGCAATGCCCTTAATAGACTTATTTACGGCGACTTACTTGAAGCAATTAGCACTGGGGCTTTTGGTAATGAAATAAAACGTTCAGATGATGCGAAATTTCTTATGGAAGAATTGGCAGATTTGAACATTCAAGCCATGATTCAAGAGTTAAATGAAGAACAAAAAGAAAGAAGAAAGGACTTACAAGCTATTTTTGGAAGTAATTCAAATTTAACATCTAAAGGATAAGAATCTGATGATCGTCATGACTGCTCATAATTTTCTTGCTACAACAGAGACACATCTAAATTTAAAACAGCAGGAAATAAACAATGAGACAAGCTATGCAGGCAAGGTAGTAAAAGCTAATAATTTATGGAAGTCAAAGTCGAAGAAACATTTTGATGACATCAGGACTGTTCTGGACAAAATGTGTGTTGGCTCACGCCGATGTAATTATTGTGAAGATTCTGTAGCTGATGAGGTTGAACATATTAAGCCTAAAAGCCTATATCCTGATGATTGCTTCAAAAGCGAAAATTATTTATATGCATGCGGTCCTTGCAATGGCCCAAAAAATAATAAATACGCTATTTTCGACCAGCAACGCAATGTTATTGATGTTTCGAGAAAAAAAGGTGATGCTGTTATTCCACCTCAAAATGGAAATAGTGTTTTCATCAATCCAAAAACAGAAGACCCTTTGGATTTTATAATTCTTGATCTAAATACATTCATTTTTATACCCTTACCCGGAAAAGGCAAAATTGAGATAGCTCGGGCAAAATACACAATAGAAACACTGGAATTAAACTCTCGTGATTATCTAGTAAATGCGAGGAAACATGCTTTCCATAGTTATAAAGACTCCCTAGAAACTTATATTAATAAAAAGTTAAATGGTGAAGCAAGTGACCAACTACTCATAAGAAAAAATGAGATTAACGGTCGTCACCATCCTACAGTCTGGAGTGAGATGAAGCGACAAAGCTCATTTCATCCAGAGCTTAAAAAGCTATTCGATGCTGCACCCGAACTTATATAAATTTCGGAAAATATATATTGTCTACAGTTCGATAAATACCTCATACATAGAAAATTAGAAAGTAAGATGTAGGTGCAACCGTTGAGGTTCATAACTGATTACAATCATGAATCTGAAAGGGGTGCAGGACTTAAATAATATCCGCTTCTCGCTCACAGCAGACCTTTCAGTCCTTAAGTCGGTCCGCTCCGTGCCAGAAGCGGACATTGCTTATACTGTGAATAATGAGCTGCAAAACTATATTCAGAATCCATTTAAGTCAAGATGTTAACAGCCACAATCTTTTGTGGATTATTTTATTATCTATTGACATCAAGAAGATAGCTAAACAGAGCAATTCTCACCGATGTCTCAATCTCATTGAACAACCTCATTTCAGAAGCTGAATATGTAGATAGAGTACGATCCATTTCAAGAATATCACCAGCGTGGGTTATTTTGCTCCTACGTTTATAAAATGATGAAATAAGCTTATCAGATTCTTCATCCTTAAATTCAATTTCTGTGTGATAATATTCTTTTATGTTGTAATTCATAACGAAATTACTCTCGGAATACTTACTCATAAATTTTTTAAATTGACTCGTTACATTGTATTGAGGTTGTGAACATAAGGAGCAAGTCTCAATTTTTACTTTTTTCTTTTTCTTCTCGAAATCAATTAAGTTTTCTATGGCTGAAATTAGCCCGACAATCCCCATGCTAACTGAAATAAGAATTATTTTACGCATATTCTGCAATAGGAAAAGCGAGACATTAAATCGTTTTCTGGTCTTGACGTCTAAGTTGAAATAATTATCAAGAAAAACCTCCGTCTGAGTTTGTAGTTCAAAGAAATCTTGACAAGAGTTCATTCTATTCAGTATTCTCCCGTCACTTTTACGAATAATGGGTGAATAGGGCAGAGTCGAATGCTGCGTAAATCCTGGTATTAATTCTTGAGGACCTGGCCTTATGCTGTTTTCTTTCATATATAGTTCGCAAGGATGGTTTGAGCAGATTTGAATAAGAGCAATTAACTCTTTAAGTAAATCAAGATGTCCGTAACCTTGTCCCAGACAATTTTTTTTCTCTTCAAACCCATCATTTAATCTATACCGATCATTAAATTCAATGTCAATATACATTCCATCAAAAATAGAACTAGTCTTTTTGCTGCTTTGTATCTGGAATACATCCTTGTAACGAAAACTCCCTACAATACCTGCCCCTGCTTTTAATGTTGATCTATAATAAATATCTTTCACTTTCACACCCATTTATATTGCCTACAATAAACATTGAAATTAAAATAATACGTGTACTAAATATTTTCTAGAGCCCTCATTTTAACAACTTAGTGGCAAAGTACAATCAATAAATAGCTTTTTTCTTTATTTCTTTAGCTAATAGCTTTCAATGAAAATTATCGTGAAATACCTGCAATTTAATAAAGATTAAAAACCATAATATTAATATTCACGGTACAGCGATGCCTGAGTGTATTGATGCCAAAAAGAATTTCATTTTGATAGGTAACCTTCAAGTCATCAATGTTTTTATTTATAAAGCTCCAAACACGATTTTATATTTTATTTATTATTTTAGCTAAGTCTTTGCTAATAAAAACTACAGTTTAAAGACTATCACATTATATGCTTTTAACCACAAACACGAGTTGATGCCAAGAATGTCCGCTCCTCGCTCAAAGTTGCCCCTCAGCTCCACGCCAGCTGCTGAACAAACGCATCCGTGTAAGTGCACAATTTTCATGTGGCACTAAAGCAGTGTGTTCCCATCGACATTCAGTCAGCTTTATACGCCTGCCACTCGCGCCAGACATTCTCAGGATCAATATCGCGGTAGCCACGCTCTCTGATTATATCCTCGGCTGCTTCGGCCAGCAGGCGGACGGCTGTAGCGCCATCGCGAATGGACTCAACCTCATCGCGGGTCAATTCCCGTCCTATATCCTGTTCTTTATCAATCAGGACTACGATCAACGCAGGGATAAAAACAATCTTCATACTGACAAGCCTCTGAAATATTCGCATCCCACTGTATCACTGACAGTTTTGATATAATTCAGTAATCGTCAATTTATTACCAGGACGGGAATCATTCATGACATTGCAAATCCGTGACGCCACACCGGCCGACGCGATGTTGCTTAATGCGCTGGGCTACCGCATCTACCGCGCACACTTTGAACAAAAAGCACTGGAGCTTCGCTTATATGCCCACGGAGATAACGGGCGTGCGATTCGTGCTTATGAGCGATGTGGTTTCACTGAATCTCCGTATACCATTATGAAAGTGGGTTTATAGCTTCCCCAAATACAGTACTCCTAATGCTCCGCCTGAAATCAGAATACTCCTGACAGGCCACGATTCCACCAGATTCAGATTTTTCATTCATCTTATTTTTCATGTTGCCATCAGATGAGGGAGATAATCGTTTTCACTTCCCGTCTGTCGCGGTAATCTCATAACGGTCGTTAATATTGCGACTGCAATGTGTGTAACCCAACTCAAATACTAATAACTAAAAAACAGTACAGACAGGATAACTATGGATTCCACCCTCACCTCCACGGGTCCCCAACAGGACGCCTCTTCGCTTAACCGCGCCCGACGCGCTGCGCTTGGCAGCTTCGCGGGTGCCGTGGTCGACTGGTATGATTTTCTGCTTTATGGCATTACTGCCGCACTGGTCTTTAACCGCGAGTTCTTCCCGCAGGTCAGCCCAGCGATGGGGACACTTGCCGCATTTGCTACCTTTGGCGTCGGATTTTTGTTCCGTCCGTTAGGCGGGGTGATCTTCGGCCACTTCGGCGATCGTCTGGGCCGTAAACGTATGCTGATGCTTACCGTCTGGATGATGGGTATTGCCACTGCGCTGATCGGGATTATTCCCTCTTTTGACACCATTGGCTGGTGGGCTCCTGTGCTGCTGGTGACACTACGCGCCATTCAGGGATTCGCCGTTGGCGGTGAATGGGGCGGCGCAGCGTTGCTCTCGGTCGAAAGCGCGCCGAAAAATAAAAAAGCCTTCTACAGCAGCGGCGTCCAGGTTGGTTACGGCGTCGGACTGTTACTTTCTACCGGTCTGGTCTCGCTGATTAGCTCGCAAACCTCCGATGAGCAGTTCCTGAGTTGGGGCTGGCGTATTCCATTCCTGTTCAGCATCGTGCTGGTATTGGGCGCATTGTGGATGCGTAACCGAATGGATGAATCGGCCGAATTCGAACAGCAGCAGCAGGCACCGCAAACAGAGAAAAAGAGACTACCGGTAGTCGAGGCATTAATCCGTCATCCAGGTGCGTTTTTGAAAATTATCGCTCTGCGCCTGTGTGAACTGCTGACGATGTATATCGTCACCGCGTTTGCCCTTAATTACTCCACGCAGAATCTGGGCTTACCTCGTGAACTGTTTCTGAATATCGGCTTGTTGGTGGGTGGACTGAGCTGTCTGACCATCCCCTGCTTTGCCTGGCTCGCCGACCGCTTTGGTCGCCGGCGCGTTTACATTACTGGCGCACTGGTCGGGACGCTTAGCGCATTCCCGTTCTTTATGGCGTTAGAAGCGCAATCCATTTTCTGGATCGTGTTCTTCGCGATTATGTTGGCCAACATTGCACACGATATGGTGGTCTGCGTACAGCAGCCTATGTTTACCGGTTTGTTTGGCGCAAGCTATCGCTACAGCGGCGCAGGCGTTGGTTATCAGGTAGCAAGCGTAGTTGGCGGCGGTTTTACCCCCTTCATTGCTGCTGCACTGGTAACATTCTCCGGCGGAGACTGGCACAGTGTAGCCATTTATCTGATGGCGGGTTGTCTTATTTCCGCGGCTACAGCATTGCTGATGCGGGATAAGCAGCACGGTTAAGCCAGGGTGCGGAGGCCGTCCGGTCTTCGCACAATCTTCCTCAACGTCTGACTTTTGTTTCACATTCCTGTGACATACTATCGGGAGAGCAGTACATCTGTGGAACAAGGAGACAGACATGAACAATAAGGGCTCCAGCCTGACCCCGGCTCAGGCACTGGATAAACTGGACGCGCTGTACGAGCAGTCGGTTAAAGCACTGCGTAGCGCCATTGGTAAGTATATTGAAACAGGGACGCTCCCTGATGTAATCGCCCGCCATAACGGTCTTTTTGTTTACCCATCACTGTGTGTCACCTGGGATGGCATCGCCACCAATCCCCCGAAAACCCGAGCCTATGGTCGTTTTACCCATGCGGGCAGCTACACCACTACGATTACCCGCCCGTCGCTTTTTCGTCCGTATCTTGAAGAACAGCTCACGCTGCTGTATCAGGATTATGATGCGCATATCTCCGTCGAGCCGTCGCAGCATGAAATCCCCTATCCCTATGTGATTGACGGTTCAGAACTGACGCTGGATCGCTCAATGAGCGCCGGATTAACGCGCCATTTCCCCACCACTGAATTGTCGCAGATTGGTGACGAAACGGCAGACGGGATTTTTCATCCGGCGGAATTTTCTCCGCTGTCTCACTTCGATGCCCGACGCGTGGATTTTTCGCTGGCGCGACTACGTCATTACACGGGAACGCCGGTTGAACATTTTCAACCTTTTGTGCTGTTCACCAACTACACCCGCTACGTCGATGAGTTTGTGCGTTGGGGTTGCAGCCAGATCCTCGACCCGGACAGCCCATATATCGCGCTTTCTTGTGCGGGCGGGATCTGGATCACCGCCGAAACCGAAGCGCCAGAAGAAGCCATCTCCGATCTCGCCTGGAAGAAACACCAGATGCCCGCCTGGCATTTAATCACGGCTGACGGTCAGGGGATCACGCTGGTCAATATCGGCGTTGGCCCGTCTAACGCCAAAACCATTTGCGATCATCTGGCCGTACTGCGTCCTGACGTCTGGCTGATGATTGGTCACTGCGGTGGTCTGCGTGAAAGCCAGGCGATTGGCGACTATGTTCTGGCCCACGCTTATCTGCGTGACGATCACGTTCTGGATTCCGAGCATTGCGGAAGTACAACGCGCCCTGTATGACGCCACCAAAGAAGTCAGCGGTATGCCCGGTGAAGAAGTTAAACAGCGCTTGCGTACTGGTACTGTCGTCACCACCGACGATCGTAACTGGGAGCTACGCTATTCCGCTTCTGCGCTGCGTTTCAACCTCAGTCGCGCGGTGGCTATCGATATGGAAAGCGCCACCATCGCCGCTCAGGGATACCGTTTCGTACGGCACGCTGCTGTGCGTTTCCGACAAGCCGCTGCACGGTGAGATCAAACTACCTGGTCAGGCCAACCGTTTTTATGAAGGTGCTATTTCTGAGCATCTGCAAATAGGTATCCGGGCTATCGATCGTCTGCGTGCTGAAGGCGACCGACTGCACTCCCGTAAATTACGTACATTCAACGAACCGCCGTTCCGTTAAGACCTGAAGGTTAACTATGCACAACTCAACTCCTCTTTCCGCCCTGCGCAACCTGCTGATAGCGCAGGGGCTGGATGGCATGATTGTTCCGCGCGCCGACGCTCATCAAAGCGAAGATTGTACGCCGCATGACAATAAACTGGCCTGGCTGACCGGATTTAGCGGCTCTGCCGGCCTCGCGTTGGTCCTTCAGGACCGTGCGTTAATGTTTGTCGATGGACGCTATCAGGTCCAGGTACGCAATGAAGTCTCTCTGGATGATTTTGAAATTCATCATTTACACGATGAACCGCTGGCCGACTATTTGCAGTCTCACGTTGCATCCAGCCCCAGTCTCCCTTGGCAGCGGGTACACGTATCGGCTTTGAACCGCTGCTGATGGTCAACAGCCAGTTTGAAGCCTTGTCGGCAACTCATTGCGAGCTGGTACCTCTTGAGCAAGATCCTTTTGACCAGGCGTGGCTTGACCGACCGGCAGCCCCCTGCGGCATCATTCGTGAAATGCCGATTGAAATCAGCGGGGAAAGCAGCACGCAAAAGCGTGCCCGCGTCGTGGAACAACTCGCTCAACATGAGGCTGACGTACTGGCAATTACCCTGCCGGATAACATTGCCTGGCTGTTGAATGTACGCGGTTCAGATCTGGCTATGGTGCCAGTACCGTTTTCGTTTGCCCTGCTCCATCGCAGCGGTGAGCTGGAATGGTTTGTGGATAGCAACAAAACGCAGCAACTCCCCGTATCACTGCTGAACACGCTCACGCTGGCCCCGCAAGAGAGTTTCCTGGTACGTTGCCAGCAACTGGCCAGTGGGAAACGCTTCCTGGTCGATAAAGACTACGCCCCGGTTGCGTTGCGTTTTGCCATTGAAGAACACGGTGGCAACGTCTTATGGGCCCCTGATCCCATCACCTTGATGAAAGCCCACAAAAATGACGTTGAACTGGCGGGCTATCGGGAATGCCATGAACAAGATGGCGCAGCCTGGGTTAATTTCCTTGCCTGGCGGTACTGGCCAGTCCCTTTGCGCGAAGCGGCTGGCAATCCGGTCACCGAACTGGAAGCCCAGGCGAAGCAACTGGAATTTCGCCAGCAGCAGCCGGGATTTATTGAGCAAAGCTTCAGCACGATATCGGCCTCTGCCAGCAATGCGGCGATGTGTCATTACCACTCCAGTGAAAAAACCAATACGCCAATTACCTCGCAGGCCATGTATCTGAATGATTCCGGCGGCCAGTACCACAATGGTACGACGGATACGACGCGTACCTTCGCGTTTGGTCCACAGGATCCGCAACGTCGTCTGCATTACACCGCCGTGCTGAAAGGCTTTTTGTCGCTTATTTCACTGCAGTTTCCCAGCGGCACTCAGGGCCATCAACTGGATGCCTTTAGCCGTCGGGCGTTGTGGGATTTAGGCCTGGATTTTGATCATGGAACAGGACACGGCGTAGGCCACCAGTTGCTTATCCATGAACAACCCCATCGCATTGCCAAGAAAGTAAACCCCTGGCCTCTGGTCGCGGGCAATATCATCACTATCGAACCGGGTTACTATCTGGCCGGGCAATATGGGATCCGTATTGAGAACCAAGTGGAAATAATCAACAGCCGCCCTGGCTTCTGTCGTTTCTCAACGCTGACGCTGGTGCCGATTGATTTGAATCTGGTTGAACTGCATCTGTTGAGTGAAGCTGAAAAGCAATGGATTGATGATTACCACCAGCAGGTCAGAGAGACGTTATCCCCTCGCGTGAATGCAGAGGCTCGTCCGTGGCTGTTCGCCGTCACCGCGCCGATTCGCGTTCAGGCTAATTAATGCAATAAAAAAGGCAGCCCGTAGGCTGCCTTAGTTCTCCCCAATTTCTTACTGCTTAGCTGTTACGGATGTACTCATCCATTTCAGTTTTCAGGTTATCGGACTTGGTACCGAAGATGGCCTGTACGCCAGAACCTGCCACTACCACGCCAGCGGCGCCCAGTTTTTTCAGGCCAGCCTGGTCAACTTTCGCTACATCCGCCACGCTAACACGCAGACGAGTAATACATGCGTCGAGGTTGGTGATGTTCTCTTTACCGCCGAAAGCGGCGATCAGAGCCGGAGCCATCTCGCTGGTTGCGCCAGCTTTGCTCTCTTCGGTGGTATCTTCACGACCCGGTGTTTTCAGATCCAGGGCTTTAATCAGCACGCGGAAAATGACGTAGTACACGATCGCATAGCAGATACCGACAATCGGGAACAGCCACAGCTTGCTGCTGTTACCGGACAGGACGATAAAGTCGATCAGGCCGTGAGAGAACGAGGTACCGTCACGCATACCCAGCAGGATACAGATCGGGAATGCCAGACCAGCCAGAATCGCGTGGATGATGTACAGGATCGGC
>OAVK01000906.1_pt1 | contig 12007 bp, 8 predicted proteins | sample 1495301 | NCBI WGS metagenome assembly OAVK01 (sample SAMEA2580094, study PRJEB22360) | human gut metagenome | biome: human gut; feature: human-associated habitat; material: faeces | place: Denmark | collected 2008/2010
GGAATCCCCGTTTTACCGGTTCCCGGCCGCCAGGTGATCCGGCTGGCCGCCCCCATTTTCACACCCTCCAACTCCAGCTCCCTTCCGGCGGCTGAAACCGCCCAAATGCCGTGTCTGTCTGAGAAAATAGTATCACATCAGGGTGGTAAAATCAATGTTGATATATCTGCATCGTTTATAGAGCAGAGAGTCCGGCTTGCCGGACTCGCACGCCCGAGTGCGGTCGCTTCAGCGGCCATATTTCTTTAGCGCGCAGTACGCAGGCCCCGGAGAAGCAACATACAGAAGACTGCCTGCACCGGTATTTCACCGACGGCAGGCAGTCTTCTGTATGTTGTTTCTCACATCTTCATCTACACTCTGACCTTAATCACAATCTTCTTCACATAGCAAGCCTCTTTTGCCTGGCATCTCGGCTTATGTGCGTCCTCCGGAGCCACAACGATGCAGTCTCCCGCCTTTAACAGGACCGTGCCCGCTTCCTCGGGTTCGCAGAAAAACACGATGTCATTCGTCTCATCATAAGGAGCCTCTTCCGTCAGATCCTCACGTTTCGCATAGCCGAACTGTTCCTCGCCTTCCACCACATACTGGATATCGAAATATCGGTTGTGCGCTTCGAACTTGCACGTATCCGCCTTCAGAGAAGTGTATTCCTGAACGCTGGCGTAAATGTCATCGCCGTCAATATCCACTCTTCCAACGGCCAGCGCCTTCAGATCCGTAGTCCGTAAAAATTCATAGCCCCTGCGGAATTTCTCAGTCAGATAGTCGTATTTCTCCACTACCTTCAAATTACTTGTCAGCATGTCTCTTCCTCAACTTTCCCGCCGTTCTCTCCGGCGATTTCCATGATTTCCTCAAAAAGAGCCGTAGCCGCCGCCCCATGATATCCATACATCAGAAGAACATCGAGCACGTAGGGAGAAAACGGAAGCTTAAGCAGTTCCTCTGCAAACGCCATACCGGCCATCTCGCCGAGACAGACGAGACGGGACTTATTGGAAAATGGTTTCCGCCACAGCTCCACTCTCTCCGTCTTCGTATAGATGGTATTCTCCTTCCTGAACTCCACCGCATGGAAGATCTCATGGGCCAGAAGTATATCGAAAATCTTCACATTTCCCAGGAGATCCGCGAGGCCTTCCGAGGCTGCCAGCGCTTCCGCCTTTTCGACCGCGTCCATAAATATGGTCACCTCGTCCGGTTCCACATACTGTGCAAAGGTAACCTGGCCGCCGCCCACAGGTGTATCGGGAGTCGTCACATGCAGCTTCATGGAGGCCGCTGCGGATTTTACCAGACTGTCCGGCACTTCCAATACGGCTTGCCGCTGCCAGCACCGCCTCTTCTCTCCCGCAGGCTTCCGCCTTTCTCTGGTACTGGAGCTTCTGCTCCCGGTCAAATTTGCCCTCCAGCGGCTCTCTCGACCAGGCGTAAAGCCCCCAGCCTTCCCGGTCCAGTGAGAGAAGGCGTTCCATCATCGGACGGAGCGGAAGCACCTTCCCCGTATCTCCCAGACCCAGATCAGGCATTTCAGCCTTTCCGAACAGACTGCCCGCCAAACGTTTTGCACCATTTAAAGCCACAGCGCACTCCCCTTTCTTCTATATAAATAATATCAGAGACCAGTACTGCATTGCATAAGTTCCAGTGAATGCAGTACTGACTCACCGGACTCTGCGCCGGAGTGTACTCCTGGCGGGAGGCATTTCCTGTAACAGGAGCACTTACCTGTACCGAAAACAGCTCTTTCTCTTCTATTCTACAACTGATTCTTCGCGCCGACAATAATAATATCATCGGAAGAGTCGATCATCTGCATTTCCACATCCATCAACATCAGAATCTGTTCCAGTTCTCCGGATCCGTTAAAGTCCATGACCCGCGCGCCGACACAGAGATAGTAATCCGGCCGCAGAATGGCATCCGCCTTGAATATGGCCAGCTCTTCCCACATCTTCGATACAATGCTCCGATATGAGGACGCCTTTGTCAGAACGACTTCCCCGTCTGTTCTCTGGACCTTGATAAATCCTTTCTTATCCAGAATGCGGAGCGGATTTCTGCCCTTTCCTTCCATATTATAAACGTAGAAGCTGGCCGTCTGGCCGACGAGCCGGACATCGGCAGAATTGGCCCGCAAGTCTTCCGCCGCCAGAGTCCGCGCCTCTTCCTCCGTGCACTCTTTTAATAAGTCGGTAGTCTTCACCTCCGTGGAGCCCAGCGCAATGGCGGTAAGCTTGGAAGTCTGAGGGTCGATTTCGATGTGGACCTCCACGGAATCCGGTGCCGCACCGCTCTCCACCGCCTTGTCTACAGCTTCGCGCTTGATGCTTCTGATGTCCTCCGGTGTCGGACTGGGAACCACACGTTCTACCACATCCCGAACCATGGCCAGCGCTACGCCGATCGAGGAAATGACTTCCGCATTTTCCGGAACGCTGTACTTGATATTCATTTTATCCGCACAGAATCCGATCAGTGACGTCGCGCCGCCGCCTACGCCTACCAGGGAAATCTGGTCGTGCTCCAAATGGTATTTCGCCGCCAGATCCAGGATGATCGGCTCAATCTTCTCGTACGCCCTGGTAAGAATCTGCCTCGCCACATCTTCCACCGTAACACCTAAGTAATCCGCGATCGGCTGCATCGCCTTTCTGGCTGCGTTTACATTTCCATGGGAGAAATCCTTCTCCGTCACCAGCCCCAGTACGTTAGCCGCGCAGCTGTTGGTGATCGTCACCCGTTTGCCGCTCTTTAAGCGGATCGCCACATAGTCATCCGGGTCCCCCTCCTTGGGAGAGAAGAATTCCAGCTTCGGCTCCACGATCTCATCCTCGTCGGTAAATACCGCGTAATCCAGCCCCGCAATATGAGCGGAACGCGGTCCCACATCGTGAACCCCGGTCTTGTTCACACGGATCATGCTGCCCCCGGCCACACCGAGCACGCGCACATCCAGAGAACTGATATAGGTTCTGTGTCCGCCGACGATGGAGTAATCGATGGCTGGACGCCCGTTCTTAATGACACCGATATTGGTCGTCGTACCGCCCACTTCAAAATACACTCCGTTGGAGGCGCGCAAGTACATAAGCGATCCCATGACGCTGGCGGCAGGTCCCGACAGCATGGTCAGAACCGGGCGCTTCTTCATCTCATTGATTTCCATAACGCCGCCGTCTCCGCGCATGATCATCAGCGGAACCTCCACGCCGGCCTCACGGACGCTGCTCTCGGTGCTGTTGGCAGTGTTCAGCATTTTCGGCAGAATACTGGCGTTGATTGCGGCCGTTCTCGTTCTCCTCGTCAGTCCGTAAAGCTTCGTGATGTCGGAGGCCAGTGTCGTCTCAAATCCCATCTCGTCATGGGCAATCTCATAGACGAACTGCTCTCCCGCGATGTCATCCACGCCGTAGGCATCCGACGCAACCATAACCTGAGCGCCTTCTGCTTTTAATTCCTCCACAGCCTTTCTCACGGTATCCTCATCCACTTCGTCATCCTTTAAATACCGGTTTTTGATAACAATCTTTCTGCCAGATCCTAAATCGATATCCTTCAGCTTCGTCTGAGCACGGGAGAGAACGCCCTCCATGCCCTTCGGCCCCATGCCGACCACTCCGACAGTCGCCACATCGCCCTCAATCAGAGCGTTGGTAGCCTGGGTGGTGCTGTGTGCCACGAAAATCACGTCCTCCGGAGCGATATCATTTTCCCTTAAGCAGTTCTGAAACGCGGCTACAACACCGGCCGCCACACCACTCACATCGTCATGTGTCGTCTTAACGGAAGATTTCCCGATAATCTCATGTGTCGCATTGTCAATGGCTACCGCCTTTGTATGGGTTCCGCCTACGTCAATGCCCATTCTCACTAATCTTTTTCCCATGATAGTTTACTCCTTTTCGTCAACCGAACATCACAAATGTGACAATCTGTAAGATCACGCAGATGATCCAGCCGCATACGACGCTCATCTTTAAGAAATCCCTGGTAGAAACCTTGGCATAGCTGATTCCCCATACGATCCAGGACTGCGTGATACAGCAGGAAACGTTCATGACCGTCGTAGATGCAATCATGAGAGGTGCCAGAAATGCGGTGGAAAATCCGATTCCCTTTAAAATTCCCAGCGTGGCCGCGCCGCATCCGTATAAGGTAAACGGTCCGCGAAACAGCCCGAGCGGTGCCAGAGCACAGAAAATAATGGTGATAAACAGGGTGCTGTGAGGAATTACATTGCCCAGCAGCGCGTTAAAATACGGAATACACAGTTCGGCCGCCTTGTTAAACATGGGTACCATGAGCAGGAAGCCCACCAGCGGAGCGGTATCGACAACTCCGTCGAAAAAGTCTTTATTAAAGGTACGGCAGGCCGTACGGAAATTCTTAAGCTTTCCGCAGACAAAGAGCGCATAGAAACCGCCGATCAGGAAGCCCATGATGATCGGAACCTTGAACACGATCAGCAGGAACACCGGAATAAACGGGGTAAGAAGGGATTTGCCCGGGGCGAAATCCATTTTCTGTCTGATTGGCCGTCTGGCCGCCCAGGAGTGAACCGTCTTTTTCTTTCTCATGCAGAACAGCACAAGGCAGATGGTGAAAATCAGCTGAACCGCCAGGGCAATTCCGCCCCAACGCACATACTCTTCGTAAGGATAGGTGGTTCTCCCCTCCGCGTCGAGGAAAAATGCGGTATACTGTCCAAACAGGACCGGATTTAAAAACATGCCGGCTCCGATGCTCAGCATAAAGGATACCACCGACAGCACCTTCGGAATCCCAAGAGACATCAGAATTGGAAGGATAATCACACCGATCGCCACGACCGCTCCGGCTCCGAACAGAGAGGAGAAAATGGCCGTGGTCACGATACATAATAGAATGCAGGTAACAGCCGGCTTATCGCCGCCCAGCTCCGTAGTCTTTCGAATCAACGTGGAGGCAATTCCCGTCTCTAAGAGCACGCGTCCAAACCAGGCGCCGAAAACGACGTTGACCAGAACGGTCCCCCAGCCTTCCGGGCCGCTCTGAAATACTTTTGAGAATGCCTGGATCCATGTGATACCGACGTTCTCCGCATTTGCCGCGACAAATGCCGGATTCGTCGGAAATGTATTGCCGATCATGGGGAGTACGGTCCAGAGAATTGCCATGACCAGCATACCCATCATTAAATTTCCGCCTTTCGCGGCATAGAATGCCAGGCCGAAAAATGATACCAGAATCAGAATTCCTATGATATATTCCATTGATTTTTCTCTCCCTCTCTACCATTCTTTCTGGGTAACCCCTTCTAGCGTTCCAAAGAATTCAACGTCTCCCATACCTCTTCGATAACCGGAATTCCGTTCTTCGTGTTGTCATCTCTCGTCTTCAGTTCCAGCTCGCCAGGGTAGAACACCTCCCCGCCCTCTGCCGCAGGCTCCGAGGCCTTGATGTCCGCCAGAATCTCATCCACAATGCGGTCTGTTTCCTCAGTCGTGTTAAACTTAGACGGATCCATGGCGATCATCACCTGGGATAAGCCTACCTCGTCGCCAAAGGTCCCGATCTTCTTAACGGAATTCTCGCTGGTTAAAACCGTTGCGATCAGATCCAGGGCAATCGAGATTCCGCTTCCCTTCCAGTAGCCCATCGGAAGCACTCTCCATGTCTTTTCAATCTCCGCGGGATCCGTGGTGATATTTCCATTGGTGTCGTAGCCGCCCGGTACCGGAAGCTGCTGGCCCTTCAGCCTCGCCTCCTCGATCTTGCCGTAAGAGAACTGGGATACGGCACAGTCGATGACCGCGTGCTTACCGCTGCTTCTCGGAATCGCCATAATGAGCGGATTGTTGCCGATCTTTCTGTCTTTACCGCCCCAGGCCGGCATATTCGGCATGGTATTGGACCAGCAGATTCCGATGCATCCCTGGTCAGCAGCCTGCCATCCGTAGCTGCCGCCGCGCATCCAGTGGTTGTTATTGCCCAGCGCCACGACGCCCACACCGTTTAATTTCGCCAGTTCACAGGCACGATCCATGGCAAGCTTTGCATTTAACGGACCGAATCCGCGGTGTCCGTTCCACCGCTCAATGGCTCCCATAGCCGATTCGCATGTCGCAATAGCCGACGGATCGATCTCTCCTTTATCCAGATAGCTGACCACTCTCGGAAAGCGGTTTATGCCGTGGGAATACACACCGTCGAGACTGTTTTTTGCAAACACCGTCGCCGCGTCAAGCGCATGAGTCTCGGAAAACCCTCTGCTCATCAAAATTCCCTGGAACTTCTTTAATAAATCCTCATACTGCACTCTCATGATTTTTCTCTCCTTTAATCTGGCCTCCGCCGGTGGGGGACTGACGGAAGAACTTGTTTTCTTCTCAATTACCTGTCCTGTCTTCGTTACTGTTCTTTACTTTTTAGATCTCATTTTCTGTTTTTTGAGAAAGCGCTTTCTTGTAGTTTCATTATAGCATTCGAGACTGTTTTGTCAATATGCCTTGTGATAAACTCTTTATTTTAGTTAATAATGCATATTTATCCGCATGATTTTTTGTTGAAAAGTTACATCGTTTTGCATTTATGCAAAAGCGTTTTCACGTTTAAATAAAAAAAGAAGAGTTTATTTGATTTTAGTGTCCAAATAAACTCTTTTATATTGAGAAAGCGTTTTTACATAATCATAATTTTATGATCTTTTTTTGATTTTGTTTTCTCGATTCTGTTTTCTCGATCCTGTTTTCCCGATCCTGTTTTCTCGATCCTGTTTTCCCGATCCTGTTTTCCCGATCCTGTTTTCCCGATCCTGTTTTCCCGATCCTGTTTTCCCGACCCTGTTTTCCCAATCCTGTTTTCCCGATCCTATTTTCCCGATCCTGTTTTCCCGATTCTGTTTTCTCACTGTGTAGTCCCGCGTATCATTAATTCTGGCTGTATAGCCACATTGGATAAGGCTTTCCGGCCTTCCAGAACATCCTTTAAAAGCTGGGCGCACATATCTCCCAGAAGTTCAGGCTTATTATCCAGCGTCGTCAGTTCCGGCTCACAGATCAAAGAATCAGGAGAATTGTTGCAGCCGGTCACTGCGATATCCTCGGGCACCCGGAAGCCTTTCTTTTTCAGCCCCTTCATCACCCCGATAGCGGTAATATCTTCACCGCACACAATCCCTGTAAACGGGATGCCGAGCTGGCAGATCTCCTCTGCCGCCTCTAGACCGCCTTCCAGGCCGTACCGGCAGTGCACCACATTCTTTTCGGCTCCGGCGATATCGTGCAGCTTCATGGCTTCCAGAAATCCCTGACATTTCGCCCGGCTGCTCTCCGTCTCCAGGTCATAGAGATAGAGCAGATCCCTGTGTCCTTTCTCATAGAGATAATCGACGACGGAGCGGATCCCTTTCATATCGTCCACCATAACGGAATAGAAATCCGGCTGCTTCACCTGTCCATTGGCGACCACCACAGGAATCCCCTTAATCCTGGCCGTCATCTCCGGGTAATGGATCAGCTCATTAAAGACAGATCCGATCAGCACAATTCCATCCACCTGTTTTTCGGAAAGGATCTCGAAATACCGGCCGCATTCGCTGATCGAACCGCCCGTATTACAGACGGTCACATTATACCCCTCATTGCTGAAAATCTGTTCAATCACGTAAACCATTCTGGCGTAGTGGGTCACCCTGACATCCACAGTCAGAATCGCAATACTCTTCATCGTCTTCGACACCATCCCACGCGCAATGGCGCTGGGTTTATAGTCGTACTTCTTAAGCACCTCCTCCACCCGCTGTCTGATTTCCAGATTTACATTCCCTTTATTATTCAGTACCCGTGATACGGTGGAGATCGATGTCTTCGCCTCCGCCGCAATATCGTAGATATTCATAGTCTGCATCCCCTCTCTGAAAGCCCTTTCTCCATTTATTGTAAATGATTTTTCCTGATTTGTCACGATGATTTGCGAATTTATCAAAAGAACAGAATCCGTCTACGGTTCGGGCGCCCTTCTCACTCTGCGAACCGCCCGGAACGTATGGACCATCCTTTCACATTTTACTGTAAAATTCCCATACATAAGCATGACATTTCCCCCCATTTATGTTACACTTAAATTTACCATCAAACACGAAAACTGGAGAACAAAATTATGCAGTATACAGGTTCCATTGACAACCGGGGAATACTGGAAATTATCCGTCGTTCCTGCAGCTATGTGGACGCCCGCCTGATGAATCACGGCTACAGGGTGGCCTATATTGTATCTGAAATGTTAAAGCCATACTTCCATGAAGACGCCCGGAAGATACGGGACGTCTGCTTTCTGGCCCTTCTTCACGACATCGGCGCCTACAAGACCGATGAGATTTCAAAGATGCTGCAGTTTGACACCGATGATGTTCTGGCCCACTCCGTCTATGGCTATCTGTTCATCAAATACTTTTCTCCGCTCAAGAAGCTTTCCGGTGCTATTCTTCTGCATCACGCCACCTGGCAGGTTCTGGAGCATTCGGAGGTATTTCCGGAAGGAATCCGGCTTCTTGCCCAGGTCATTCATGTGGCCGACCGCATCGACGTCGCCATGGAGGTGCAGCATCTGACATGGGAAGAAACCGCGGTTCTCCTGAAGAAAGAAAGCGGCACAAAATTCTCGCCCTTTATTGCCGATCTCGCCCTCGCCTGCGATTTCCATACACCGTTCGAAGGTGACACGGACGCAGAATCACTATTTTTTCAGCTGTTTTCCGAGATTTCCCTCACACAGGACGAAATCACGGATTACTTAAAGATGCTCATCTTCACCATTGATTTCCGAAGCCGCCACACGGTTACCCATACCATCACCACCACGACCATCAGCGCCGAACTGGCGAAACGCATGGGGATGAACGAGGAGGAATGCAACCAGATCATCTGCGGTTCCATGCTTCATGACTTGGGAAAGATCGGCATTCCGGTAGAAATCCTGGAGTATCCGGGCAAATTGAGCCCCCAGGCCATGAATATCATGCGCACCCACGTGGACATCACTGAGAAAATATTCGGAGACGTCATCGAGGATACGGTCAAATCGCTCGCCCTCCGTCACCATGAAAAGCTTGACGGCTCCGGTTACCCGAGAGGCCTGGCCGCCACCGACTTAAGCACCGGAGAACGGATCGTGGCCATCGCCGATATCATCAGCGCCCTTTCCGGCACGAGAAGCTACAAGACCGCATTTTCCAAAGACAAAATATGCACGATTATCACAGAAATGAAGGACGCTGGTCTGATCGACGCCGATATCGTGGAGCTCATGATTTCCGACTACGATGAGATCATGGAGGAGACCCGAATTCAGTGCCAGCCGATTCTCGATATCTACGTTCTCATACAAAAGGATTTTGACCGGATTTCCCTGGCCATGACCGTGGATGACATCGCGGGCATGAAGGCAGTTTTCTAAAACTGTCCTCATGCCCGCTTCTTCTTTAAAAATCATCTGCCAGATTTAAAGATCATCTACCAGAGCGCTGCTCTTCGCATAAGCCGTACTTCTGGCCTCAAAGAAATCCGTCTTTATCATGTTGGCATTGCTGTACTGGGATACCCAGGCCATACTCTCCGGTTCCTTTTCATGCCCCTCATAAATCGGGTCAAAGCCAAGGCTGAAACACCGCAGGTTGCCAAGATACTGAATATAGTCCGTTATCATATCTTTCGTCAGTCCCGGCACCTTGTCTCCGATGGCGTAATGGCCCCAGGCAATCTCCTGGCGGCATCCCTCTTTAATCATCTCTCTGTAAACGTCCACGCGTTCGGGGGTAAAGAGCTCCGGCTCCTCATTTTTGAGTTCCAGAATCATGTTGCGGAACAGCCATAAATGGGTGTTCTCATCCCGGTTGATATACCGGATCTCCTGTGCGGATCCCGGCATCTTGTGGTTCCTGCCAAGGTTATAGAAGAACATAAATCCGCTGTAGAAGTAAACCCCTTCAAGGATAAAATTGGCTACCACGGTCTTCATAAATGTAAACGGGCTCTTGTCCTCCTGAAATTCATTATAGAGATTTCCGATAAAGGTATTTCTGGCAAGCAGATGCTCATCATTTTTCCACTGGTAGAGCACCTCGTTCCTGGTCTGCGGCTCGCAGATAGTATCCAGCATATAGCTGTAGCTCTGGCTGTGAACCGCCTCCTGGAAGGTCTGGATTGACAGGCATAAGTTGATTTCATTGGCCGTAATATATTCGCCGATGGCCGGTAAATTGGCGGTCTGGATGCTGTCCAGAAATACGAGGAATGACAGAATCTTGTCATAGGCCCTCCGCTCCCCGGCGTCCAGCATAGGATAGTCCTTTACATCAGGGCCCAGGTTGATCTCCTCCGGCACCCAGAAATTGTTCATGGCCTGCCGGTACCAGTCGCTCACCCAGGTGTATTTCATATTGTTAAAATCGTTGAGATTCGTTGTATTGCCGCCTATCATACGGCGGTTTCTGACGTCAGTATCGCCGTTCGGATTGAATAACGGCTTTCTGGTTAATTGTTCCATGGTCTTTCCTTTCCTCTTTTACAGCTTGCTGCATGTTATTTCCGCGGCCGCATTTAACTGGAGCATACCTCGCACTCTTCTACTTCCAGGCTTCTGGAGCGGATATAATAAATGGTTTTTACGCCGCACTCCCAGGCCAGTACATAAAGGTTCAGCACCTGCCTTAAGGTGTATTCGTTGGTGATATAGAGATTCATGCTCTGCGCCTGATCCACATGGCGCTGCCGGATTCCCGAAGCCCGGACGGACCACTGCTGGTCAATGTAGTGGGCGTTCTTGTACTGCCAGAATGTCTCGGGAGATAAATCCGGGGCCACCCGTGGCACCAGTCCATTCTTCTTTTCCTCCAGGTAATACCGGTTCATGATCGGGTCCAGGCCGGCCGTCGTTCCCGCCAGCATACTGGTGCTGCTCGTCGGCGCAATGGCGATCAGCCATCCGTTTCTCATGCCGTTTGCCGCCGTCTTTTCCTTCAGCCGAAGCCACTCTTCCGAATGGTAGTTCCGTTTTTCAAAATAGGCGCCCGTCTGCCAGTCGCTTCCTTCAAACAGCTCATAGCGGCCCTTTTCCCCGGCATAGTCACAGCTTGCCTCAATCGCCGCGTAATTAATCCATTCAAACACCCGGTCGGTAAATGTCAAATGCTCCTCCGATTCCCAGGAAATTCCGTTTTTCGCCAGCATATGGTGGTAACCGCTGATCCCCAGTCCGATGGGGCGGTACCGCATGTTGTTGATTTTGGCGTATGGAACCGGGAAAAAGTTTAAATCGATGACATTGTCCAGCGCACGCACTGCGTACCGTGTCAGCTCGGTAACCTCTTTCCGGTCCGTCACATCGATCTTCCCGAGAGAGAGGCTGGCCAGATTACATACCACGAAATCGCCGGGCTTTGTCACTGTCACCACCACCGTTTCGCCGTCCACCGTTTCGATGCGCTGCTCCATCTGTTCCACCGGACTCATATTCTGTGCAATTTCCGTACAGAGATTGCTGCAGTAAATGATGCCCTTATGGCTGTTGGGATTTGCCTCATTAACCAGGTCCCGGTTAAAGGTAAATGGAGTTCCCGTCTCCACCGCACTCTTTAAAATCAGGCGGACCAGTTCTTTTACCGGAATCACCCGCTTATGAATCCTGTGATCAGCAACACAGTCCCGATAGCGTTCCTCCCATTCCTGTCCATAGGAATCTTCCAGCGAGTAGCCCTTTACCGTGAGGATCTCATGAGGACACATCAGGTACCAGTCCGCGTCGATATTCTCCTTTGCCAGCTTCCAGAACAGGTTCGGATAACAGACCGCCGGAAATACGTCGTGTGCCTTCATACGGTCGTCCCCATTATTGGTACGCAGCGCCAGGAATTCCGGAAGGTCCTTGTGCCACGCATCCAGATATACGGCGACGGCTCCCTGGCGCACGCCCAGCTGATCTACCGCCACCGCGGTATCATTGGCCAGCTTGATCCAGCGGA
>OAVK01000915.1_pt1 | contig 11864 bp, 9 predicted proteins | sample 1495301 | NCBI WGS metagenome assembly OAVK01 (sample SAMEA2580094, study PRJEB22360) | human gut metagenome | biome: human gut; feature: human-associated habitat; material: faeces | place: Denmark | collected 2008/2010
CATCAACAACCCAGCTCCCCCCCTCCCGCCACAATTACCGCATCCGCCGCAAGCGTTTCATTGAGTACCCCCAGCACGCTGCTCTGGGTCAGCGTGGAGTCGGTGATCTGGCGAAATTCCCGATATACCGACTCGCGATCGAGAGCATCATCGACTTCCGGGACAAAAGCCTCTTCCTGCCAGACGGCCTGATAGACGCGCTGGGTCTCTTTCAGCTGGCGGCTCTGGACGCTGTCAATCTGTGCGCCCCAGTTCGCCTGCCAGCCTTCGCCGGCCAGCGCGCTATCCAGTGACGTCAGGGCTTCGCGGGCATCGGCCAGCAGCGGAATGCCGTCAAGTTTCCAGGCATCGAAGTTGCTGACGTTGACATTCAGAAAGCGCACGCCGGGATGCTGGAACAACCATTTTGATGAGGTGGTGAAATCGCTAAAGCGGGTGCCGATACCGATAACCAAATCGGCTTCTTTCGCCAGCAGGTTGGCGGCCAGGCAGCCGGTTTCGCCGACGCCGCCGACGTTCAGCGGATGGGAGGAGACCACCGTCCCTTTCCCGGCCTGAGTTTCTGCGAACGGAATGCCGTAGCGTTCCGCGAAGCGGGACAGGGCTTCCCCGGCACCGGCATATTTCACCCCGCCGCCGCAAATAATCAGCGGTTTACGGCTGGCCTTAATGGCCGCCACCGCATCCGCCAGCTGGGCGGCGCTGGCCGGACGGCGATCGAGACGATGCACGCGGCGAACAAAGAACGACTCCGGGTAATCCCAGGCTTCGCCCTGCACATCCTGCGGCAGACAGAGAGTGACGGCGCCGGTTTCCGCCGGATCGGTCAGGACGCGCATCGCGTTAATGCAGGCGCTCATCAGCTGTTCCGGGCGCGTAATGCGGTCCCAGTATTTGCTGACGGCCCGGAAGGCGTCGTTGGTGCTGATGCTGAGGTCATAGCTTTGCTCAACCTGCTGCAGCACCGGATCCGGCTGACGGCTAGCAAACACATCGCCGGGCAGCAGCAGCAGAGGAATACGGTTGGCGGTGGCCGTCGCGGCGGCGGTAATCATATTGGCCGCCCCCGGTCCGACGGAAGAAGTGCAGGCAATGATCTGGCGGCGCAGAGACTGGCGGGCGAAACCGGTGGCGGCGTGCGCCATACCTTGTTCGTTACGCCCCTGGAAGACCCGCATTTCGCCGCTGTCTTGTTCCAGCGCCTGACCCAGCCCCAGCACGTTGCCGTGGCCAAAGATGGCGAAAATGCCTTTTACGAATTTATGCTCTTCGCCATCCACGTCGAGAAACTGGTTATCAAGGAACTTCACCAGCGCCTGTGCCATTGTCAGTCTCAGTTTGCCCATCTTGCACAATCCTTATTGTTCAGTATTTGTGTGTGGGTTAGCGCGTTTTCCCCGTACTACACGCTTGTCACAGCCGCGGGAAATCGTTAACGTCCACTGGAATACTTTTGGATTATAGGCAAACATTTTTTTCATTAAATAGAAATACAGAAAAAATATTTCATTTTGCGAGAGGGATCAAACTCTCTCTCTGTTTCACCCGTTTCACCCATGCCGGCCACACCGCCTTCGGCCGCTCAAGGCGCACCGCCGCTTAAATATCCCTTTAAAAATCATGCATAAAGCACTCTCTTACGGAACCATGTCGCAGCAGGCGTCATCCGCGCCTTCGATCCTTTGCAGAATGGGGCCTGGCGCGGCAGAGTGGTAGATCCCTCACACTTTTGGTTTTTTAATTTCGATCTCATTTGCAAATGAAATATTTATTTCTCAAACTAGGGATATCCGTTCACCCTCAGGCTGTGTGTGGAGTCCTTGTCGGCATTCCGACCCTTCCGTACAGCAGATATGTAAAAGGAAAACCTAGCTATGAATGCAGCAGTAAAGCGGCTCGACGTCATCTGTATTGGCCGGGTGGCTGTCGACCTCTATGCCCAGCAGATTGGTGCAAGGCTAGAAGATGTTGCCAGTTTCTCTAAATATCTGGGCGGCTCTTCCGGCAACGTAGCCTTTGGCACCGCCATTCAGGGATTAAAATCAGCCATGCTGGCGCGCGTCGGTGATGAGCACAATGGCCGTTTTCTACGCGAAACGCTCGGCCGGGTCGGGGTCGATACCGAATACCTGATCACGGATAAACAGCGTCTCACCGCGCTGGTGATGCTGGGCATTAAAGATCAGGAGACCTTCCCGCTCATTTTTTACCGTGATAATTGTGCCGATATGGCGCTGGTGCCTGAGGATATTAACGAGGAGTACATCGCCTCTTCCCGTGCGCTGGCGGTAACGGGCACGCACCTCTCTCATCCCAACACCCGCGCGGCGGTACTGAAAGCGCTGGAGTACGCCCGCCGTCACGGCCTGCGCACCGCGCTGGATATCGATTACCGTCCGGTGCTGTGGGGATTGACCTCGCTGGGTGACGGTGAAACGCGTTTCATCGAATCCGGTCCGGTCACCAGTCAGCTTCAGGAAGTGCTACATCTGTTCGATTTAGTGGTCGGTACAGAAGAGGAGTTCCATATTGCCGGCGGCAGCACCGATACGCTGACCGCGCTGAAAAATGTCCGCCATGCGACCAAAGCGACGCTGGTCTGCAAACGGGGCCCGATGGGCTGCGTGGTGCTGGAAGGCGACATTCCCGATAGCTGGGACAGCATTCCGCTCCAGCAGGGCGTACGGGTTGAGGTACTCAACGTGCTGGGCGCGGGCGATGCCTTTATGTCCGGTCTGCTGCGCGGCTGGCTGAATGATGAAGGCTGGGAACAGGCGTGTCGCTACGCCAACGCCTGCGGCGCGCTGGTGGTCTCGCGCCACGGCTGCGCGCCGGCGATGCCGACCAAAGTCGAGCTGGATGATTATCTGCTGCGGGCGGAATCCGTGCCACGTCCGGATATCGACGCGCGATTAAACCATCTACACCGCGTCACCAGCCGCCGTCAGCAGTGGCCGGAGCTGTGCATTTTCGCTTTTGATCATCGTAAACAGTTGGCGGATCTGGCCCATGAAACCGGATGCGATCCGGCCTCTATTCCCCGGCTCAAGCTGCTGCTGCTGGCAGGCGCCGGAGCGGGCCGCCAAGAGCTCAGCCCGAAGCGGCCGCCAAAGAGGCGGGGCTGGAACAGCGCAGCGGGATTCTCGCCGACGGCACCTACGGTCAGAGCTCGCTGAATGCCATTACCGGTAAAGGCTGGTGGATTGGTCGCCCTATCGAGCTGCCGGGTTCGCGCCCGCTGCGTCTGGAACACGGCAACATTGGTTCCCAGCTGATCGACTGGCCGCTGGAGCATGTGGTGAAATGCCTGGTCTTCTATCATCCGGCAGATCCGGCACCGCTGCGGGCTGAGCAGGATGCGCTGCTGCTGGAAGTCTGGCAGGCCTGCAACAAGTCCGGACACGAGCTGCTGCTGGAAGTGATCCAGCCGGAAAATGGCCCGGATAAAGACGAGCGTCACTACCACACGATGCTGGAACATTTTTACCAGCTCGGCATTCAGCCGGACTGGTGGAAGCTGCCGCCGCTCTCCAGCGCCAGCTGGGAAAAGATCGCGGGTCTGATCGCGCGCGAAGATCCCTGGTGTCGCGGGATCCTGCTCCTTGGCCTCGATGCGCCGTCAGATCGGCTGCGCACCGGGTTTGCCGAGGCCGCCGGCCACCCGATCATCAAAGGCTTCGCCGTCGGACGTACCATTTTTGGCCAGCCTTCACGGCGCTGGATGGCGGGCGAACTGAGCGATGAGGCGCTGATTGGCGAGGTGAAACGCAACTACCTGACGCTCATCGACTACTGGCGTGAAGCCCGCGGTTAACCGCGATAAAACCCGCCCGCGCCTCCCGGTGCGGGTTTTTTTTCTGTTTCTTCGTGAAATGAATCGCGTATTTCATCGCAAAAAATGAAAAATTCGCTTCATTTGGTACACTGGAAGTTATATTCCTTTCATTTTCTCAGAGCGCAATCTATGGCCAATAATCCGACCCAACTGACCATCCTGCAGGATGAAATCCGGCGTCGCTACGATACATTAAGCAAACGCTTAAAACAGGTGGCACGCTATATTCTGGATAACAGTAATAGCGTCGCTTTCGATACCGTCGCCTCCATCGCCCAGCAGGCGGATGTCCCGCCATCGACGTTGATCCGTTTCGCTAATGCGTTCGGCTTTAGCGGCTTTAATGAAATGAAGCAGATGTTCAGACAGCATCTGATGGAAGAGACCGCCAACTATACCGAACGCGCGCGCCTGTTCCGCCAGACCACCAACGATGAAACGTCGCCGCCGGAAACGCCGACTGAAATTCTCAATATGTTCACCATGGTGAATACCCAGGCGCTGCAGCAGCTGGCGATGCAGACCTCTGGCGATGATCTCGAGCGCGCGGTCGCCCTGCTGGCGGAGGCGGAGAATATCTATGTGATTGGCCTGCGCCGCTCGTTTAGCGTCGCCTCCTATTTGACCTATGCGCTGCGTCATCTTGACCGTAAAGCGTTTCTGATCGATGGCCTCGGCGGAATGTTCACCGAGCAGCTGAGCCTGGTGGGACCGAAAGATGTGGTGGTCGCCGTAAGCTTCTCGCCCTACGCGCGTGAAGTTGTCGAGCTGGTTGAACTTGGCGCCCAGCGCAAGGCGCGACAGATTGCGATTACCGACAGCCAGGTCAGCCCGCTCGCGGCCTTCAGCGATGTCTGCTTTGTGGTACGTGAAGCGCAGGTTGACGGTTTCCGCTCCCAGGTGGCCTCTCTGTGCCTGGCTCAGACGCTGGCCGTGTCACTGGCGCTAAACAGCAGCAAAGAACCGCAAACCCAGCAGAACCTCGCCTGACCCTGCCCCCTCTCCCGGATTCCGCGCCAGCGCCTTATCCGGGCGACCATCCCCTGTAGCCCCGGTCAGCGCAGCGCCTCCGGGGGAACATCTCCGGCCATCAGGAAACCTCCCGGATTGCCGTATCAGCGCCTTATCGGGCGACCATCCCCCCGTAGCCCCGGTCAGCGCAGCGCCACCGGGGGAATATCTCCGGCCTTCAGGAAACCTCCCGGATTCCGCGCCAGCGCCTTATCCGGGCGACCATCCCCCGTAGCCCCGGTCAGCGCAGCGCCACCGGGGGAATATCTCCGGCCTTCAGGAAACCTCCCGGATTCCGCGCCAGCGCCTTATCCGGGCGACCATCCCCCGTAGCCCCGGTCAGCGCAGCGCCACCGGGGGAATATCTCCGGCCTTCAGGAAACCTCCCGGATTCCGCGCCAGCGCCTTATCCGGGCGACCATCCCCCCGTAGCCCCGGTCAGCGCAGCGCCACCGGGGAATACTTGCGGGCAGCCACCGGGGAACAGGAGCAGACAAAAAGGGCCGCTAAGCAAAAACTTAGCGGCCCTTTTAACGCTTGCGATCCGTCAGTCGTGACGAGGATAGTCAGGACTGTTGATCCACGCGTGGTCCTCTTCCCAGGTAAACAACCACTTGCGCTCCGGCCCGGCCATCACGTTCAGATAATAGCTGTCATACCCGGCAATCGCCGCGACCGGGTGATAGCCGCGCGGCACCATCACCACATCGTGGTTGTAAGGCGCCATGCAGGCATCCAGGCTGCGATCATCGGTATATACCCGCTGGAGTGCGAAGCCCTGCGGCGGATCGAAACGGTGATAGTAGGTCTCTTCCAGCTGGGTCTCTTTACCCGGCTGCGCGGTATCGTGTTTATGCGACGGCCAGGAGCTGGTGGCGCCTTCGTCGGTATACACCTCCACCACCAGCAGACAGTCGGCCTGCGCATTATCCGGCAGGATATTGTGCACCAGACGCTGATTACGCCCTTTGCCACGATGTTCAACGCCCACATCCTGCGGACGAATCACCCGCGCCGGCAGCGTACCCTTACCTGGCGCGCTACACACCGCCAGTTCAAGGTCAGAATCCGCCGTCACCTCCACCTTGTCCTGCGTCGGGACATACACCGCCCACGGCGGCGTACGTTCAAACGGCGACATTCGCTGTCCCAGCCCGGGGAAGTCGGCCTTCGTCGTTTTAACCGACGCCAGCCCGGCAACCAGCACCAGACACAGCTCGCGCTCACCGCTTTCCAGCGTAATGCTCTGCCCTTTTTTCAGCATCCACACATCAAAACCGATATAGCGCCAGCCGGCGCTTTGCGGCGTGATGTGCTGGATCTGCCCCTCTTTTCGTGATTTAGCCAGTAACGACATGGCGTTCTCCTTCGCCGATTAACCTAATGTCGGCATGCTGAATTCAGATACGGTTTGCTGCCCTTCCGGCCAACGCACGGTGGCGGTTTTCATCCGGGTGTAGAAGCGCACGCCGTCAGGTCCATGGACGTTGAGGGCGCCAAATACCGAGCGTTTCCAGCCGCCGAAGCTGTGGAAGGCCATCGGTACCGGAACCGGCACGTTCACCCCGACCATTCCGGCCTGGACATCATGCACGAATTCACGGGCGGTGTGTCCATTGCTGGTGAAGACGGCGCTACCGTTGCCAAATTCGTGGCTGTTCACCAGCTCCAGCGCGCTGTGATAGTCCGCCACGCGGACAATGCCCAGTACCGGTCCAAAAATCTCTTCCCGCCAGATGGTCATATCCGGCGTCACGTGGTCGAACAGCGTACCGCCGACATAGTACCCGTCATCATAGCCTGACACGCGCAGCTTACGCCCGTCGACGACCAGTTTCGCCCCTTCGCTGGCGCCTTTATCGATATAGCCCAGCACTTTCTTCTGATGGGTATCGGAAACCACCGGGCCCATTTCGTTCTCTTCTTTGCCGCGCATGCATCCCGGCCCGACTTTCAGCGCTTCCACCAGCGGCTTCAGACGCGCAATCAGCTTATCCGCCGTTTCATCACCCACCGCGACCACGACCGGCAACGCCATGCAGCGCTCGCCCGCAGAACCAAACGCACCGCCCATAATCGCATTTACCGTCGCATCCAGATCCGCGTCCGGCATCACAATCGCATGGTTTTTCGCCGCGCCAAAGGCCTGCACGCGTTTGCCGTGGGCGCTGGCGGTTTTGTAGATATATTCGGCAACGCCGGAGGAGCCGACGAAGCTGACCGCCGCAATACGCGGATCGGTATACAGCTGCTCGGCATCATCGTTGCTGCAGTGCACAACGTTAAAGACGCCATCCGGCAGGCCTGCTTCCTTCAGCAGTTCAGCCAGGCGTACCGCGGCCGTCGGGGCCAGCGCCGGCGGCTTGAGGATGAAGCTGTTGCCGCAGGCCAGCGCCAGCGGGAACATCCACATCGGAACCATCGCCGGGAAGTTAAACGGCGTAATCCCCGCCACCACACCCAGCGGCTGCATCAGCGAATAGCTGTCCACGCCGGTGCCGACGTCAGATGAGTATTCACCTTTAATCAGATGCGGAATACCGCAAGCAAATTCAACCACTTCCAGACCACGGGTCAGTTCACCCAGTGCATCTGACCAGACCTTACCGTGCTCGCTAACGATGATTCCCGCCAGCTCCTCAGCATGTTGCTCAAGCAGCATTTTAAAGTTGAACAGCACGCGGGCGCGGCGTAGCGGCGTGGTGCGCGACCAGCTTTCAAAGGCATCACGGGCAACCTGAATGGCATCAGAGACTTCCTGAGCGGTCGACAAAGTGACTTCGCGCACCACCTTGCCCGTCGCCGGATCGTACACCGGCATCGTTTCATTGCTGCTGCTGGTGACGGTTTTCCCGCCAATAAAGTTTCCTGTGATCGTCATCTTCTCGCCTCATGATGTGGGAAGGCCAACGCTGTGGCCCCTTTCCGATTTTGCTGTGCTATAACCGTAGTAAAATGAAACTTATATTTCAATGTTGATGTAGAATGAAATTCTATTTTGGTGATGACCGTCGCATTTCCCGGCCCCGGCGCTCGAGTTTCGTCAAGAAAGCTCCTGCGATAAGATTCAGCTGCGACGCCATCTGTACCCGATGTAACTTAGAGCGGTAAAGTACGATTATTTGCGAAGCAGCTCAAAGATCCACCATTTCAGTCATTGCTAATTATGAAATAAATGTTTTGACTTACAGTCGATCGAATAAACCCAACCTATCGTCATTCAGGAGAGCCACATGGCTATCGCACTGCAACGTTTCTGTCTTAATCGCAAGATTGCCCCATCGCTGAGCATCGAGGCCTTTTTCCGTCTGGTGAACAGTCTTGGGCTGAATAAGGTCGAGTTGCGTAATGATTTGCCCGCAGGCAAAGTGACCGACGATCTCAGCCATCAGCTGGTGCGCGAGCTGGCCGACCGCTACCATATTGAGATTTTGACCATCAATGCGGTGTACCCGTTTAACCGCCGCACGGAGCAGGTTCGCGGCCTGGCCGAATCGTTGTTGCAAGAGGCCAGAGCCATTGGCGCTAAATCGCTGGTCCTGTGTCCGCTCAACGATGGCAGCGAAGTACCGGCCAGCGAAACGCTGAGCGCGCTGCGCGATCTGTCGCCGCTGTTCTCGTTTTACGGCGTGCGGGGCCTGGTTGAACCGCTGGGTTTCCCGCAGAGCTCACTGCGCTCTGCCGCGCAGGCGCAGACGCTCATCCGCGATGCGAAAGTCCCGTTTAAGCTACTGATTGATACCTTCCACCACCATCTCTATCCGCAGGCGGATGCCGAGTTTAGCCAGGTGGATATCGCTGACATCGGTCTGGTGCACCTCTCCGGCGTGGAAGATGCCCGTCCACGGGAAAGCCTGACCGACGACGAACGTATCATGCTGACGGAAAAAGATCGGCTGCATACCTGTGAGCAAATCAAACACCTCGAAGCCCGGGGTTATCAGGGGGTGTATGCGTTCGAGCCGTTTGCGCCGGAGCTGGCATCCTGGAGCGAAGAGGATATCCGCCGCGAGACGGAACGGAGCATCGCGCTCATTCAACGCCATTGCGCCTGAGAGAAATCAACGCCACACCAGGCGAATGCAGCGATTTCTCACGTCGGTTTGCGGCCAGTTTGCCTATAATCGACGCAGGATAAATGGAGGAATCGATCATGAGCGTACCCCTGCTGATTGCCCGCACGCGGGAAAAACAGCTGCATTTGCTACCGGGAATGGCCAACCGCCACGGCCTGATTACCGGTGCGACCGGCACCGGTAAAACCGTCACCCTGCAAAAACTGGCGGAGTCCTTTTCCGAAATCGGCGTACCGGTGTTTATGGCCGATGTAAAAGGCGATCTGACCGGGATTGCCGCAGCGGGCCAAAGCTCAGAGAAACTGCAGGCGCGGCTGGAAAAAATCGGCGTCACCGACTGGCAGCCCCACGCTAACCCGGTGGTGGTGTGGGATATTTTCGGCGAGAAAGGCCACCCGGTCCGGGCGACGGTGTCCGATCTCGGGCCGCTGCTGCTGGCGCGATTATTGAATCTCAACGAGGTCCAGTCCGGCGTACTGAATATTATCTTCCGCATCGCCGACGATCGCGGCCTGCTGCTACTCGACTTTAAAGATCTGCGCGCCATCACTCAGTATATCGGTGACAACGCCAAAGCTTTTCAAAACCAGTATGGCAACATCAGCAGCGCCTCGGTCGGCGCTATCCAGCGCGGCCTGTTGACCCTGGAGCAGCAAGGGGCGGAGCACTTTTTCGGCGAGCCGATGCTCGACATCGAGGACTGGATGCGCCTCGACGAGAACGGCAAAGGGGTGATTAATATCCTCAGCGCCGAAAAACTGTATCAGATGCCGAAACTCTACGCCGCCAGCCTGCTGTGGATGCTCTCGGAGCTCTACGAGCGCCTGCCGGAAGCCGGAGATCGGGAAAAGCCGAAGCTGGTCTTTTTCTTCGATGAAGCGCATCTGCTGTTTAACGATGCGCCTCAGGTGCTGCTGGATAAAATCGAGCAGGTTATCCGCCTGATTCGCTCCAAAGCCGTGGGGGTTTACTTCGTCTCGCAGAACCCGTCAGATATTCCCGATGCGGTTCTCGGCCAGCTGGGCAACCGGGTTCAGCACGCCCTGCGCGCCTTTACGCCGAAAGATCAAAAAGCGGTGAAAACCGCGGCCCAGACCATGCGCGCCAACCCGGCTTTCAGCACCGAACAGGCTATCCAGGAGCTGGGTACCGGCGAAGCGCTGATCTCCTTCCTCGATGAAAAAGGCAGCCCGTCGGTGGTCGAGCGCGCGATGGTGATCGCCCCCTGCTCACGCATGGGACCGGTGACGGACGACGAGCGTAATGGCCTGATTAACCACTCCGCGCTGTACGGCAAGTATGAAGAAGAGGTCGATCGCGAGTCCGCATTTGAAATGTTGCAAAAAGGGGTACAGGCAACCCCAGAACAACAGGCGGCTCCGCCGGCAAAAGGCCAGACGGGCAGCGCTGACGACGGTCTGCTGGGCGGGCTGAAAGATATTTTGTTCGGCACCACCGGTCCACGCGGCGGCAAACATGATGGTCTGGTACAAACGGCCGCTAAAAGCGCGGTTCGGCAGGTGACCAATCAGATAGTCAGGGGCATGCTGGGGAGTTTACTCGGCGGGCGAAAACGGTAGTCTCATCCCCCTCCCGGCAGGCGGGAGGGGGACGCGGCGGCTAGTTTCTTTTCATCATCAGCCAGAGGCTTATCAGGAAGAAGCTGGCGCTTGGCAGCAGCGCGCCGATAATCGGCGGGATGCCGTAGACCAGCGTCAGTGGGCCAAAAATCTGGTCCAGCACGTAGAAGATAAAGCCAAAGCTGATCCCGGTGACCACCCTTACCCCCATCGCCACGCTGCGCAGCGGGCCGAAGATAAACGACAGCGCCATCAGCATCATCACCGCCACCGACAGCGGCTGGAAGATTTTGCTCCACATGTTGAGCTGGTAGCGTCCCGGGTCCTGTCCGCTGGATTTCAGATAGGTCACGTAGTTATGCAGGCCGCTGATCGACAACGCATCCGGGTCCAGCGCCACCACGCCCAGCTTGTCGGGCGTCAGCCTGGTTTTCCAGGTGCCGCTGACCATCTGCGAGCCGGTGATCTGTTTCGGATCGGTCAGGTCAGACTCATCGACCTGCGACAGGCGCCAGACTTTCGTCTCGTTATCAAATTTCGCCGAAGCGGCGTAGCGCACGGTCTGCAAACGGCGCTGGTCGTTAAACGCGTAAATACTCACGCCGCCCAGCTCATCGTTGCCTTTCACCCGTTCGATATAAACGAAGTTATGGCCGTCTTTCGCCCACAGCCCCTGCTGGGTCGACAGCAGCGAACCGCCGTACATCTGCTGGGCGCGATAATTACGCGCCATCTGCTCGCCCTGCGGCGCCACCCATTCACCGATCGCCATGGTCAGCAGCACCAGCGGAATCGCGGTTTTCATCACCGCCAGCGCTACCTGTAAGCGGGTGAAGCCGGAGGCCTGCATCACCACCAGTTCGCTGCGCTGCGCCAGCATCCCCAGGCCAAGCAGGGCGCCAAGCAGCGCCGCCATCGGGAAGAAAATCTGCACATCTTTTGGCACGCTGAGGAGGGTATAGAGCCCGGCACCGAGCGCGTCGTAGCTGCCCTGGCCGGCTTTTTTCAACTGATCGACAAACTTGATAATGCCCGAGAGCGAAACCAGCATGAACAGCGTCATCATGATGGTGTTGAAAATCGTCCTACCGATATAACGGTCGAGTACGCCAAACGCCTGCATCACACCGCTCCTTTGTTAAAACGGGCACGGAAGCGGCGCATCGGCACCGTATCCCACAGGTTCAGCAGCACGGCCAGCGCGAAATAGAGCAGGTTAATCCCCCACATCCAGATCATCGGGTCGATTTTACCTTTACCGCCGTTTGACTTAATCGAGGTTTGCAGCAGGAAGAAGACCAGATACAGCAGCATCGCCGGCAGCATCGACAGCACGCGGCCCTGACGCGGGTTCACCACGCT
>OAVK01000917.1_pt1 | contig 11818 bp, 9 predicted proteins | sample 1495301 | NCBI WGS metagenome assembly OAVK01 (sample SAMEA2580094, study PRJEB22360) | human gut metagenome | biome: human gut; feature: human-associated habitat; material: faeces | place: Denmark | collected 2008/2010
AGCGGCAACGACCAGAGCTAATACTTTTTTCATTCTGATATCCTCGAAATTGTTTTTTCAGTGAACCCCACTGCGGGGCCGTTGAAAGAACTATATGCCTGTCTTTTCTGGCTTTCCGTGAGTGTTTGGTATCGGCGTGTAACGATATGTACAACCGAAACGGAGACGAGGATATTTCGCTGAGCGCCGGGAGTGCCCCGGCGCGACGGAGGGCTTTACAGGTAGCGCGCGGTAAGATGCTGGCGGAAATAGTCGCTGTTCAGATCTTCCCCGGTGGCGTTGATGATCAGCTGTGAGGTGCTAAACCGGCTGCCGTGCTGCCAGATATTCTGCTGTAGCCAGGCAAACAGCGTCGAGAAATCACCGTTGGTAATGTTGGTCTCCAGCTGTGGCAACGCGCGCTTCGCGGCGGCCATCAGCTGTGCGGCGTACATGGCGCCGAGGGTATAAGATGGGAAGTAACCAAACCCGCCATCGGTCCAGTGAATGTCCTGCATACAGCCATTACGATAATTGCCGGTGGTAGAGAGTCCCAGCCAGCTGCGCATTTTCTCATCCCACAGCGCGGGAATATCCTCCACCTCGATGTCACCATCGATCAGCGCTCGTTCAATCTCATAGCGCAGGATAACATGCGCCGGATAGCTGACCTCGTCAGCATCCACGCGGATATAACCCGGCTTAACGCGCTGGTTCCAGGCAATGAAATTCTCAGTGCTGAAGGCCGGCTGTTCGCCAAAACGCTGACGCACGGCCGGCAGCAGGCGTTTCAGGAAAGCATCGCTGCGTCCGAGCTGCATTTCGAAGAACAGGCTTTGCGATTCGTGAATCGCCGTTGAGCGGGCCAGCGCCACCGGTTGATCGAGCCATTTTCGCGGCAGGTTCTGTTCATAGCGCGCATGACCGGTTTCATGAATCACCCCGAACAGGGCGCTGAGCAGGTCCTCTTCGTTATAGCGGGTGGTGATGCGCACATCCTGCGGCACGCCGCCGCAGAACGGATGGGCGCTGATATCCAGACGCCCGCCATCAAAATCAAAGCCCAGAATCCGCATCGCTTCCAGTCCCAGCTCACGCTGCCCGGCGATCGGGAATGGCCCCTGCGGCGCAACGGGCGGGTTCAGGGACTGCTTTTCGACGACGCTGGCGAGCAGGGTCGGCAGCCAGGATTTGAGATCGGCAAACAACACGTCAAGCCGCGCGCTGGTCATATCCGGTTCGAAAATATCCAGCAGGGCATCATAGCGAGAGCCGCCTTTCGCCCCGGCGCGAATCGCCGCTTCTTCACGGCTCAGTTTCACCACCTCGCGCAGGTTTTCGGCAAAACCGTCCCAGTCGTTCGCCGGACGCTGGCTGCGCCAGGCGTGTTCACAGCGGCTGCCCGCCAGTGATTTGGCCTCAACCAGACTTTCCGGCAGCAGCGCCGCCTGTTCGTACTGGCGGGTCATTTCGCGCAGATTAGCTTGTTCAACGTCATTCAGGTTTTCCTGGCGTGCGTTGCGCAACGCTTCAGCCACGCTCTTATCCGTCAGAATTTGATGTTGCAGCACGCCCAGTTCTGCCAGCGCCTCTCCTCGCGCGGCGCTGCCGCCCGGCGGCATCATGGCGAACATATCCCAGCCGGCGATAGCGCCGAGATGCGAGAAGCGAGAAAGACGCTGGAAAGTGCGGGTAAGCTGCTGATAGTTTTTGTTGTCAGTCATGTTTGTTTGGCCTGTGGCGAGTGAACGAAAGGCGTTGCCCGTTGGCCTCTACACTATCCTGATCCGCGCTAATCTTCCACACGAGACGCAAGGCGCGCCGTGCCGCGGGCCCGACGCGCGAGCGGGGCATGACGGACGATAGCGCCAGTTTTCACCCGGCCGGAGGCAGGATCGCAATATTGTCACATTGATGTGGCCAGAATAGCGGATTCTTTTTGAGCAGCAGCTAAACTTATTGAAGCACAGGCCGCAGTTCGGGAGTCATTATGAATCCGTTCACTATGCTGTTTATTGCACTGCTGTCTATCGATGCCGTCAGAGAGTTATTGGGTGCGTCGTCGGTACTGGGCATGTGGTGAAAGACGTGGCCAATAAAGGCCACGTAAAGAGAGATTATTGCAGACGTTTGTGCAGGCAAACGCCGGTAAGCAGTGCGGCCATTAGCATCAGCGCGATAAAACCACCCACGCCGTTCCAGCCGTAGTTATGCCAGAATACCCCACCTACTGTCCCCGCAATACTGGAACCGAGATAATAGCTGAACAGGTACAGCGACGATGCCTGGCCGCGGGCGCGGCGCGCACGAGGACCAATCCAGCTGCTGGCTACCGAGTGAGCGGCAAAGAAACCGGCGGAGAACAGCAGCATGCCCGCAAATATCAGCCACAAAGAGGAAAACAGGGTCAGCGTCAGCCCGGCCAGCATGACGGCGGTAAAGGCAAGCATCACCGGGCCGCGGCCGTAGCGTGCGGTCATCGCTCCGGCCTTTGGGGAACTCCAGGTGCCGGTCAGATAGGCGACGGAGAGCAGGCCAACCACCGCCTGATTCAGCGACCATGGCGACATCATCAGGCGATAGCCGATGTAGTTGAAGAGGGTGACAAAAGACCCCATCAGCAGGAATCCTTCAAGGAACAGCAGCGGCAGCCCGCGATCGCGCCAGTGCAGGTGCAGGTTAATCAGCAGGGTTTTAGGGCGCAGCGAACTCGGGCGGAAGTGTCGCGATTCCGGCAGGATTCGCCAGAACATAATGGCCGAGGCGAGCGCAAAGCAGCTGATCACCGCCAGCGCCACGCGCCAGCCGAAAAAGTCGGTGAAAACCCCGGTCAGCAGACGACCGCTCATTCCGCCAATCGAGTTGCCGCTGATGTACAGCCCCATGGAAAAGGCGACGACGCTGGGGTGGATCTCCTCACTCAGATAGGTCATCCCGACCGCCGCCACGCCGCTTAACGACAGGCCAATCAGCGCCCGCATAATCAAAATACCGTGCCAGCTCGACATCATCGTAGACAGTAAAGAACAGCATGAGGCCAGCACCAGCGCGGTGACCATCACCTGTTTACGGCCGATAGCATCCGAAAGCGGGCCGGTAAACAGCAGGCCAACGGCGAGCATCGCGGTGGAAATCGACAGCGAAACGCTGCTGCTGGCGGGAGTCACGCCAAATTCGCTCGAGAGCACCGGCAGAATCGGCTGGACGCAGTAGAGCAGGGCGAAAGTGGCCAGACCGGCGGAGAAGAGGGCGAGAGTGACCCGAATAAACTGGGGGGTACCGCGCTTAATAAACTGATTTGGCTGGGATATAACATTGTCGCTGACCTCGCTTGCCGGCACGGTGTCAACGGTAGTTGTACGACTCACGGAAAAATCCTTGCTGAGAACACAGAGTTAGGAAACATCACAGATCACATTTTAAGGGTATGAAAATGTAAATATTCTGTCTAATATATTAATAATCTCAAATAAGACGTTTTAGATATGAATATCGAGCTGCGCCATCTCCGCTACTTCATTGCCGTCGCCGAAGAGCTCCATTTTGGTCGGGCTGCGGCACGGCTGAACATTTCCCAGCCACCGTTAAGCCAGCAGATTCAGATACTTGAACAGCAGATTGGCGCACGCCTCTTCGCCAGAACCAACCGCAGCGTGAGCCTGACGGCGGCGGGCCGGCAGTTTCTTGCCGATAGCCGGCACATCCTCAGCCTGGTCGACGACGCGGCGGCGCGCGCAAGCCGTCTGCATCATGGTGAAACCGGGGAGCTGCACATCGGCTTTACCTCCTCCGCGCCGTTCATCAAGGCGGTTTCCGATACGCTGTCCACCTTTCGCCGCCGTTACCCGGACGTGCATATCCAGACCCGGGAAACCAATACCCGCGAGCAGATTGTGCCGCTGAATGAAGGCGCCCTCGATCTGGGGCTGATGCGCAATACGCAGTTGCCGGAGACGCTAGTCTGGGAACGGGTGCTGCGCGAACCGCTGCTGGCAATGGTGCCGAGCGACCATCCCCTGGCGCGTCAGGAGGCGGTAAGCCTGATCGAGCTGGCTCGCGAACCGTTCGTCTTTTTTGACCCGCACGTCGGTACCGGGCTGTATGACGACATTCTGGGGCTGATGCGACGCTATGGTCAGACGCCGATGATCGCCCAGGAAGTGGGCGAGGCGATGACGATTATCGGCCTGGTGGCTTCCGGACTGGGGGTATCGATATTACCGGCGTCGTTTAAGCGGGTGCAGCTCAACGAGATGCGCTGGCTCCCCATCAAAGAACAGGATGCCGTTTCGGAAATGTGGCTGGTGTGGTCGAAGCATCATGAACAGAGCCAGGCGGCGCAACGCTTTCGTGAATACCTTCTTGCCGCCGCTGAGGTGAATAATTAAGACTAAAAACAGTCAAAAATGTGCGGTAAATCACAAGGCTAAGTAAAAATTTGACGAGTGCTACCCAAGTGCTTCACCATAGCTAAAAGTTTATTTCGAAGCGCGAAAATAAAGGGAGTCAATGGTGGTAGCGGACAGTCAGCCAGGCCATATCGATCAAATAAAGCAGACCAATGCAGGAGCAGTATATCGCCTGATTGATCAGCTTGGCCCGGTGTCGCGCATCGACCTCTCCCGTTTTGCGCAACTGGCGCCGGCCAGCATTACAAAAATCGTGCGTGAAATGCTCGAAGCGCATCTGGTTCAGGAGACGGAAATCCAGGAGCCGGGGAGTCGCGGGCGTCCCGCCGTAGGGCTGATGGTTGAGACCGAGGCCTGGCACTATCTCTCCGTTCGAATCAGCCGCGGTGAAATTCACCTTGCGTTACGCGATCTCAGCAGCAAGCTGGTGGTTGAGGAGCAGCTCGAGCTGGCGCTCCAGCATGAACAGCCGTTCCTGACGCGTGTTGTTGAACATATCGACCAGTTCTTTATCCGCCATCAAAAGAAACTGGAACGTCTGACCGCCATCGCCGTTACCATGCCGGGCATCATTGATACCGAAAACGGCGTGATTCACCGGATGCCATTTTATGAAGAGGTCAAAGATCTGCCCCTTGGCGAGGTTCTGGCGAACCACACCGGCGTCTCGGTCTATATCCAGCATGATATCAGCGCCTGGACGATGGCGGAGTCGCTGTTTGGCGCCTCCCGCGGGGCGCGGGACGTTATTCAGGTGGTGATTGATCATAACGTCGGCGCCGGGGTGATTACCGATGGTCGCCTGCTGCATGCGGGCAGCAGCAGTCTGGTCGAGATCGGTCATACCCAGGTCGATCCCTACGGCAAGCGATGCTACTGCGGTAACCACGGTTGCCTGGAGACTATCGCCAGCGTCGAAAGCGTGCTGGAGCTGGCCCAGGTGCGAATGACGAAATCAATGAGTTCGATGCTGCATCAGCAGCCGTTGAGCGTGGAGTGGCTGTGCCAGGCGGCGCTGCAGGGCGATTTGCTGGCGCGGGATATTATTAGCGGCGTGGGCCAGCACGTCGGGCGGATTCTGGCGATCATGGTCAATTTGTTCAACCCGCAAAAAATCCTCATCGGCTCGCCGTTTAGTCTGGCGGCCGATATCTTATTTCCCGCCATTTCAGATTGTATTCGGCAACAATCCCTGCCTGCCTACAGCCGGCATATTACCGTTGAAAGCACGCAGTTTTCTAACCGTGGAACGATGGCCGGCGCAGCGCTGGTGAAGGATGCCCTCTATAACGGATCTCTGCTAATTCGACTGTTACAGGGTTAACATTTTTTCATAGTCACACCAAAAATTGCGCTATCTCAAGCTGGTATCCGGCGGCTTCGCGTAGACTTTTCCCACAGTTTATTCCTTCTCTTCTGTATAAATCATCAACATAACTGTGGGGTTAATGATGTTTAAGCGTTTCTTTATAACAGGTACTGACACCTCTGTCGGGAAGACAGTGGTTTCTCGTGCGCTGTTGCAGGCACTTGCTGCCAGCGGCAAAAGCGTCGCGGGATACAAGCCTGTGGCGAAGGGCAGCAAAGAGACGCCGGACGGATTGCGTAACAAAGATGCGCTGATTTTACAAAGCGTGTCGTCGCTGGCGTTACCGTATGATGCTGTCAATCCCATAGCATTAAGCGAAGATGAGAGCAGCGTGGCGCACAGCTGCCCGATAAACTATGGGCTGCTGTCGGATGGTCTTCAGCGCCTGAGCGGGCAGGTCGATCATGTGGTGGTTGAGGGGACCGGCGGCTGGCGGAGTCTGATGAACGACCTGCGTCCGCTTTCGGAATGGGTGGTGCAGGAGCAGCTTCCGGTGGTGATGGTCGTAGGCATCCAGGAAGGCTGCATTAACCATGCTCTGCTGACCGCCCAGGCCATTGCCAACGACGGTCTGCCGATGATTGGCTGGGTGGCAAACCGCATTAACCCAGGCTTAGCGCATTACGCCGAAATCATCGAGGTGCTGAGTAAAAAGCTGCCTGGGCCGCTGATCGGCGAGCTTCCCTACCTGCCGCGCGCCGAACAGCGTGAGCTGAGCCAGTATATAGACCTAACCATGCTCGGCGACGTGATGGCGGTAGATAGAGTCCTGGCGTAACGTCCGGGAGAGCACCGATGCCAGTACGCTGGCAATCAATAAGCCGGGCAGTAACAGGTATTGCCCGGTCATTTCACAGATCATCAATGTCGACATAATCGGCGCATGCGTCGTGGCCGCCAGAAAGGTCGCCATTCCGGTCAGACCAATCATAATCGCCAGCTCTTGATCGTGATGCAGCCACAGCCCGCTGAAGCTGGCAAACAGCATGCCCATCGCCAGCCCGACGAACAGCGTAGGGGTAAACACGCCGCCCGGCGCGCCGGATCCGCTGCTGGCCAGCACCGCGAACAGTTTGCACACCAGGACCACCGCGATGGCGCTAAACAGCGGCGGTGACTGCAGATAATGCTGCACCGTGCTGTAACCATTACCCCACACCGCAGGCGTGACCAGCGACAGCAGGCCGACAATCATTCCGCCGAGCGCCAGCTGCCACGGCGGTGAGAGCTTCATGCGTAAAAAACAGCGGTGGCTGTAGCTCATCATCGCGATAAACAGCGGCCCGCAAAGTCCGGCCAGCAGTCCGGTAGCGAGCATCAGCGCATAGTGGAGTGCGGTCAGCGTCTCATGAAACTCCACCTGATACAGCGGCGATGCGCCGCCGTTGATCAACTGCGTGACCAGCAGGGCGATAACCGCGGAAATGACCACCGGACCCAGTGACGCAAGCATCAGCGTGCCAAATAAAATTTCGGCAATAAACAGGCTACCCGCCAGCGGTGCGTGATAGGCGCTGGCCATCCCGGCGGCGGCCCCACAGGCGACCCACAGCTTCCATTCTGTTTTTGGCGTAAAGCGGCGGGCGAACAGCGACGCGGCCAGGGCGGCCAGCAAAATCATCGCGCCTTCGCGACCAATCGCGCTGCCGGTGGTCACCACTAACAAGGACGCCAGGGATTTAACCAGGCTGGCGGGGGTATCAAACTGACCGTCTCCGGTGTCCAGCGCTTCCATGTAGTCGGTGGGCGCATGCGGGCGCTGGCGGGGCCGACATTGCCAGAACCAGAGCAGGGCGCCGGCTGCCAGTCCGCCCGCCGCCGGCGTGAGCAGACGTCGCCAGCCGGGTAGTCCCTCGGCGGCATTAACCAGACTCCCGCTATGATCGTTGAGAAAGAGCCGTTCCAGGATCGCCATCGACGAGTGAAATAACGCAACGGCCAGCGCCGCCAGAATACCGACCAGAGTCGCAATCAGCAGGCGACGGAACATGACCTGAACAGCAGGATAATTATGCAGACGGTGCATCAGCGGTTACGGTTAGCAAGAAACATAAGCTTATTGTGATAGGAAATAAGCTTAGACGCAAAAGCTATAAATGCCGGTGACGCTGAAACAGCGGGCGGATGCGGGCGCTTAAATAAGCTGTCTGCGTGACGTTGTCACTAAAAACGCCATGTCAGTCTTCCCGACATGGCGGTGCGTTTAGCGATAAAGCGGTTTGTCGGCGACGGCAATGGGAAGCTGGCGCTGCCATTCGGCGAGGGTCACCTGAGCCAGCTGTCCGAGGGATTGATAAAAGGGGTGCCCGGCCCCGGCGATAAACACCTCGAGGAAGCGGCCGGACCAGGGAAGCAGGTGCCAGGCGAGAAGCTGCGAAAACGCCTCCTCCTGCCCGGACTCGCACAGCCAGGCGGCCAGCAGCAGGAGCGTGCCGAAATGATCTTCCGGCTCCTGGCTCTGCGCCGCGTGGCCAATTCCGTTCGCTCGCATCCACTCCCGCAATGCCAGAGTGGAGTCGCCGAACAGCACATTCTCTTTATCCAGCCAGACCGAACCCCACGGCGGCGCGGGCAGCGCCCAAGGACCAATAAACAGGCGTTGCCAGGCCTGGGGGAGCGGTTCATCGCTGGCGTCGGCAAACCCGGTCGCCAGCGAATCGGCTACCGGAAACGGCCATTGCGCCCGCCAGCTGCCGTCTCGTAGGGCTGCTACCAGCGGTGCGGCCTGCTCGCTTTCCGGGGTAAATGAAAACAGGGCGCCCAGGGTGCGGGCGCTCAACGCGACGGCGTCGCGGTAGTGAGCTTGTATCATGTACGCTTCCTTACTGCGGCGGGACGGTGCCACGCCTGAATATTAACCAGCAATCGCCACGCCGACGGTCATATGCAGACCATAAAACAGACCGCGGCCAATAAGTTCTCCGGCCAGAACCAGCAGCAGTCCGATGAACAAACTGCCTGGGCGCGGGGGTTGGTTCCGGCAAAGCGGGCAGATCCAGCAGCCCAGTCCAGATGCCAGCAGCGCGATGCGCCAGATCTGTAACGCGGCATAATTTGGCACCCGCGCGCCGGCGCGCTGCACTGAACTCTGAATCTCGTTGAGTTCAACGCCCTGCTGAATCACCAGCGCAACGCTGACAAACAGCGCCAGCACGCTCAAGGAGGCGAAAAAGCGCCCGTTGAACTCGACGTTAGCTGCCCGCAATAATAGCGCGGCGAACAGCGGCCCGCTCAGCGCCATCGTCAGAAAGAAGGATGTTGTCGTGCCGCCACTATACCATGTCGGGACGGTCTCAATCTGGTACACCCGGGTCATCGCCAGCACAAACATGACGCCCAGCAGCATGCTCAGCAGCAGCCAGGGGCGGCTGAGGGAGGCAGGCAGTTTGCCGAGCCTCGCCAGCAACCACCAGAAGCCGCCGACGGCGAAGAACAGGGCGCCGCTGGCGATTTCATTACTGAGCGCCGAGGCGCCAATGCGATGAAGAGAGTTGAATGCCCGGAGCGGCGATCCCAGATGCATAACCGACGCCAGGAAACCGACCCCCATCATGAGCCAGAGAAAGACCATGCGCTTGACCAGACGCTGCCGGGCCTCGGAGTTATCTGTCAGCGACATCCATCCCAGGCCGCTGACGATAGTTGCTCCCGCCACGCATTGACCGAGCACCGTAAACAGCACCAGCGGCCATTCATGCCATCCACTACCCATGGACGGTCTCCTTGCGTGTTGTCAGGCCGTCTGCGCGACATTGCTTCCGGGAGATCATGACGCCGCGCCCTCGACTCTGGCGATGTCAACGAGGTTCGTATGCTGTGGATTTCCTTTGGCCAGCGGTGAAGGGCGATGGGTGGTCAGGGTATTAATGCAGGCGCCACGATCGATGCGGTCACCGTCCATGCTGGCGTCATGCCATGCTCCCTGGCCCATGGCCGCTACGCCGGGCATGATACGCGGCGTAACTTTCGCCGGAATATGCAATTCGCCGCGCGGGTTGAAGACGCGCACCAGATCGCCGTTTTTAATTCCGCGCTTCCCGGCATCAAGCGGATTGATCCATACCTCCTGGCGGCAGGCGGCCTGCAGCACATCGACGTTCCCGTAGCTGGAGTGGGTTCGGGCTTTGTAGTGAAAACCGAAAAGCTGCAGCGGGAACTGGTCGCGCAGCGGGTCATCCCAGCCTTCGAAAGTGGAGGCGTAAATCGGCAACGGGTCGATCGTTTCATCCGTTTGCAACTGCCAACGGGCAGCAATATCCGCCAGCTGACTGGAGTAAATCTCAATTTTGCCGGAGGGCGTTTTTAACGGGTGTGCGAGCGGGTCCGCACGAAAATCGCGATAGGCGACAAAATGGCCGTCCGGATCTTTACGCTTGTAAATCCCCATTGCTTTCAGGGCCTCATAGGAGGGCAGCGCCGGATCTCTGGCCAGCATTTTAGCGTACAGATACTGGAGCCACTGCTCCTGGGTGCGACCTTCGGTAAAGCGTTGATAAATATCATCGCCGAGGCGTTTTGCCACTTCACTGAGGATCCAGTAGATCGGTTTGCGTTCGAATTTTGCCGGGGTCGCGGGCTGAATAAAAATCAGGTAGCCCATGTTCCCGGCGTAGTCGTTAGGGATAATGTCTTCCTGTTCGACGGTCATCAGGTCCGGCAGCAGAATGTCGGCATACTTCGCCGAAGAGGTCATAAAGTTTTCGATCACCACGATCATCTCGCATTTTTTCTCGTCCTTGAGAATTTCGTGGGTTTTGTTGATATCAGAATGCTGGTTGACGAGGGTATTCCCGGCGTAGTTCCAGATAAACTTAATCGGGACATCCAGCTTATCTTTGCCTCTGACGCCGTCACGCAGCGCGGTCATCTCCGGGCCGCGCGCGATGGCGTCGGTCCAGCTAAAGCAGGAGATGGCGGTTTTGACCGGATTGACCAGCACCGGCAGGCGCTCAATGGTCAGGGTATAGGTCGATTCGCGCGCGCCGCTGTTACCGCCGTTAATGCCGACATTACCGGTCAGAATCGGCAGCATGGCAATCGCCCGGGAAGCCAGCTCCCCGTTAGCCTGGCGCTGCGGTCCCCAGCCCTGGCAAATACAGGCGGGTCGGGTGGTGCCAATTTCGCGGGCCAGCTTAATGATTCGGTCGACGGGGATCCCGGTGATCCGCGACGCCCACTGCGGCGTTTTGGCGGTAGCGTCCTCGCCGTGACCGAGAATATAGGCTTTGTAGTGACCGTTTGGCGGGGCGCCGGCGGGAAGGGTTGTTTCGTCGTAGCCGACGCAGTATTTATCCAGGAACGGCTGATCGACCAGATTCTCGTTAATCAGTACCCAGGCGATACCGGCTACCAGTGCGGCGTCGGTGCCTGGACGGATGGGGATCCATTCATCTTCCCGCCCGGCGGCAGTATCGGTATAGCGGGGGTCAATGACAATCATGCGCGCGTTGGAGCGTTCGCGGGCCTGCTCGAGATACCAGGTAATGCCGCCGCCGCTCATGCGGGTTTCCGCCGGGTTATTACCGAACATCACCACCAGTCTGCTGTTTTCGATATCTGAGGTGCTGTTGCCCTCGTTACTGCCGTAGGTATAGGGCATGGCGCAGGCAATCTGGGCGGTACTGTAAGTGCCGTACTGATTCAGCGACCCGCCATAGCAGTTCATCAGGCGGGTGACCGGCGAGGCCGAAGGCGAGGAACGGGTCATATTGCCGCCGACAATCCCCGACGAATAGTTAATGTAAACCGCCTCGTTGCCGTAGTCTTTGACGACTCTTTGCAGATTGCCGGCGATAGTATCCAGCGCTGCTTGCCAACTGATGCGCTCAAACTTGCCTTCACCGCGTTTGCCGACGCGTTTCATCGGGTAATTCAGGCGATCCGGGTGATTGATTCGCCGGCGAATAGAGCGGCCGCGCAGACAGGCGCGTACCTGATGATCGCCATAATTATCCATCCCGGTATTATCCGTTTCTACCCAGGTGACTTCATTATCGCGAACGTGCAGACGCAGCGCGCAGCGGCTGCCGCCGGTTTCCCGACAGGCGCCCCTATGATTGCT
>OAVK01000920.1_pt1 | contig 11760 bp, 15 predicted proteins | sample 1495301 | NCBI WGS metagenome assembly OAVK01 (sample SAMEA2580094, study PRJEB22360) | human gut metagenome | biome: human gut; feature: human-associated habitat; material: faeces | place: Denmark | collected 2008/2010
AATTTTAATCAGCGAGTCAGCTTGGGAAGAAATGACCTGCTTATTCGCACCTTCCTTAGTGGTTTCTGCGATCTCATAAAAATTTGCCCAGTTACCGTATTCCGTAGCGATACGGTTATTTTTAATAGCGGCAATGTTGCCTGTTTTCAGCGCGTGTAAATCAAGGAGCTCATCGAGACGGTATTTGGATATACCTCCGTTCCACATCACCCGCTTACCCCACATAATCGCCTCGTAGGCAGATTGTATGACTCCCATGTAGGTACGGCTGATGATGGCGTAAAACTTTTGATCCAGTATCGCTGATGGTTCAACGATAGCATCAAGACTACCCAGGCCTACCAGGGGGAAAGTTTCTCCCTTCATCGACAGCACAACGTTGGCCAGGGCAGCAACAAGAGGCCCAAACCGGAAGGATTTAGTCAGGCGCATAACCTGAGCCCCGTGGCCCTCAACTACCTCAAGAGCGTTTTCTGCGCCGCGCCACCGGTTAATCACCTGGTGCTGGTCGCCGACAAAGACTTTGCAGCAGTTGTTTCTCAGAACGATATCGATCGTTACCGGATTTGCATCCTGCGATTCGTCGAAGAGAATAACATTGTAGAACTGGTCAAGGGCTGGGTTCGATAACTGGAACAACTTGAGGATGGTATTCGGTGAGCAATAGGCATCGTTGAGCGGGTCAGATTGCATTTGCCATGTACGTTTTGCTGCACGTAGCGCTTGATCCAGCTTGCTTTGAGATATTTTATCGGCCTTACTTAAATCTTTAAGTACGTGTTCGGCGGTAATATCGTGTTCATCTGAATTCATAAAATGGGTAAGCCCGTTTATTGCAAGCTTAACCACTCTCCAGTCCTCTTCATCCATCATAGTACGGTATTCGCTCACGGATATAAATTGTCTGTATTTATGAGCAAAGTGCTTGTAGCGAGCTGCGGCTAAACCATGAGATGTTTTACACTCGACGTTTTTGGGAAATTTCTTTTTTGCATCGTCCTTAATCGCTTTATTAAAGACGATATAGAGTATTTTGAGTGAAGGGTTTGCGTCTGCGAATTCTTTTAGTGTAAAGGTCTTACCAGATCCCGCGTATGCCTGTACTGAAACAATACTGCCAGGCGTGGGTTTGAAGCCTATGATCACGTTCTGTTCATCAGTTACCGGCATCAGAATTACCTTTATGTTAGATTTCGTTTAATAGTACCTTTTAGCTCGCAGCGGATGATTTAAAAATGGGGTCGAATTGTACCCATTTCTTTGATTACAAATTTATCTGTTTATGGGTAATACAATAATATAGAGCCATCAAACTATTAATGCGGCCCCTCAACAGGAGGTAACTTATGTTTTATTTATCATCCTTTGTCTGGATGTCAATCTGGAGCCTGATTTCGATTTATGTTTATCGCAAAGATAAAAAAGCTGCGACTGCTGGTGAGTACCGCGTGGATGAATTGACGCTGGATGCGCTCATTGTGCTCGGAGGTTGGCCCGGTTGTTTCATCGCTCAACGGATGTTTAAACACAAAACGCGCAGTGCTTACCAACGTCGGTTCCGGGTCATTGTAGCGGTCTGGATAGTTCTTTACATTGGATTATGGAATTTTCTATGGGCGGGAAATAAAATATAAAGATGTAAAAAAACCGGCCTGAGCCGGTTTTTTTTACATCCATGTCGACTACATGAATGTCGGTAACGTGGTTTGCACCGCATGGGATGCGGCCATCATGCCATTGATAATGTCCGGGGAGTAGTACAGGGAGATCGCACCACCAACAGCAACCGCCAGTGACATCAGACTCTGACGTACAACGGCAGGTGCGGGACCCCCCAGAACGAAAAAACCGCTCAAACCCGTACCCAGAGAACCCTGCATGTAATCAGAGATTTTGATCCATACATCGTCAAAACCTTCCTGGGTCGAACCAGATGCGTGAGCGGTAACAATGGCCAGAATCAGAATGCCGGTGATCACCAGCGGGGTTTTAAACTTCTCGAATTTGATAGCGTTCATTTAAACATCCTTAATAACGAGTTTTAATAATTTCGATCTTTGGATGTTCTCCAGCTATTTAACGGGTTTGAGCTGAGAACCGTTTTAATATAAATATTATTTGGTTTAATTTCCTGAATAAAGCGAGGCGTTATACATTAGCAATGTGAGATATAAGGTGACATTTATCCGTGTCTGTCAAAATACCTGTAATTCTTAATGAAAACTTCTTTTAGAGTAAGAATACCAACTTTTCGAGTGTCCCATTTAAACGAGGTTGATATGTTGAAATCAGAGGTATTGTTTGGTTCACTGACATCATTGGCATTATTGTTTTTCTTAAATACAGCTCAAGCTGATAGCCCAACAGAGGTGATGCTACCATCTGAAGGTGTGAGAGTCGTTGTCGGATTTTCGCCTGAAGGGTCTGCACAGAAAGCCATACTGGATCTGATCAATTCAGCTCAGCAGGAAATCCGTATGGGGGCATACTCATTTACGTCACCCGTAATTGCGAAAGCATTAGTTAATGCCCACCGAAGGGGTGTAGATGTCAGGATCGTAGTCGACAAAGAACAAAATAAAAACCGATATGCCGTTTCCACTATGAATGCCGTGGCTAACGCGGGTATCCCGTTACGGACGAATGATCAATTTCTTCTGCACCATGATAAGTATTTGTGCATCGACCGGGTATCTGTTGAGACCGGGAGTTTTAATTATTCCAGTTCAGCTATGAAAAATAGTGAAAATAGCATCGTTCTCTATAATGTCCCGGATGTCACAGCGCAGTATCTGGCCCACTGGGAATCGCGTTGGGCTGGTGGGGAGGATTACAAACCTAATTATTGAATTACTTTCAGGGTTCAGGGTGAACCCTGTTTTTCTCATTTCAGAAATACGTGAAGTTCGTCCATATCAAGGTCGTTATAAAATGAACGCCATCCTTTACGGGCTAAATTCGGATGCAGCAGTTTTATGTTGCTTAATGGCATCATGCTGCTTAGCCCCATTTTAATAAAGTATTCATACACCTGGCGGCTGTACCGGTCAAAATCGGTAAGCGGTCTTGACAGAAGGTATGCTGCTTCGGACATAGTCAATCCCTGTATATGCAACCTGTACCCCAGCAGGCGGCTGCATGTATCGCGCATAACACCGCGTGTGAGAGGGAATAACTCATCACTTACAAGATGCTCAGGTAAGTGAGTTCTGGGGCACTGAACGGGATTTATACCCCGGATATAGCACTCATCATTCTCAAGGATACAAAACTGGGGTTCCGGGCCGGATAATGGCTTACCAAGAAAGCCACAAGGATCGAGCACTCCACCTCCGTTAAGTGCTATCCAGCCATACTGCGTTTCAGTTATCTGGTATATCCCACGATCTCCTGGATTGATGCGTTCTTTGACCATTTTTCGACGTGTCCCTATAGTGGCCGTTCCTGCAATCACGCCCTGGTCTACCAGGGCTCGGCATACGATGTAGGATTTCGACTCTGACCATTCATTCCAGGGAAAACCAATTTGGTAACTGGTGGAAACCAGCCTTAAGCCGTCGATGCATGAATCTGTCATGTAACTCCTCCCGAAAAAAAAGCGCACCAAAGATGCGCTCGTAATTTCAAATCAACAGTCAGGCTTTGGATTTTTTGGCCAGCTTGTCCGTTTGTTTAGAAAGTTCCTTTTTCGTGAATTTGAGGGAATCGGTTCGTTTATCAGGATCACCGACTGCCTGAAGAATCAATGAGTAGGAGTTATCGCCATTGAGTACAAAGAGGTCGGTTGCCTGCGACCAAGCCCCCTTATTCTCTGACCGCTGTACCCGCAGAATATTTCCTGGGAGGAGTGAGACTGACCAACCTTTTGTATCAGAAAGGTACACGTTGACCTTACCTTTCGATGGCAACAGGAATACTTTTGAGGAAAAGGTAGAATAAACGAATACCGTGTTTTGTCCCTGCGAGTTGTATTCAACCGATTTAAAGTGACCACTATAGTCCAGGTCAGCACCAGTAAGGGTATTCTTCTCCTGAACTACAAATTGTTGGGCTGTATAGCCTTCTGATGCAGCTTTATATTCAGACGTAGCCGCAGTGTTAGCGGGTTCTGTATAACCGAACTCAGCGGGGTCAATTTGATGGCCAGAAGTATCTTTGGCGGTGTTTTCAACGCCTACAACTTGTCGTTGAGAAGGCGATGGAGGTGTTAGAACCGGGTTAATCTGCGCCACAGCGTGTTGATTTGGTTCTGCCGGAGTAGGAGCAGGAACTGGTGTTTCACTAGTGGCCCCAGAAAGTGCTTTTTTTGCAATTTCCTGGGCAGGAGTTATCTCAACAGTTCCAGGTTGTTCTGCGTTTTGTGAAACTTCACTACCGTCAGTAAATCCAGGTTCAGCCTTAATTGAGTCAATCAATGACTGCGTAGCAGGGGCCGACTTGGATACAACTGGTGAATTTGCATCCGGGTTAGCTGGTGGTGTGGTTGTGGCCATTTTTAGCATCTGATCGCCAAGGTTATCAGACGATGCAGGTGAAACACCGGCGCTATCTTGCTTTGTGACAGCAGGTTCACTTTTGTCTTCATCAGGAGTGACTGATGCTGGTTCCTGTTCATTATTTGCGACAGGAAGTGTCAGTGTTGGCTGAGGCCCAGTATCACCGGTATCAAGGTCATCGTCATCCGCATCGATAGCATGTTGTTTTGCAATATCCGGGTTAACGCTAATCCCGCTCTTTGCAACTTCGACGATAGATAGGTTCGGTTCTTTGTCTGGCTTACCATGCATTGAAATAAATGCGCCTAACGTGCCTGCCGCAAAGAGACCGGCAACCAGGATACACAAGGTTTTTTTAGAAATTCGCATCTTAACGCTGGGATTTTCATCTCCAGCATTCTGCGCTGCGCGTTCACGTAATTTCTCCTGGCCGTATTCAGCACTTGTGCCACGTTTTTCACTCGTCATTGAAAACCTCGTTGATCACTATTCGTTCTGGCCGAAGCCCCAACTCACGGTGTATATGAAAGTGAGCATGATATGGAAAGCCCCATAATCGCGTGAGACGGTTGCCCCGGAAATGATTAGGAAAATATGCTCTCGCGATAATAAACGGATTATATCTTGAGGGAGGAAGCTCTCGAAATTTTGCGGCCAGAAAACGACCGCAAAATGAGATGGTTTTCTTGAAGATTGATTTCTAGTAGTTACGGGTTCCCTTGCAAATGGGATAAACCGAACAACCATAGAAATAAGTACCGTTCGACATTCTTCTAACCATTTTGCTATGGCAGCGGGGACAGTTAGGTATGGCATTCGGATCGTTTATTTCATTCTCACCAGGAACAACATTAATTATCTCAGGGGGAGGGGTGGGGATGTCTTTATCTTTGATGATTTTCAGAAGTCTGGAACCATCGATAAGTGATAATGTTCCTTTAACGTTTGCGCTGAGAGCGAATGTCCATGCATCCTGAGTGAAGAACCCGGAGGTTATGATATAGCCCCGCTCATATGCATCGGCTTGCACCACACCATAAATTTCACGGACTACTGATACACCAACCTTGCTGGTTTTCCACAGTTTGCACTGTACCATTTCGCGGTGGCCACCTTTATGCAGCAGAATGTCGACTCCGCCGTCAGCTCCTGTATTGGTCAGAGTGGCCTTGTAGCCGTTGAGCTCGAAATGCAGTCTTATAATCTTTTCAAATTGCTCCCACGACATATTCGAGAGGATATTTTGAGCATCATTTGCATCCTGAATAGAAGAGTAAATTCGCCGTACTTCAGCAAGTTGAACAGTTTTAAGCAATGTTCCTACAAACATCATTATCGCAAAGGTTAAAGATGTGCCACGAAGGATGTCGGGGAGTATATTGCTTACACCCACAGCAAAGCGAGTCATTACGAGGGCAAGGTTATCAGTGCTGCTTGCAATAAACTGGTAATACAAATCGCCTGGTATGTACACATAATTAGTCAGAGAAAGAATATATAACAAGCATGAGATCGGGAATCCGATATACCATCGGAATAAATAGGTTTTCTGGCTAGCTCCACTGTTTCTCCATGACTGGATATTAAAAATCACGCCGGAGACTTCCCTACCTGTACGGGTCAGGGTCATCTGGAGAGATAATTGCGTAATAAAGAGGCCCGCAATGACTAACGGGCCATCATGGAGAAAGTATAAGACTAATGACGTTACAAGAAAAAAGCACCACTGGAATTTGGCACTTCGGGACATTCCTTTTGCTGCCAATTTTCTGAAAACCATATGGTCACCATTCATTCAGAATTAATTCTAAGGAAGGTGCGCCTCAGTATCCCATTACAGTTATCAATGATTACATCGTATGCCATGACTGATAAACAGATCAGGGCAAATGTATAAACGATGATTTCTTCAACATATGGATAATCAGGGTATATCGCACCTAAATAGATTGCTGACAGTACAAGATACCCACTCCACAATCGGAACAAACGTGGTCTTACTAACAACCATGTGAGTAACGCCAGAACCACTAAGTTCGCAATGCCAATGGCGTTGATCGTCTTTATGGAAGTGATTGGTACAAAGTACAGGACGCAATAAACACTACATATCAGAATCACAATGGCGTAAATCAGAACACGCTGGAGTAGAGAGTTCATGGTTTCCTCATACACGTTAATGGCCTTTATAACAGGATACCACCGTGTTGTGATTGACGAAGCAAAACAGTGTAATTAGTTAATCTTTCTCATCTCCCTCACAAGCAATTTGGCTCGGCATCCAGTAAGGATGATTTGAAGTCTTGACGTAACTGAACACCATTCTGCATGGAACGCTCGTTAAGTTCGCAACTATCATGCTTCTGTCACTGTTTTCAAGGAATTCAGCCCCAGAAAGCTCATTTTCATTCCATAGACCAGCATTCGAAAGGGTTACCATCGCATCTGGTAGGGGATTTATGTCCTTAGTTGACGGAGCTGGTAATGTATCCCGACTACCACAACCCAGGGTAAGGAAGCATAAAAGAACAATCGTTATAGATTTCATCCTCTCTTCCTCATTTTGGTGTTGTGCGTATTAAAGAGGTCGATGGCTTCAGTTCCCGTGATAGGTAACCAGTAAGGGGGAATGGCCGGAGTCTCATAAAATGGAATTCTCCCGCAGCCTACAACGGGTAAGGAACAAACAAAAAGAATTTCGTCGAGCTGGTTTTCAAGTGCCCACAACTGGCTGTACCCAACTAATCCATTTAATTTTGCTTCATGGTGAATATTCAGAATCAAAAATACTGCTTTCGCAAAACCGAATGGTGGGTTACCAAAGCGGATGGGATCAATACCCAGCGATGTCAATGCAGCTTTCGATATACCATTAAACTTATTGAATAGCGCAGAGCCATGCTCATGGTCTGTTCTTAGGGCAAACGGAATAGTATTGTCGGGGCTAATTAAGCATTGCTCTTTGAATTGACGGAAACCAGACACCCGCTGGATATGACATTCGACTGAACGTAGAAACAAATCTGGCACACAAAAATCATGAGCAGTAAAACCTTCGAATCCCTCATCGTTACAGAGCTGGTTTGTTAACCTGAACCACAATTGGTAGGCAGACAGCACCTCCTCGTAAGTGTTTCTGACCTTCATATCATCGGTTCTGTAAAAGGTTTCGATCATCATGACTGATTACCTTTGATGCGGCTGCTGTCGTTGTTTAATAGAACGGTCTCCTGAATCGCCACGCGCCAGAAAGCCTAAATTGACTATCTTGAAATTCACTCTCCCTACGAGACTATCGTGATGGATGAGACCTCTGAGGTTTTTGGGTGTACCAGGGGGATTGTCCCAGTAACGGGAATCAAGCGAGTGGTCTCGGTTGTCACCGACCATAAAGTAATATCCTTCGGGAATAATCCATTTTTTACCCGTTTGTACATAGCCGATACGGTTATCGGTCTCGAAGATATAACTTTGACCGGCAGTGTCGGTCTCTGCCTGGTATTGAGTTGTAAAACCATCTTTTTTAATCAGGCTACCGTTTTGTTTACCGTTTATCGAGAAGACTTTATCTTCGTTGTATGTGACGGTATCGCCAGGAATACCCAATACGCGTTTGACGTAGTAAACCCCAGGAACGGATGGAGCGTTAAAAACGAGTACGTCCCCACGCTGAACAGCGCGATGATCGAATAAACCTCCTACACGCTGAGCAATAACCAAATCTCCAGGTTTTATAGTTGGTGACATAGATTCTGTCGGGATCAGGAATACTCCGCCCAGAAACTGAAAGGACAGAATAACTGCCAGCGATAAGGAGGAGGAAACTATCAACCAATGCTTTGGACGACGAGACCTTAACAGCTGGTAAGCGAGATAAAGCACAGAGATGATAAAAACAAAAATTAACGGTTTCATGGTGTCATATACCACGCTGAATTACTTTTGCGTATTTGGAGAGTGATTTAGCCAAAGACAGGTACACATAACAGGTGAAAAGGTAAACAAAATGGATGCTGGTGGTTTTTCTGGCTAAAGTGAAAAATTGGTTCGCCTGGCCACCGGCTAATGAGTACTGGAGCTGAACTGTAGGTTTTTCTGTAGAGACATTAAAACTTCTAGCTTTAATGTAAATTAACGGCTTGAAAAATGTTTTATAACCCACACGTGCATCTATTGTGCATATGATAATGGCTACCGCTAAAGGCACATAGAATGGAATGATTGCGTGGAACCAGCTCCATAATGACCAAACCAGAACTGAATCCTGTAACAGTCTGGCAATAGAGCTGGCCTGCGTTCTGCCCGCAACCACCATAATGGGTATAAATTTAACCATGCAATCCACCATAGCTATGTTTGATTACTCCATCTTATAGACAGACAAATTTTCTCCGACTTTTTTTGAAAGCAAAACGACCCCGAAAAACAGACGCAAAGTGGTCAGTAATTTCGTGAGTTGAAAAGAACATGGTAGATTTTTTCTATCGAAATTTGCGGAGAATGGAAATGAGCAGTGATGCCATTAAGATGGTAGAAGCCTTTGTCAAAGACCCATTGAGCTACGATAGATTCGGGCCAGGCTTATTTCAAATCAGAAATGTGTCCTCAACATCAATGGGCATGAAATGTCTATCGATGAAGCAGTTAAGATGAGTGATATTGAAAAGGGGCTCTTAGGTGAAATTTACGAGCTTATCGACGCAATGACCAAAGCGGAAGCCAATTTCTCACCGGGAAAAAAGAATCTTTTTCGTCGGGTGTTCGATTATTTAACCGGTTCGGAAATTTTGCGGAAAGTCCAGTTAGATATTTATAGCAAAGTAGTCATGAAACTATGTGAACGCATACCAGATCATTTCAAAATGCTAACCTCTCATGCTGAGATCACAAAAGATCTGGAGGCAATCTATGCGCAAGATATTCATCAACTGGAGATTTTCATAGATGCTGTCGAGTCATATCTGAAAGATAAGAACGAGTGTGACTACAATGTCACAAGCAATGAGTATATGGCAATTAACAGGCTACGGATCAGAATTAACAACTTTCAGGGTGTACTGGTTGGTTTAAAACTAAGCCGGGTACAAGCGCAAATGAGCTATGAAACAGCTATCGATGTTAAAGATAGCCTAAGAGATATTAATGATAATTTGTTGCCTATGTGGGAGGGGCAGGTGAAGAGCATTAGTGCCAATGGTGTGTGTAATGGCATTGATGAAGTGGCACATGAAAAATTCAAGAAACTTGTCAACAAATTAAATAAGAACATAAGGTGAGATAAAATGAAAAACATTAATAGTATTATTGATGTGTCAGATGTCAAAGTGGCTAAGGAATTCGACAAATATGCTGTTGATGTAAGCATGGAATCATCAATAAAAGATGCAGTCAGATCTTTCCAGATTGGTGATATTGATGCCGCGCATAACTTTGGACGATTGGAGGACACTACTGATATTAATTATCTTGATAACCTCCTTCTCAGCGTCAGCTCATCATCTCAGGGCAAGAAGGGTGAGACTCTGAATGAGATTGTTGCACTGGCTCGTGAAGTCAGTAATGCAGTCGAACCAAGTTATCTTCAAAAGAAACTGTCACGGATACCGTATGTTGGGCCTTTCATAATGAAAGCCATCGGCATTCATTTTAGTGCAATGTCAAGATTTGATTCAGTTAAAGGACAAATCGATATTTTAACTTCGGATATAGAAAGCATATCTGAAGGGTTGTTTGAAATGAATAAAAATATTGATGGAATGTATGAGCAAGCCTTAACGAGTGTAAAAAGTACAGGGGTTAACATTGTAGCTGCTTATGGCTTTGTTGAATAAATCGAACTTTTGCTGAGTTGAAGGATCAGATCACGTATCTTCCCGACAACGCAGACCGTTCCGTGGCAAAGCAAAAGTTCAAAATCACCAACTGGCCCACCTACAATAAAGCCCTCATCAACCGTGGCTCCATAACTTTCTGGCTGGATGATGAAGCTATTCAGGCCTGGTATGAGTCAGCAACACCTTCTTCACGAGGCAGACCTCAGCGCTATTCTGACCTTGCCATCACTACTGTGCTGGTCATTAAACGCGTATTCAGGCTGACCCTGCGGGCTGCGCAGGGCTTTATTGATTCCATTTTTTCTCTGATGAACGTTCCGCTACGCTGCCCGGATTACAGCTGTGTCAGCAGGCGGGCAAAGTCGGTTAATGTCAGTTTCAAAACGCCCACCCGGGGTGAAATCGCACACCTGGTAATTGATTCCACCGGGCTGAAGGTCTTCGGTGAAGGCGAGTGGAAAGTCAAAAAGCATGGCCAGGAACGCCGCCGTATCTGGCGTAAGCTGCATCTCGCCGTTGACAGTAAAACACATGAAATCATCTGCGCTGACCTGTCGCTGAACAACGTTACGGACTCAGAGGCCTTCCCCGGGTTAATCCGGCAAACCCACCGGAAAATCAGGTCAGCCGCCGCCGATGGCGCTTACGATACCCGGCTATGTCACGATGAACTGCGGCGTAAGAAAATCAGCGCGCTTATCCCTCCCCGAAAAGGTGCGGGTTACTGGCCCGGTGAATATGCAGACCGTAACCGTGCAGTGGCTAATCAGCGAATGACCGGGAGTAATGCGCGGTGGAAATGGACAACAGACTACAACCGTCGCTCGATAGCGGAAACGGCGATGTACCGGGTAAAACAGCTGTTCGGGGGTTCACTGACGCTGCGTGACTACGATGGTCAGGTTGCGGAGGCTATGGCCCTGGTACGAGCGCTGAACAAAATGACGAAAGCAGGTATGCCTGAAAGCGTGCGTATTGCCTGAAAACACAACCCGCTACGGGGGAGACTTACCCGAAATCTGATTTATTCAACAAAGCCGCTGCTTATTACCTTCTGGAGAAGTTACAAACAGTTCAGGTTTCTATTCGTAAGGAACTAAAAACTCAACCTGATAATACCATGCTGAGCATGGAAGCAATGAATATCGAACATCAAATCGCCCTCATAACCAAACGTCGAAATGACATGATCACAGAACAACAAAAAGCATTTGAAGACCTGAAGATGATGAAAATGATGAAGTTCAATAACCTTTCGATGGTAGACCAGTTTGAAACTATTATTAAAGTAACGATACCATCTTCTAAACGTAGCCATCTTATAATTGACCAGGCCGAAAGAAGTGACAAAAGCTCATTACTGATTCAGGCAATTGGTGATTCTGTAAATCAACAAGCCAGACGTCAAGCTTTGTTGGTAAAAGAGAGTA
>OAVK01000921.1_pt1 | contig 11757 bp, 10 predicted proteins | sample 1495301 | NCBI WGS metagenome assembly OAVK01 (sample SAMEA2580094, study PRJEB22360) | human gut metagenome | biome: human gut; feature: human-associated habitat; material: faeces | place: Denmark | collected 2008/2010
TGTAACACTCTGTTCGCAGAGGCCTGTTAGGCAGAACCGAAGCAGGCGGGCTGCCGTCAATCAGCCTATTGTAGCCAACGTTTGAGGTAGGAGACATGAATCACATGTCGTACTACGTGTAGTTGAGTTACAAGCCCGTGCCTGGGCCTGCCCCGCTTCATCGGGCATTAGACATGGGTAATTGACAGATTTGTAAGAAAAATATAAAACAGCATGCATTGAAATTGTGAGAGTATAGTGGTATAACCTAAGTAATAAGTAATAAGTAATAAGCAATAAATAATCAGTAGTAAGCGGCAGATGTCAACCATCAAAAATCAATCAACAAGCACAGCAGGCAAACATCAATTGGCGTAAGCCGAAAGGAGATATCCTATGAATGAGTATACATTATCACAACAATACGCCCTGGTTGGTCTGGATGGCCAGGATTCCATACATATAACCACAGCCAAGAGTGCGGTCTGCCGCGGAATTGCGGCTGCAAAGATTTTGGAGAGGCTTATATTATCGGATCATCTGGATTTAGAGGCTGTAAAAGAGGAACTGGAGGCAGAATTTAAAGAGATTCGCGGCATCGGCAGGAAGGAAGCCCACGGTCTGGAGACTGAGATGGCGGAAGTATTGAAGGCCAAGGGCGTCCTCGATGAGATACCGGATATTCTGGCGTGCGATATTAACTACAGCAGCATGAATATGGACCTCAGAACCTACCGCAGCGACGGAACGGAATACCAGCGTATCGTTGAAGGCGTCCGTGCTGAAATCCTGGAGGACGGCGCGGTGACCCTGGAATGCGTATGTCTGTATCCATGATATATTTTCCGTTCAGGAGCAGGAGAGACTGTCTGCCCGTATGATCGAACTGGCAGAGCAGGATCCGGTTGTCAGAGTGGTCTGGGATTCAGACATTTACCGGTGGACAGAAAAACTGTCGCAGCAGCTGCTGAGTGCGAAAAAGAATATCTTTAAAAACCCGTATATGGAGGGAGTCAATCTCTTATTTCCATTTTTGGACAGAAGACAGGCCGTTTTTATTGATTTCGTTGTTCTTGGAACGAACGTGGCGGGCAGGCGACTGGCAATGATGACCTATCTCTCCGAAAAGGGCCACTATGTAGAAGAAGTCAAGAATGGCTCAGAGACGCTCTTAAAGGTAGATAACTATTATTACCGGGTATTCCCAATGACAAGGGTCTATTACAAAATACCGGTTCAGGGGGCAAATCTGGTTCCGGTTTACAGGTAGGTGATGGAATGTCAAGACAGAGAAGCATGGAAAAGATCAGCAGCTCTGAGTATGTGTCGATCGGAGAACTATCCAGGCTTACCGGCTGCCGCTACAGTACACTGAAGTATTATACAGAAGAGGGCATGCTTCCTTTTGAGCAGGAGGAAGAGAATCTCACAAGGCGCTATCGGCGGGAGACTGTGGAACGGATAGAACGAATTAGAAGGCTAAAGGAAAGTGGAAAGACGATACTGGAGATTAAAGAATTGGTAAAGAATAAATGACGAAGACGCGTAGATCCCGCACATAGACGGCTCAGGAATGCCGGTGCGGGATTTCCTGTGCGGAAAATAAGCCGGGGCAGACAGGGAAGCAGAGGCCGACAGGGCTGCGAACTATAACGCGAGTCAGAAAGTTAAGGAAATAGTCATTGACATTTTTAGAAATCCGTTTTATAGTATCCATAGAATAAAGAGGGCGTACAGTCCTTTATGAGCAAAGGAGTGGTTGTTATGTTGGCAAACGAAATGAAAAGGGTGAAAACAAGATAACGATAGAATAGACAGGGACTGGCGTATAATAGCTTTATTTTGCTGCGCACGGCTTGTTGTCGTGTTTTTTTTGTACCATTTTTCGGGATTCCGGGGAAATGGGACGTATGGCTCTGTCGGCTCATAAAGGAGATTATGATTTGGAAAGAGAAAATTGCATATTGATCAGCAACGATAAAAACTGGATTGAACAGGCGGCGATCGACCAGCTTCATGGAGTCGCGAATCTGCCGGGAGTGGTGAGGACGGTAGGGCTGCCGGATCTGCATCCGGGAAAGACTCCTGTAGGAATGGCGGTGTTAAGCAGGGAGCGGTTCTATCCCCATTTAATCGGCAACGATATCGGATGCGGGATGAGTCTGTTTTCCACAGGAGTGAAGCAGAAGAAATTCCGTATGGATAAATGGGAATCGAGGCTTAACCAGGTTCGGGAGCTGAGCGATATTCCGTGCGATAACCCTTATGAAGAAGTTTGCCCCATCAGGGATTTGGGAACCATCGGCACAGGAAACCATTTTGCAGAGTTTCAGTGTCTGGAACACGTTTACAGAGAAGAGGAGGCCAATCGCCTGGGACTGCTTCATGGGCGCCTTATGTTACTGATCCACAGCGGTTCCCGGGGATATGGGCAGGAGATTTTAAACCGGTATTATTCGCCGGAAGGACTGGCGGAAGGCTCGAAGGAGGCGAAGGACTATTTGAAGGAACACGACTTGGCGATTCTGTGGGCCGGGAGGAATCGCATAGTGACTGCGGAAAAGCTGCTGTCCTGGCTGGGTGCGGGGAGGGAGGTAACCCCGCTTTTGGAGAGCTGTCATAACTATCTGGAACGGACGGAGGATGGCTGGCTTCACCGGAAGGGAAGTGTATCGACGAAGCAGGTAGCCGTGGTTATTCCGGGATCCAGGGGAAGTCTGACCTATGTATGTGTACCGGCTGCGGACACGTCCGTTTCCCTGGACTCTGTGTCCCATGGCGCGGGCAGAAAATGGGCCAGAAGTATCTGCAGGAGCAGGATTGACCAGAAATACGACAGGGATTCCATCAGAAGCACAAAGCTTAAGAGCCGTGTAGTCTGCCATGATACCAATTTACTGTTTGCCGAGGCGCCGGAGGCCTATAAAAATGTGGAGCAGGTGATCGCTTCCCTTGAGGATTACGGACTGATAACTGTTGTTGCGACGCTGCGGCCGCTTATCACATTTAAGGGGTAGGGGGCTGCGCATGAGAATACAGATAAGTTCCGGCCAGGGGCCGGCAGAATGTGAACTGGCCGCAGGCCTGTTCTATGAGGAATTAAAGAAGGAGGCTCCCGATATCCGGCTGATTTCCTTCACACAGGGAAAGAAACGGGAGGGATTTTCCTCGATTGTGTTTGAGACAGAACACGATTTTACCGGCCTGGAGGGCAGTGTACTGTGGATTTGCAGGAGCCCGTACCGTCCGGAGCATAAACGGAAGAACTGGTATGTGGATGTGAGTATTTTGGAGGCGGTGCCGCGGGTGACAGAGGAGAAACTGGTCCGTTTTGAGACCTTTCGAAGCGGCGGAAAAGGCGGCCAGAATGTGAATAAGGTGGAGACTGGTGTCCGTGCCATCCACATTCCTACAGGAACCGCAGTGGTATCCACAGAGGCCCGGAGCCAGCATATGAATAAACAGATTGCATTGAACCGCCTGTGCGAAATTCTGGCGGAAATGAACATGGAAAGCGGACGAAGAGAAAAGAATCTGGCCTGGATGGAACATGCCAGACTGGAGCGTGGAAATCCGGTTCGGGTATACGAGGGAAGATCGTTCCGGCTTAAGACGGAGAAAAATGGGGGATAAGACAGATGGAACAGGAGACAAGATGCGGCTGGTGCCTGATCAATGAACCGATGATCCAGTATCATGACAGCGAATGGGGCGTACCGTCTCATGACGACGGAAAGCATTTTGAGTTTATGCTTATGGAGGTCATGCAGTGCGGGCTTAACTGGAACATGATGATACAGAAGAGGGAAATATTCAGAAAATGCTTCTGTGACTATGATTTTAAGCGGATTGCAGAGTTTGGCGAGGAGGAGATCGCTGAAATCCTTCTCGTCCCCGGCATGATCCGTTCCAGAAGAAAAATCATGGCAGTCATACACAATGCCAGACAATTTATGAAGGTGGAGGAGGAGTTTGGCAGCTTCGACCGGTATCTTTGGGGCTTTACGGATTATAAGACGTACGTTTACCGCAGGCACCAGGAGGGCGAGGCGGAAGCGAGGAACGAATTATCGGATCAGGTGAGCGCAGATTTGAAAAAGCGGGGCTTTAAGTATATGGGGTCCATCACGGTATTTTCTCATCTGCAAGCCTGCGGCATTATCAATGACCACCATCCGGATTGTTTTAGGTATGAAGCGCTGCTGAAAGAGACGGAATGGGAGTATCGGTAAGAGAGACGGCAGGAGGGCATTTGAGATGCAGACCGATAGAATGAATAGAAAATGAAAATGAAAATGAAAAGCGAGGTGCCGGATGGCAAAAAAGGAAACTGTAACGCAGGAAGATTTATTTGAAGTGCTTGATATGATAGAACAGCTGGGAATCCGTTACTGGCTGGATGGCGGCTGGGGTGTGGATGCGCTTGTTGGAAGGCAGACGAGAGAACACAGGGATGTGGACATCGATTTCGATGCCGCATATACCGAGAAATTACAGCAGAAGCTGGAAGAAAAAGGGTATGAAGTAGTAACAGACTGGAGCCCTGTCCGTATAGAGCTGTACCATCCCCAATTGAGCTATATCGATATACACCCGTTCGTCTTAAAGGAAGACGGAACCGCAAAACAGGCCGGCTTAGAAGGCGGATGGTATGAGTTTGAGGCCGATTATTTTGGAAGCGCCGTTTTAGACGGAAGAGAGATCTCAGTGAAGGGGCAAAAGATTTTTCATACCGGCTATGAGCCGCGGGAAGTGGATAAACATGATATGAAAAATATTGAAGAACTGATGAGCGGCGTCTTGTAAAGCGGGCTTGATGCAGGAATTTAAAGGATAAAAAACAGCAGGGAGCGACGATATCGATCGTCGTTCGCCTGCTGTTTCGTTATGATACAGATGTACGGCACAACGTACAAAATGCAACCTCCCAAGGCCTCGCCGCAGGCGGGCGGAAATTCACCTCTGTTTATTCCTGCGGCGTGATATTTGACTCTGTTCGTATTCCAGAAATTCCCTAGTCCGGCTCCAGTAACGGATGCCAAAGTTTTCAAAATTCCATTCTTCCATATAATTGTTGCACTCATAATCAATATAATACAGTGCGTCGTTCTGTACCACAAAATTGGCAGGAAAGTAATCGATATTTGTGTTTGCCGGGTAGAGCCTGCCGCACATATCCTCGATCTGGCGGAAATAAGCCGGCTTCACCTGATCGCAAAGAACCAGATCGTCGTATAACCCGGTATTCCTTCTGATTGACTGTCAATGTCTAAGGCATGCGACCGTCTTCCAGCTTCTCGATGAAGTGGACCGGATACTTGTTCCAGTATTTTTTGTAGACGCGGTCCTGGTCTCCGTCAAAATTAAGCTGGTACATCCGAAATATCACCAGAATATCTTTGGGCTGCCACTGCTCCTCATAAGAGTACTGATAGATCATGCCGATCTTCTCCATGACCCGGCCGCTTCCCGGATTCTCACGGTCATGAGTGGCGGTAATGTAGGGTAAATCTGTGGTTTTTAGTTTCCGGATCAGCGCCCGGCCGGCTTCGGTCATGATTCCCATCTTCCAAAACTCTTTTTTCAGACCGTATCCCAGGTCGTGGCTGTCGTCATCGCTGACGTTGATATATCCGATGGGGATATCATCTGTTTTGAGGCAGACCGCGTAGTGGTAACCGCTGGGCTGCTCGTAAGTACTTAAATAGTGTTCTTTGAGATACTGCCCGGCCTCCTCCAGCGATGTCAGCGGGAACATGGGCAGAAACTGATTGACTTCGGGATCGCTGAGTATGGTGAACAGCGCTTCGGCGTCACGCTCTGTAAATCGGCGCAGCCGCAGGCGTTCGGTTTCAATGACAGGAGTATTATCCATGTGTGTCTCCTTTTTCTGATGATTTTTTATTCGTGTAAGAGTGAATTTTTCTTTACCCCGTCTTAACACACTCTAATGCCCCCAGAGATTCTGCGCCACCTGTACGGCGGATTTATCTGCGATTTCCGCGATCATTTCTTTGGATTCTTTCATGCCGTTGTTGATCCAGCAGCGCAGAACTCCGGTCAGGCCGAAGGTGATGAACTCGATGAAATAGGAGAGCGTCACATCGTCGATTCCGGGATACTGTTTCTTGAAAACAGCGGTTCCGTTGTCAGAAATGAGCTGGTGGAAGCGGTTGACGAAATCACTGGACGCACTGTTTTCAAACAGAATTCTGGCAATTTTTACGTTTTCTTCAATATATTGTATAACAGGCAGCAGGATGGGCATCAGCGATCCGTTCTTTGGACTGCACAGGAAATTATCAATCATATCCTGAAAATCAGCCAGTACGTCGGATTCCATCTTCTGCAGCAGATCGTAAGTATCGGTGTAATGATTGTAGAAGGTTCCCCTGTTTAGATCCGCCCGTTCCGTGATGTCCTTGACGGAAATATTTTTAAAATCTCTCTCGGTCATCAGCTCAATCAGGCTGTCTTTTAACATTTTCTGGGTCCTGCGGATTCTCCGGTCCTCTTTCTGTGATTCCATATTCTTCTCCTCACAATCCTGTTTAAAAACAAAATTTATCAGTTTCGATTGATATTAAACACAAATGCAAATAAGTGATGTTTAACGTACAAAGCAGCGAATCGTTGCTTATTGAAATATACCGACAAGTGAATTATAATACACATGTGTTCAAAAGTCAATGATTGTACAATAATCAAAAGGTGGGCAATAATGAAAAGAAACAGCGATATTTTCAATCAGGTGATTCGGTTTATTGTGTATCACGGGAAGATCATTGAGAAGGTTTTCCTGGTAACCACGATTCTCTGTGCCATTTGTTTCCCGTTTGTAGGGGTGAATTATGATCTGAGCAAATATCTGCCGGATTTTGCACCGACCAAACAGGCGCTGGATGTGATGGAAGCGGAGTTTGGCTATCCCGGCATGGCGCGGATCATGGTTAAGGACGTATCTTTACAGGAGGCGAAACGCATCCGGGAAGAAATATCCGCGGTCGATGGGGTGGATCTGGTACTGGGCTCCGACGTCTCGACCGACGTCTATATGGGAGCGCCGTTCCTTAATGAAAGCATGACGGAGTTCATCGGCGTCGATCTGCTGGCAATCGATGATTACTATAAAGATGGGAATGCCCTGATGGACATCGTCTTTGAAGATAAAGACGGAGAACCGCGCACCAATGCGGCCATCGAAGAGATCTACCGGATCGTTGGAAAGGACCGGGGCTGTTTTGCAGGAAGCGCAGTGTCCAGCAAGGAGCGTGAGGCCTCGATCACGAGGGAGATCACCATGGCGATTGCCATGTCAATCGTTATCATATGGCTGATCCTGACACTGACGACCACGTCGTGGATGGAGCCGTTCCTCTTTATCTTCGTAATGATCGTGGCGATCGTTTTGAATATGGGATCGAACATCGTCTTCGGAACGATATCCTTCTTTACCTTCTCCACGGCGGCTATTCTGCAGCTGGCGGTGTCGATGGACTACTCCATCTTCCTGCTGCATACCTTTACGGCCCTGAAAAACAGGGGCATGGAGATCCATGAGGCCATGGTGGAGGCGATCAGGGAATCCTGCAGTTCCATTCTCGCCAGCGGAGCGACGACGATCGTGGGATTCATCGTCATTGCATTTATGCGTTTTACCATTGGTAAGGACGTCGGATTCGTCCTGGCAAAGGGCATTATATGCAGCCTTCTTACCGTACTTCTGCTGATGCCGACGCTTATTCTCCGGTTTGACGACAAGATCGTGAAGACGGCGCATAAGCCGCTTATTGCCTCATTTGATGGATTTGCACGGGCCATGTACAAGATCCGGGTTCCGGTGTTCCTGTTAGCGGCCCTGTTAGCGGTTCCCTGTTATTTCGGCCAAAGTATGAATAAGTTCCTGTACGGCGACGATGCCATCGGCGCGGGGCCGGGAACGCGGGTCTATGAGGACACGCAGGAGATTAACAGCCTGTTTAAAAAGTCCAATATGACAATCTGTATCGTGCCGAACGGTTCCAGTGTGACGGAAAAAGAACTGGCGAAGGAACTGGAGAATCTGGATTTCGTCAACTATGTGATTTCCATGTCGGGCACCATGCCGAACGGAATTCCGGAAAGCTTTCTTCCCGAGGATTTAACCAGCCAGCTTCGCAATGAGGATTACGCCAGAATGCTGATCTCCATGGATACGCTGCAGGAGAGTGACTATGCATTCGAGTGCAGTGCCAGACTGGAGGAGGTCGTACATAAGTATTATCCCGATCATTCCTACGTAATTGGAATGACACCTACAACCATCGATATCAGGGATATTCTGACGGAAGATTATAATAATGTATCTCTGCTGTCTCTGGCCGGTGTGGCGCTGGTAGTATTCATTACCTTCCGGTCGATCCTGGTTCCGATCCTCGTGATCGTACCCATCGAAGTTGCCATCTATTTGAATATGACGCTGCCCTACGTGATGGGGGACAGCATGATCTATATCGGCTACATTATCGTCAGCTGCCTGCAGCTGGGGGCCACCATCGATTACTCGATTCTGATGACAAACAACTATCTGGCATTTCGTAAGGAAAAAGGCCGCCGGGAGGCTGCGGTCGCCGCTGTCAACAAGAGCACGCTGTCCATCATGACATCGGGCGGTATTCTGATGGTGGTTGGCTATCTTTTGTACTTTACTTCGTCCATACAGGCGATCTCCCAGGTTGGGCGTCTGGTAGGGCGCGGGGCATTTTTGAGCGTGACACTGGTACTGTCCCTGCTTCCGGCTCTCCTGTCCGCATTTGATAAGCAGATCAAGCGGCAGCAGGAGAAAGCGGATGCACGGAAAGAGAGAAGGCGGAAACGTCTGGCGGCGGCTAAAAATCTGACGGGGGCGAGGAATGTGGCGTCGAAGAAGAGTGAGGTGCCGGAGAAGAACCTGACACCAGCAGAGCGTCCGGCTCCCGCGGCAGGAAAAGGCAGTCCAGAGGAAAACATAACTCCAGCGCAGACCGGAGAGTCAGATCAGAAGGAAAAGGGAGATGACAGCCATGAGGAAGAGTAAACGGATTTCAGCGTTTGTTTTAGCAGCAGTGCTTGCATGCGGCCCGACTATGGAGGCGGGAGCGGCGGCAGACACCCCGGTCTGCGATGAGACGCTTTATATCACCATGGACCCCTATGGGGAGATAAAAGAGAGCAGTGTCGTAAAGAGCTACACCACGAATGGAAGCAGCCAGATTGTCGATTACGGCACGTACAACAGAATTACCAATATGACAGATCACGCCGAACCGGTGACGGACTCGGAGGGTAAGCTTACTTTCAACCTGGAAAATTCGGAGGATCGCTTTTATTTTGAAGGCGGCACGGATACCACCAGGGAAGAACTCCCCTGGAATATCCAGGTGAGCTACCGCTTAAACGGACTGGAGAAGAAGGCGGAAGAGCTTTACGGCGCGGCCGGCCTGGTGGAAGTAAATGTGGATCTGACACCGAATAAGCAGGTATCGGATTATTACCGCAATAACATGGTTCTCATGGCTGGAACCGTTGTGGATATGGATAAAAACCTGAGTCTGGAAGCGGAAGGCGCTCAGGTCCAATCGATGGGCAATTTAAACGCGGTTATATTTTTCGCGCTTCCGGGAGAAGAGCAGCACTACTCTATCCGCATTGGAACGAATGATTTCTCTTTCAGCGGTGTCGTGTTTACTATTGTTCCGCTGACCGCAGCCCAGCTCGATAAGGTGGGGGATTTGCGCGAGGCGAAGACGACCCTCGAGGACTCCGCGGATGCCATCAGCGACAGCCTGGACACACTGTTTGATACATTCGACGGCATGCAGAAGAGTGTGGAAGATACGGCCGACGGCCTGCGCGGACTCGATCACAGCCGCCAGCTTTTCGCAGACTCCAAGGGTAAGGTATACGCCGACGCTGACGAGGCTCTGGCTGGCCTAAATGAATTGTCCCAGCAGTTTGAACCATTTTCCGGGCATATGAAGGAGGCAGAAAAATTCCTCGATACAATGAATTCCCATGTAAATGAGCTGACCGGCCATCTCGACGATCTGTCGCCGGATCTGGAGGACATGAAGGCCACCATGCGGGATTTAAGAGATGATTTACGGGGAATCAGTTCCATGTTAAACAGTCCCCAGGTGGATTTGGGAGCACAGGCATTTCTGCAGCTGATGGAAAAGACAAAAGCAGATTTAGAGACCTTCAAACAGTCACAGTCAAAGCTGGATGGCGGTGTGAGTGCGCTGGCGCCTGCACTTGCCGGACTGGTCGCATCGACCGGCGGGCTGAGCGGTAAAAAAGCGGAATATTTCAGTGAGGACAGCCTGGAAGATTTAATCGGCGAGATGGAGAGCGCAGGCGTGAATCTGGGAGATGAGGATGAGGTCGCTTCCTATTTAAGAAATGAGGTTGGCATGGCCACCGATGAGATCGATGCGCTCATGAGATATGCGTCTCAGGCACTATATGAGACCGCTACTGCATCCCAGCCAAACACGGGTAATATCGCCGCTGCGGTTGGCGCGATCGTCGAAGGCTTCCATGGCACTGCGGGAAACACCGGACTGATTACGGATATACAGACCATGATCGGACAGACAGAGGTCCTTTTGCAGGCAGCCGCCTCCCAGAAGGGAAATGCGGTGGGATTGCTGCAGAATACGGCGGATATGTCCCATCTGGCAGCCAGTATGTGCAACACGCTGGACGATATCATTTCCGATGCAGACAGCCTGACCAAGACGGTCAACTACTATCACGAGGATACGCTGGATACTCTGAGGGATCTGGGGAAAATGACAGACGCCGCCGCCAGGAGCTTAAAATCCCTGACCGTGTTTTGCACCTCCTTTGAAAACCAGATGAAAACGGTGGGCGATTCCTTAAACGCCAGCACCCAGAAGACACTAAACGGTCTGGCAGGAACCCTGGATGGAATGGGAGACGGACTGGATCAGACAGACGTGCTTAAAAATGCAAAGGATACAATTAAAACGCTGATCGACGATAAATGGGATGAGTATACGACAAAGGATACCACCATTTTGAATATCGATATGGACGCAAAGCCGGTATCCCTGACATCGGAGAAGAACCCGTCTCCGCGCACCGTGCAGATCATTCTGCGCACCGGTGAAATCAAGGAAAAGGATAAGAGCACCACTGCAGAGGTGGATGAGAGCTACCACCCGGAGGGAAATGTGTTCCACCGCATCGCCAGTATCTTCACGCGGATCTGGAATATGATTACGTCGCTGTTTCATAAATAAAGAATTGTGAGAAAAGGTTCCGGAGCTGTTAAAAGCGGCCGGGGCCTTTTCTTTATGGGATATCTAAACATCGGGCGCGATATGACATTGCATTTGACAGAGATGCAGGAAGGCATTAAAATTGATAGAATATAAAGCATACTCATATATTAACAGGAATCGATGTGAGCTGTTTCGGGAAAATACGTGATAGTTTGGAGGATCAGAGCACGTATGAAGCGGCAATCCTGTGTGGCTGCCCGATCGGCGGCCTCGAAGTGTATTTTTAAGGAAAACATGGAATACTACCAGTAAAAACAGGGCATAAAGACGGGAGAATCATATGTGCGGACGATATTATGTGGATGACGAGACGGCGCGGGAGATCGAAAAATTAGTGGAAACAGTCAATGACAAGCTTCGTCTGGAGCGGCTGAGAAAGGATATTCATCCCACAGATGAGGCGCCGGTTCTGGTGGCGGGGGACCGGGAAATGAAGCTGGAATGGCAGCAC
>OAVK01000924.1_pt1 | contig 11659 bp, 10 predicted proteins | sample 1495301 | NCBI WGS metagenome assembly OAVK01 (sample SAMEA2580094, study PRJEB22360) | human gut metagenome | biome: human gut; feature: human-associated habitat; material: faeces | place: Denmark | collected 2008/2010
GCCTTTATCTGATCAATACCTTTAAGATTGTCATACCGAAGGTGGTCGGAGCGGTGGTGGCCAGCGTCGTTACGGCGTACGGATTTTCCCGTTTCGAGTTTCCGGGAAAGACTTTCTGGTTCTCCATCCTGCTGGCGACGCTGTTTCTGCCGCAGGTAGTGCTTAACATACCCCAGTTCCTCTTATTCCGGACATGGGGATGGACGAATTCCTATCTGCCGCTGGTGGTTCCGGCCTTCTTCGGAGCCGAGCCGTACTTCATCTTCATGCTGGTTCAGTTCATGCGGTCTGTATCGCGGGAGCTGGAGGAAGCGGCGGAGATCGACGGCTGCAATTCCTTCGAACGGCTGGTCTACATCGTGGTGCCCATGGTGAAGCCAACCATCGTTTCGGTGGCGCTGTTCCAGTTCATGTGGGCGTTTAACGACTTCCAGGGACCGTTAATCTATATCGACAGTGTAAAGAAGTATCCGACTTCCCTGGGGCTCCGTCTCTTGACGGATGCGGAGACAGGCTTTGAGTGGAATAAGGTTCTGGCGCTGTCAGTCATCACCCTGCTTCCGTCTCTGATCGTATTCTTCCTGGCACAGGATCAGTTCGTGGACGGCATTGCGGCAGGCGGTGTAAAGGGGTAAGAATATGAAAGCAAACGTGATTTTTAAGACTTCCCGGAAGTTCCTTCTGGAATGGGAGGACTTCGGAGTCTTCTATACAGAAAAAGAGTATGAAGTATGGCTGGATGGCCGGTTCGTCTTAACAGGCAGCCGCGTCATCCAGACCGTATCGGGCCTTACGCCCGACACGGAATACCGCGTATCCCTGCGGTGCGGCGGAGAGATTTATGCGGAGTTTTCAGTCCGTACCGACTATGAGTTTGTGACGCTGAACGTGCGGCACTTTGGAGCAAAGGGAGACGGAATCCATGACGATACACTGGCCATCCAGGCGGCGATCGCCTCCTGTCCGAAAGACGGGCGAGTGTTTATCCCGGAGGGAACGTATCTCGTAACCAGCCTGTTTTTAAAGAGTGACTTCACGCTGGATATCGGGAAGAACGCCGTGCTCCTGGGCCATGCAGAGCGGGAGCGGTTCGGCGTGCTTCCCGGTATGATTCAGAGCTACGATGAGACAGCGGAGTACAATCTCGGATCCTGGGAGGGAAATCCCCTCGATATCTTTACAAGCATGATTACGGGAATCCATGTCTCAAATGTGGTGATCACCGGAGAGGGAATCCTGGATGGGAATGCCACCTTTCAGGACTGGTGGGAGGACGACAGGGCGAAAATCATTGCATTCCGGCCCCGTATGGTATTTTTGAACCACTGCGATCACGTGGTGCTTCATGGGGTCACCGTACAGAACAGCCCTTCCTGGAATATCCATCCCTATTTCTCAGATGATCTCCGTTTCCTGGATTTGACCATCTTAAATCCCTGGGATTCCCCGAATACAGACGGCATGGACCCCGAATCGGTGAATGGTCTGGAAATCGCCGGCATCTATTTTTCCCTGGGCGACGACTGCATTGCACTTAAGTCCGGAAAGTATTATATGGGCCATATCGAGATTAGCCAGTGCTGCATGAACAACGGGCACGGGGCGGTGACTATCGGAAGCGAGATGGCAGCGGGCGTGAAACACGTCCATGTGAAAGACTGCCTGTTCCTGCACACCGACCGGGGACTGCGGATCAAGACGAGACGTGGAAGAGGAAAAGACGCCGTCGTCGAAGATATCTGTTTTGAAAATATCCGCATGGACCATGTTCTGACGCCCTTTGTCCTGAATTCCTACTACAACTGCTGTGATCCCGACTGCCATTCGGATTATGTGAAATGCAAGTCGCCGCTTCCGGCAGACGAGCGGACCCCATCGGTGAAGCAGATGATTTTCCGAAACATTGAGGCGCATAACTGCCACGTGGCCGGAGCATTTATATACGGACTGCCGGAGAGGAAGGTGGATTACGTGGAGTTTGACCATGTGGCCATTGATTACGATGAGAACCCGGAACCGGATGAGCCCGCCATGATGGATGACATCCAGCTGACTGCAAAGATGGGCCTCTACATCAACAATGTACAGGAACTGGTTCTGAACGACGTCTCCATAAGCGGATGCGACGGGGAACCGCTGCTTTTGGAAAACATCGATAAAATAACTGGAAATTCAGGCTTCACCACGGAAGGAGAACAGACATGAGCATGACGATTGCCGCTACGGCAAGTATATCCGCAGGCGGGGATGATCCCATCCTGTTTCGGGGACCGTTTGAAGAGACGATTCCCCAGATGGCCGCGCTGGGGTACCGCGCCGTGGAGCTTCACATTTACGACTCGGATCAGATCGACCGGAAACAGTTATACCGGCTTTTGGAGGAGAACCACGTGGTCCTCACCTCCATCGGTACAGGCTCTGCCTACGAGAGAGACGGAATCTGTCTCGGCAGCTCGGATCCTGAGAAACGGGCTGCGGCTATCCGCCGCCTGACCGGGCACATGGTGACAGCCTCTCCATTTCATGGTATAGTTATCATTGGTCTCATCGCGGGAAGGTTTTCCGACTGCGGTCAGGATGGAGAAGCATTTAAAAGAAATCTGACGGAGAGCTTAAAGCTCTGTGCGAAAGAAGCAGAGGTTCACGGCGTAACCTTAGGCTTCGAGGTGATGAACCGGTTCGAGAGCGATTACGGAACCACGATCAAAGAGGCATTAGAGCTTCTTCGCGCGGTCCGCTCTGACCGGCTGAAGCTTCACCTGGATACGGTACACTTAAATATCGAGGAAGATGATATCGGGAAAGCCATCGAAAGCGCCGGCGGCGCCATCGGCCACGTCCATGTGGCGGATAATAACCGCTGGTATCCGGGGCATGCGCACTATAATTTTGCGGAAACACTGGCAGCCTTAAGCCGTGTGGGGTACAACGGCGCGCTGGCACTGGAAATCACGAATGATCCGGATACGGAAACAGCCGCCAAAAACAGCCTCTCCTACTTGAACGCAATTCTTGAGACACTATAAAAACGAGGGATAGTTCCCTCCGGGAGGTTTTATCTTGCTGTTAAAGAAGTTTTTCAAGTTCGTAATTCCATCGATTGTATCCATGTGGATCTTTGCACTGTATACCATGGTGGACGGGATGTTTGTGGCATGGGGAGTCGGTGAGCGCGCGCTGGCATCGGTGAATCTTTCCATGCCCTATGTGATCTGCATTTTTTCCATCGGCCTGCTGATGGCGACGGGGACTTCCACGCTGATTTCCATTGCGCTGGGACAGAAGAAGGAAGAGGAGGCGAGCAGCCTGTTCACCATGAATCTGGTCGTCTTAACCATTGTCTCCCTTGTGGTAACCGTGCTCACGTTTCTGTTTCTGGAGCCTCTCGCCGTGTTTCTCGGCGCCTCGCCGGACAACCTGGAGTACGTAAAGAGCTATGTGGGAACCATTGGGGCCTTTGCCGTATTTTTTATCCTGTCCTATAATATGGAGGCACTGGTGAAAACGGATGGAACGCCTGTCGTTTCGACGATCGGTGTCATGGTGTGCGGACTGACCAATGTCATTCTGGATTATGTCTTTGTCATGGTATTTCACTGGGGCGTCTGGGGAGCGGCTTTCGCGACCGGACTGGCTCAGGTCGCCTCCACAATCATATTCTTTACATATTTTACACGCTTTCGGAAGAAACTCTGTTTCCGCAGATTCAAATGGAATCCGGGCGTTTATAAAAAAATTATTCCCCTCGGCCTGGCTAATGGATTCACGGAGCTTTCGGGCGGTCTTGTGGTGTTCCTGTTCAATCAGATCATTCTTCGCGTGATCGGGGAGAGCGGTATCGTCAGCTATACGGTCATTTCCTATATCAATACCCTGGTGCTGAACACCATGGCGGGGATTGCCCAGGGGATGCAGCCGGTTACCAGCTACCATTACGGCGCCAGAGAATTCGGTCAGTGCAGGAAGCTCTTGAAGTATTCGCTCCTGATGGAGGTGATCGTGTCGGTTGTCTATGTATTTGTCCTGGAACTGTTTCCGCAGATCTTTGTCGGCGCGTTTCTGGACCGGGGGGATGGTGAACTGTTTGCCTATACCATGAGGGCGCTGCGCCTCTATTCGCTGTCGTTTTTGTTTCTTGGATTTAATGTGGTGTCGGCCGGTTACTTTACCGCCGTGGAGCGTCCCTGGCAGTCCTTTGCCGTGTCGGCGGGAAGAGGTCTGTTCTTCCTGGCTGCGGCTCTTGGCGTCATGGTCGTTCTCCTGGGAGAGAACGGAATCTGGCTTTCGCCGGTCGTCTCGGAATTTGTCTGCGCCATCCTGGCGGCAGTATTTTTCCTTCATAAAAAGGCGGGTCCTGTGAAATAAGGAAGTGGCGAGATTTTGTTGACATTGCTTCGATATCGAAGTATTATAAAAGAAAAACATTCGATATCGAAGTAAATCGGGAAAGAGAGGCCGGACCATGATCTATGAGGGCGAGGAAAAATTAAAAAGACAGGCGGAAAACGGATTTCCAAAAGGGATTACGAAGATCTGTGACCGTGTATATTTTGCTTTGGGATATGGCGGGAGCACGTGTACACTTGTGATAGGGGAGGAGTCCTGCATTCTGGTGGATACGTTAAACGGCGTTGCACCGGCCATGGAAGTCAGGAAAGAGTTTGAGAAGCTGACGGATAAGCCTGTCCGGACGATCATTTACACGCACTATTTTCATTTCGATCACACCTCGGGCGCGTCGGTATTCGCAGGCCCCGATACGCGGATTATCGGGAAAAAGCCGACGTATCCCCGGTATGGAAGGACCGGCCTGATCAAGGACATCTGCGGCGTGCGTGGGGCGAGACAGTTCGGCGTCGGCTTAACGCCGGAGGAAAACATCTGTGTGGGAATCGGGCCGAGAAATGAAATCAACGGGGAAAAAGGAAGTCTTCCATGCAGGGAGTTCTTCGAGGAGGAGCTGCTGGAGCTGGAAATCGACGGTACGAAGGTCGTACTCGCGGCCGCCCCCGGGGAGACGGACGATCAGATCTTTGTCTGGTTCCCTCAGCACCGTGTTCTCTGCTGCGGTGACAACTATTATGAATCCTGGCCTAATTTATACGCCATCCGCGGCGGCCAGTACCGGGATATCAGCGGCTGGATCGATTCCCTGGATAAGATGAGGGAGTACAGGGCCGATTATCTGCTTCCCGGCCACACCAGAGCCGTGATTGGAAGCGCGGAGGTGGAGACGACGCTTAAAAATTACCGGGATGCGCTGGAATACGTGCTGACAGAAACGCTTCACGGCATGAACGAGGGCCGGACACCGGATGAACTGGCTGACAGCGTCCGCCTTCCCGAGCACCTGGCGTCACTTCCCTATTTACAGGAGTACTACGGAACCGTGGAGTGGTCTGTCCGGTCCATTTATACCGGTTATCTGGGGTGGTTTGACGGAAACCCAACGAAGCTGGGTCATATGAACACGAAGGAACGGGCAGAAAAGACTGTTGCGGTGATGGGAGGCGCCGGTCAGGTGCTGGCTGAGGGAAAGGCCGCCCTGGAGCGCGGAGAGGCGCAGTGGGCCGCAGAGCTGTGTGATCTCCTGTTAGACTGCGGCCAGGAGATGGAAGCGGCTTCCGGTCTCAAGGCCGATGCGCTGTCCGAGCTTGGCCGGAGGCAGACGAGCGCCAATGCCCGCCACTATTATCTGGCATGCGCCAGACAGTTGAGAGGAAACGGCGAGACCCTTAAGCTGAACGGCGCCATGCTGGATGTGGGAAAGAAACAGAGGGAAGCGTGATGATCGACAATACCTGTACACTGATCAGCCGCATAGACGGGGAGATACGCCGTTTTATCACGGAAGAACTGGCGAAGGAAGGCATCACAGATATTGTGCCTTCCCACGGTGCCATTATTGTAGAGTTGATGAAGCATGGACAGCTGCCCATGAACGAACTGGCGCGCCACATTGACAGGACGCCTCAGACGGTTACCAGCCTCGTAAAGAAGCTGGTGAAATCCGGTTATGTGGAGACCGGAAAGGCTCCGGAGGACAACCGGGTGACCATGGCCGCCCTGACGGATCCGGGCGCACGTTTGGCGGCCACACTTTGCAGGATCTCTGAAAAGATCTATGAGCTACAGTATCAGGGGATACCGGGGGATGAGATCGTTGTTCTGCGCAGCGCGTTAGCGAGGATGCATGCGAACTTCGCAGAAAATGGCTTCAAGGATACGGAAAGCATGGGCTGACACGATCCCATCATAAAATCTCCCGGATTTCCATAGACCAGACAGGGCCGCCGTACATATAGGACTCCGTAAGAGCCACCGTGTGCAGGCGGCCTTCAAGCTTCACGGTGGCCGGAATGTCCTTCTTTACGTATTCCAGCGTAACAGAGCTTTTCCGGCAGTAGGTTTCCAGAAGATCGAAGAACGCTTCCGGGGAGCGCGGCTTTTCGTCCAGATCGATGATGAGTGTCCTTCCCGCGGCGCTGCTGTTCAAGTCCTTTGCCACCTTCTTCAAATAACGGTATTCTGCCTCCTTAAGCAGCAGAAGAACCGCGGCGCTGGTCAGCAGCATGGCGCGCACAAACGATGGAAGGCGCCATGTCAGAAAAGTGAGGAAGAACAGGAGGAGATAGCACCAGGACACAGCGGCCGCTCCCCGAAACCATGCCGAATCCAGCTGCGGCGTAAAGCCTCGGATGAGCTGCAGAAGACAGCCGGCTGCCAGGTAAGAAAGTAGGATTACAAGGAACAGTGACCAGAATGTCTCAAGTCCCTCCGGAGCCGCCAGGCGCAGCGTCACAAGTGAGCTGATAAACATCATCATCCCCAGAAGACTCCCTTTCTTCAGAATCTCTGTAAGACCTTCTTCCTGAATAAAATTACAGTTGAATCGATGTTCTTTCCTTTGATTTTCTTTCATTTCGCACCTCCATGATCTGACTGCGCACGTCCTTTAAGTATTTCCGGGAAATATAGACGACGGAAGAATCTGTAAATGCCGCCGCCATCAGGCCGTTCACCATCGGTTTATAGGTTTTTACGTGATCCATATTCATGATGACAGATTTTGAGATCCGTATGAAGCCGGAAGGGAGAAGATGCTCCAGCTCATACAGCCTCTTCCTCACTTCCAATGTTCCATGAGCCGTGTGTACCAGCTGTTTTTCCTGTACCGTCTCGATATAATCGATCTCACTGCTGGGAATCCTCTCGATTTTCTCTCCGCAAAAGCACGTCAGGATGACACTGCGAAACTCTTCCTGCTCCACGTATTCTGCCAGGCGCAAAACCGCCTGATCCCTGCGGTGCACATATAGATCCGCGTGCTCCGGTTCCTCCTGTGGAATTTCTCTGATCAACGTTTTCATGTCTGCCGCCTCCTGCCTTCTGTTCTTTGATCTCTTACCATGCGCACAGCGGTCGCCGGTTCATCTGGTTTTATTATAAGGTACGCTTGGGAAAATATCCACGCTTTTCCGGTAAGTGGCCGTCACGGCAGGGTAAGTGGAATTTTTTCTGTGAAAAGCGGGTATATTTTCGTAAAAAGGGGTTTTTTTAACTGGAAATATCTGCTATGATGAGAGACAGGGAAAGAAGAAGGACCGTTATAAGGAACTCTTATTTCTTAAATTTAATATTGATTTATAGAATAATATTTAGTATATTATGTAATAGGTTATCTTAGGCCAGACTTGAAAGGGGAATTGTGATGATAAAAGTAGCTGTAGATGCCATGGGCGGCGATTATGCACCGGCTGAGATGGTAGCAGGTGCCGTGCAGGCGGTGAACGCGAACAAGGAGATCTCCGTTCTCCTGGTAGGGCAGGAACCGGCAGTAGCTGAGGAGCTGAAAAAGCATAACTTTCCGGCGGAACAGATACAGATTGTTCCTGCAACAGAGATAATCGAGACGGAAGAACCTCCGGTGAATGCCATACGAAAGAAAAAAGACTCTTCCATTGTGGTTGGCATGAATCTGGTGAAAAAGAAGGAAGCGGATGCCTTCGTTTCAGCCGGCAGTTCCGGCGCCATATTAGTTGGCGGTCAGGTCATTGTCGGAAGAATCAAGGGCGTGGAAAGACCTCCGCTTGCGCCGTTAATCCCCACTGAAAAGGGCGCGTCTCTGCTGATTGACTGCGGTGCCAATGTCGACGCCAGGGCTTCCCATCTGGTACAGTTTGCACGTATGGGCTCCATCTACATGGAACATGTGATGGGGGTGAAGAACCCACGGGTCGCCATCGTCAATATCGGGGCAGAGGAAGAGAAAGGAAACGCACTTGTTAAGGAGACGTTTCCGCTTCTCAAGGAATGCAGGGACATAAACTTCATCGGAAGCATTGAGGCGAGGGAGATTCCGCATGGCGGCGCAGATGTTATCGTATGCGAGGCATTTGTAGGCAACGTAATCCTGAAGCTTTACGAAGGAGTAGGTGCCACTCTGATCAGTAAGGTCAAGAGCGGCATGATGGTGAACTTAAGAAGTAAGATTGGAGCACTGCTTGTAAAACCAGCGCTTAAGGAGACACTGAAATCCTTTGATTCGTCTCAGTACGGAGGAGCACCGCTTCTCGGTCTAAACGGTCTGGTGGTGAAAACCCACGGGAATTCCAAGGCAAAGGAAGTGTGTAATTCCATTCTTCAATGCGTGGCCTTTAAAGAACAGGGGATTAATGATAAGATAAGAGAGAGCCTGACTGCTGAAAATCAGGAAAATAAAGAATAGGAGAGAGGAAGGGAAAAGATGGAATTTGAAAAGTTACAGAATATTGTCGCAGAGGTACTTAACGTTGAACCGGAGGAGGTAACCATGGCTTCTACATTCGTAGATGACTTAGGTGCAGATTCCCTGGATGTATTCCAGATCATCATGGGTATCGAAGAAGAATTCGATATCGAGATACCGTCCGAGGTAGCGGAGAAGATCGCTACAGTCGGTGATGCGGTAGAACAGATTAAGAACGCGCTGAATTAATAGATGTGGGTGTTGCAGGGCGGCATTATGCCGCCTGTCCGCAACACCTTCTTTCATAGTAAAGGAAAGAGGACTGCAATGAACAAAAAACTGAATGAGCTGGAAGGGCGGATTGGCTACCGTTTTTCGGACAGGCAGCTGCTTACAAGGGCCATGACCCACAGCTCCTACGCCAACGAACACCGCTTAAACAAGCTGGAATGCAATGAGCGGCTGGAATTTTTAGGTGATTCCGTGCTGGAGGTCGTTTCCAGCGATTTTTTATATCACAAATATCCGGATAAGCCGGAAGGGGATTTGACGAAGATCCGCGCCAGCATTGTATGCGAACCGACGCTCGCCTACTGCGCCGAGGAGATTGAATTAGGAAATTACTTACTGCTGGGAAAGGGAGAAGAGGCGACCGGCGGACGCGGAAGGGCCTCAGTCGTATCGGACGCCATGGAAGCGCTCATCGGCGCCATATATCTGGACGGTGGTTTTGCTAATGCAAAAGAGTTTATCCTTCGATTTATCATGAACGACATCGAGCATAAACAGCTCTTTTTTGATAGCAAGACTATCTTGCAGGAGATCGTACAGAGTCAGACGGAAAAACCGCTTGCCTATGAACTGCTGCGGGAAGAAGGGCCCGATCACAATAAAATCTTTGAGTCCCGGGCTCTCATTGGAGAGGAAGAGATCGGCCGGGGGACCGGAAGGACGAAAAGGGCTGGGGAAGCAGTAGCCGCCTATCACGGAATTTTAAAGCTTAAGAAAATGGAAAAGGAAAGGCAGGCATAGACGTCTGCCAACATAAAGTATGTATTTAAAAAGCATTGAGATACAGGGCTTTAAATCATTTGCCAACAAGATCGTGTTCGAATTTCATAACGGAATCACCGGCATCGTGGGACCCAACGGCAGCGGCAAGAGCAATGTCGCCGACGCGGTGCGCTGGGTGCTGGGAGAGCAGAAGGTCAAACAGCTTCGAAGCTCCAGCATGCAGGATGTCATCTTCTCCGGTACGGAGACGAGGAAGCCCCAGGGCTTTGCCAGCGTCGCCATCACTCTGGACAACTCTGACCACCAGCTGGCCATCGATTACGATCAGGTGACGGTCACGAGACGTGTCTACCGCTCCGGTGAAAGCGAATATATGATCAACGGAAGCACCTGCCGCCTGAAGGATATCAACGAGCTGTTCTACGATACCGGTATCGGCAAGGAAGGCTACTCCATCATCGGACAGGGCCAGATCGACAAGATATTAAGCGGTAAACCGGAGGAACGGCGGGAGCTCTTCGACGAGGCGGCCGGAATCGTAAAATTCAAGCGCAGAAAAGCCATCGCCCAGAAGAAGCTGGAGGATGAGAAACAGAATCTGGTCCGTGTGACCGATATTCTAACGGAACTGGAGAAACAGGTCGGCCCTCTGGCAAAACAGTCCGAGGCCGCGAAGGAGTATCTGCGTTTAAAGGAAGACTTAAAGAAATACGATGTGAACCAGTTCCTGCTGGAAACCGCCGGAACGCGCAGCCAGTTAAAGGAGACGGAGGAAAAGGCCGCCATCGTATCGAAGGATTTGGAAGATACGAGGCAGGCTTCCGAACATATCCGTGTGGAATATGAGACCCTGGACGCCCTTTTATCCGGGCTGGAGGCAGCCGCAGGCGAGGCCAGAACGGCTCTCAGCGAGACCAACATGGAAAAGGGCACCCTCGAAGGCCGTGTAGGCGTGCTGAACGAGCAGATCAACACGGAAAAGATGAACGCGGAACACATTGGAAAGCGAATGACAGCGATCCATGGGGAAATCGCGGATAAGAAGACGAAGGTCTCCGCCTACGAAGAAGAGCGAAGCGGCATTGCCGCCCAGGTTAAGGAATCCTTAGAGCGTCTGGCCGCGGCCGAAGAGGCGCTTAAGGAGAAGGATGAGGAGATCCGGGCGCTGGAAGAAGAGATTGAATCCGGCAAGGGCAGCATCATCGACACCTTAAACGAGAAGGCCTCCATTAACGCCAGACAGCAGCGGTACGAAACCATGCTGGAACAGGTAAATGTCCGGCGTTCCGAGGTGTGTCAGAAGCTTTTAAAGTACAAAAGCGATGAATCGGAGCAGGACGGCCAGTTAGATGAATTAAACCGTCAGTTGGAAGAGATCGAGGCAGAGATCGCCAGTCTCGGAGACGCCCAGGCGGCGGCTGAGACGAGGACAGAGGAACTGGAACACGAGGTCCGCCGTCTGAACAAGAATTTAAACGACAGGCAGCAGGAATACCACACCAGCTATACGAAGCTGGAATCGCTGAAGAATATAGCAGAACGGTATGAGGGCTACGGCGGTAGCATCCGCCGCGTCATGGAGGTCAGAGACCGCATCCACGGCATCCACGGGGTTGTAGCCGATTTAATCACCGTTCCGAAGAAGTATGAGATCGCGGTGGAGACGGCGCTGGGCGGAAGCATCCAGAACATTGTGACGGATTCCGAGCAGACGGCAAAGCAGCTGATCGAATATCTGAAGAAAAACCGGTACGGAAGGGCGACCTTCTTACCGCTTACCAGTATCGGCAACAAAAACACCTTCAATCAGGACAAGGCGTTAAAGGAACCCGGTGTCTTAGGACTAGCCAACAGTCTGGTGGAGACAGACGGCCAGTATGAAGGGCTGATCCGGTATCTGCTGGGGCGGGTCGTGGT
>OAVK01000936.1_pt1 | contig 11520 bp, 10 predicted proteins | sample 1495301 | NCBI WGS metagenome assembly OAVK01 (sample SAMEA2580094, study PRJEB22360) | human gut metagenome | biome: human gut; feature: human-associated habitat; material: faeces | place: Denmark | collected 2008/2010
CCTTGATGCTCAGACTCAACTTTCCATCTTTGATTCCAATGACCTTTACTTTGACCGGATCACCGATCTTTAAGACGTCAGCCGGAGTCTTGATACGCTTTTCACAGATCTGGGAAACATGAACCAGACCGGAGAGTCCATCCTCAAAACGGACGAAAGCACCGTAGGACTGGATAGACTCTACTACACCGTCCATCACAGTTCCAACCTGGATACTGGAGATGCGTGCGGAGCGTTCTTTTGCCTCTTTTTCCTTTAAGATTTCCCGTGCGGAAAGCACAAGCCGGTGTTCTTCCGGATCCACCTCGATGACGCGGACAGTGATCTCCTTGAGGAGGTAAGATTCGAGGTCTTCAATATAGGAAAGAGACAGGCGGGAGGCTGGAATGAATCCGCGAAGGCCCTCTACCTTGACGATGACTCCACCGTTGACAACACCTTCCACCTTCAGGGTGAGGTTCGTCTTTTCGTCCAGATATCTCTGTACAATATGCCATGGATCAGACATATCAAATTGATCTTCATAATCTTTCATGCACTCTGTCCGGGTCTCCATTTCCGGTGTCGTTGTTTCTAATTCTTCATTCATTGGTGATACACCCCTTTTTCGTGTTTTCTTTAGCCAGTATATCATAGTTTTCGGCACAGCGGAGGATTATTTTGGCGAAATCAGAAAAAAACAGTTGGCGGGGCATCAAAAAAATGATAATCTAGGTTTATATCAAGGAAATGATCTGCCGATACGGCAGATTTTTGTGGGAGGAAATAAAAATCATATGTCAGATAATCAGAAAGACAGAAAGGTATATGTGGTAGGACATAAAAATCCGGACACGGATTCGATCTGTTCTGCTATCGCTTATGCGGAGCTGAAAAGGCGGGTCACAGGAAAGAATTATGTGGCAAAGCGGGCGGGAACCGTCTCCGAGGAGACGCTCTTTGTGCTGAATCAGTTTCATGTCCAGGAACCGGCGCTTTTACAGAATGTTTTCCAGCAGCTTAAAGATGTGGATATCCGCAAAATTGACGGAGTATCCAGTCAGGCGTCTGTAAAGGAAGCCTGGGCTATGATGAAAGAGAATAGTATCCGAACCCTTCCGGTGTTAAAAGATCAAAAGCTGGAAGGGATTATCACGATTGGCGATATCGCTAATTCCTACATGGAGCTCCACGACAGTCATCTGTTGTCCGAAGCCAGAACACAGTACCGGAGTATCAAGGATACTTTAAGCGGGGAGATCATTACGGGAAATGAGCACGCTTACTTCATTAAGGGGAAAGTCGTGATTGCCGCGTCCTCCCCGGATATGATGGAGAATTTTATTGAACCGGATGATTTGGTGATTGTGGGAAACCGCTATGAGTCCCAACTCTGCGCCATTGAGATGGACGCAAGCTGTCTGGTGATCTGCCAAGGAGCGGAGGTGTCAAGGACGATCAAAAAGCTGGCGTCTGAGCGGGATATTGTTATCATCAGTACTCCGTTTGACACCTTTACGACGGCCCGCCTGATTAACCAGAGTATTCCGGTAAAGCATTTTATGACGCGGGATCACCTGACCACATTCCACGTAAATGACTATCTGGAAGAGGTCAAGGAAGTGATGACGAAAAAGCGCTACCGGGATTTTCCTGTTATTGACAAGAAAGGAAGATTTACCGGATTCATCTCCAGACGGAGATTGTTAAAGCCAAAGCGCAAGCAGGTCGTTTTAGTGGATCACAATGAAAAAACCCAGGCGGTGGACGGTATTGAGGAGGCGGAGATCCTGGAAATCATCGATCATCACAGAATTGGCAATTTGGAGACGATGGGGCCGGTTTATTTCCGGAACCAGCCGCTTGGCTGTACAGCGACGATTATTTATCAGATGTACCAGGAAAATCAGATCAAGCCGCCCAAAGAGATTGCGGGACTTCTGTGCGCTGCCATCCTTTCGGATACGCTTTTATTCCAGTCGCCGACCTGTACGCCGATGGACGAAGCAACTGCACGGACGCTGGCAAAGATCGCGCAGATCGACGTTGTGGAGTTTGCGAAAGAGATGTTTAAAGCGGGCAGCAATCTTGCTAATAAATCTGTTGCAGAAATCTGCTTTCAGGATTTTAAGGAATTCCACGTCAATGAGCTGACATTCGGTGTAGGTCAGATCAATTCTATGGACAAAGAGGAACTGGAGGAGATCAAAGAAAAGATCTGTCCAAAGCTGGTAGAAGTGCTCAAGGAAAGCGGACTTGATATGGTATTTTTTATGTTGACAAATATTGTAGAACAGTCCACAGAACTGCTATGCAGCGGTGGGAATGCTAGAGAGACTGTGATGGATGCCTTTGAGCTTTCCGAGGATACAGAGGATATCATTTTAAACGGTGTAGTATCCAGAAAGAAGCAGCTTATCCCAACGCTGGTCAGCGAGATGCAGCAGTAGAGGAGAGAGAAATGAGTGAGAAAGAGATTTTTAAACCGGGGAATATGCTTTACCCGCTTCCGGCTGTCATGGTAAGCTGTGCGGATAAATCAGGAAAGGACAATATTCTTACGGTTGCGTGGACCGGGACGGTCTGCTCGGATCCGCCCATGCTTTACATTTCGGTCCGTCCGGGACGGTTTTCCCACCATATGATCGAGGAAACAGGAGAATTTGTCGTCAACCTGACGACGGAGAAGCTTGCAAGAGCTACAGATTTCTGCGGGGTCCGATCCGGAAGAGATGTGGATAAGTGGGAGGAGACGCGTCTGACGAGAAAAGCGGCCGTCTCTCTTCAGTATGCTCCTGCCATTGCGGAGTGCCCGGTCAACATCGAGTGCAAAGTGCGCAAGATTCTGCGTCTGGGAACACATGATATGTTTTTAGCGGATGTGACGGGTGTGCAGGTAAGCAGCAGGTACATGAATGAAAATGGAAAGTTTGAGCTGAACAAAACAGGACTTCTGGCCTATTCCCATGGAGAATATCTGGGACTGGGAAAGAAGATCGGCACATTTGGCTACAGCGTCAGAAAGAAGAAAAAGAAATAATAAAGATCCATCCGGAACCCGGAGTGCAGGCAAGGGCGCCAGTACTCCGGGTTCTATCTGTCTTTTCTTCGGAATACATTTACAGGAGAGAAAAGGAGAGTGGCGTATCGAGTGAAACAGAAAACAAGATGGTGGAAATTGATCGGGGAGATCCTTTTGATTGCGGCGGTCTGTCTGACTGGTATGTGGCAGAACACGAAGAAGACGATGGAGAGTATCAGCGATGTGGCAAAGAAAGAGGAGAAAAGGATCGCCATTACCTTTGACGACGGCCCGGATGGCACCTATACCCCGCAGCTTCTGGACGGACTTAAGGAACGGGGGGTAAAGGCGAGCTTTTTTGTGATCGGAAAGGAAGCAGAGGAACATCCAGAGCTGATTTTACGGATGTATAAGGAGGGACATCTCATCGGGAACCACACATATCACCATGTGGAGCTGACAAGGGTGGATATGGAGACTGAAAAAGAAGAGATCAAAAAGACAAACGAAGTGATCGAAGGGATCACAGGAGAGAAAGTCACCTATATCCGTCCACCTTATGGGGAACTGAGGGAAGAAACACTAAAGGATGTGGAGTTGATTCCGGTCAAATGGGATATTGATCCGCTGGACTGGTGTACGAAAAGTACCGGGGAAATCGTCAGAAAGGTAGTGACGAGGGCAGAAGAAAATGGTATTATCTTATTACATGACTGTTACGGCACCTCAGTAGAAGCAGGGCTTCAGATCATTGATGCCCTGCAGAAGGAGGGATATCAGTTCGTCACAGTCGATGAACTGATTATGGATTAATTGTGGACGAATCATAGAATTTATGATAGATGAAGGAACGGGAAGAAACATGCTGTATGAGTTTTCAAGGACAGAATTATTATTGGGAAAAGAAGCACTGGACAGGCTGAAAGAGGCGACCGTTACCGTGCTTGGTGTGGGCGGGGTAGGATCTCATTGTATCGAGGCGCTGGCAAGAAGCGGGGTAGGACACCTTGTGCTTGTGGATCACGATACGGTGTCGCTGACAAATATCAACCGCCAGTCGATTGCCCTTCACAGCACCATCGGGCAATATAAGACAAAGGTTATGGAGGCGAAGATTGCTGATATTTCACCGGAAATTTCGGTGACAACGTACGAGGAGTTTGTGCTAGAAGACAATCTGAAGCAGGTGTTTGCCATCCGTCCGGATTATATCGTGGACGCTATCGACACGGTGACAGCCAAGCTGGCGGTGGCCCGTTATGCGAAGGAGCACGGGATCTCTCTCATCAGTAGCATGGGGACAGGAAACAAGCTCCATCCGGAGCTCTTTGAGATTGATGATATCCGCAATACATCCGTCTGCCCGCTCTGCCGTGTGATGAGAAAAGAGCTGAAAAAACGAGGAATCGAAGGTCTTACTGTTCTTTATTCCAAAGAAAAACCCATCGATATTTCTGAGGCGGCCAGCGAGGAAGATAAGGGCGAAAGGCGGTCTGTCCCTGGGAGTGTCTCTTTTGTGCCGCCGGTAGCAGGACTGATGATCGCAGGAGAAGTGATTCGAAATCTCAGTGGATGTGCATAAGGAGGAAACGAAGAGATGGATTTATTTGAATACGCGAGAGAGAAGCAAAAGGAAACAGAGTCACCTCTGGCTTCAAGGCTGAGACCGGAGACCCTGGAAGAAGTCGTAGGACAGCAGCACATTATCGGGAAGGACAAGCTGCTTTACCGGGCGATTAAGGCGGATAAATTAACCTCTGTCATTTTTTATGGTCCCCCGGGAACGGGAAAGACGACCCTCGCCAAGGTGATCGCAAATGCCACCAGCGCAAAATTCTGCCAGATCAATGCCACGGTGGCTGGGAAGAAGGATATGGAAGCGGTCGTTGAGGAAGCCAAGCGGACACGGGGGATGTACCAGCAGAAGACGATATTGTTCATTGATGAGATTCACAGATTTCATAAAGGGCAGCAGGATTACCTGCTCCCATTTGTGGAGGATGGGACGGTGATTCTGATCGGAGCTACGACGGAGAATCCGTATTTTGAGGTAAACCGGGCGTTGATTTCCAGATCTACGGTCTTTGAATTAAAGCCACTTTCTCTGGAGGAAATCGAAGTGTTGATCCGGCGGGCGGTATACGATGAGAAAAAAGGAATGGGAAGCTATCACGCCGAGATCGAAGCGGATGCCCTTCAGTTTCTGGCTGATATGGCGGGAGGAGACGCAAGACTTGCTCTGAATGCGGTGGAACTTGCCGTATTGACGACGAAGAGGAGTGTAGACGGGATGATTCACCTGACGCTTGAGGTCGTCTCCGAATGTATTCAGAAGCGGGTTGTACGCTATGATAAGGATGGAGACAATCATTACGACACAATTTCCGCATTCATCAAAAGTATGCGGGGATCTGATCCGGATGCGGCGGTCTATTATCTGGCAAAGATGCTCTACGCAGGGGAGGATATCCGCTTTATTGCCCGCAGAATTATGATCTGTGCCTCCGAGGATGTAGGAAATGCCGATCCCATGGCACTTACGGTGGCGGTATCCGCGGCCCAGGCTGTGGAGCGGATCGGGATGCCGGAGGCCCAGATTATTCTCTCCCAGGCAGTGCTCTACGTGGCGTCCGTACCGAAGAGCAATGCGGCGGTAATGGCGATCTCCAAAGCAATGGAGAGCGTCCAGACAAAAAGGACGTCTGTACCTGCACATCTCCAGGATGCCCATTATGGAGGACACGAGAATCTGGGTCATGGCGTTGGGTACCGGTATGCCCATGATTATCCGAACCACTATGTAAAACAGCAGTATCTGCCGGACGAGATCAAGGGATCTGTCTTTTATCATCCGGGAGATTTGGGGAAAGAAAAAGAAATCAAAGAGTGGCTTCAATATATTCGAACATAGAAAAGAACATAAAAAGGGGCGGTACCACAGCTTGTCAGTCGCTGTCGGAGCCGCTCCTTTTTAAAATGGAGACTTCTTCCAATCCCAGTTTACATCTTTTGTATTTAGGGCAGTTATTACAGCAGATGCGTCATAATATAAGCATAAATCTCCTGGTTTCGTGCATTCCAGTTGGCAGCCATGGTCTCGGCCTCCTCACGTGACGGAACGGTGACGGTCAGATCGATGAGCGGCATAGCGTGTTCGATTACCTGGCAGTGAACGGAAAACTCCCCGTTTGTATTCCGATAATAGTCAGATTTGACAGAAACCTCATTTTTGAGGGAAAATTTCTTCTCGATGAAAAAGTCGCTGATGTCCTTTTTGATGGCGTCGGAGATCTTGTTTTCAAAGAAACAGATGGATTCGTCGCCTTCCTCCGTCAGATGATACAGTGTTCGGTTGTGCGTTGTTTCCTCACGGATCAGGCCGGACTCCGTAAGCTCGGAGAGCGCCTTCTGGAGAGTGAAGTAGGTCGTATATCCCTTTCCGAGAATAAAATCGGAAATCTGTGCGTTGGTAAGAGGAAAATCCACTTTACTGAGCATGTACAGGATGATCAGCTTATACAGAGTAAATGTTTCTGACATGGTGTACACTTCCTTTCTAAAGAGTACGACAGGTTTTTCCCTGCCAGATATCCTTTTCTTTGAACACCTTTCCCATTTGATTGAGCACCAGCTGCTTGTTACTGGTCCAGAGCGGAGCCACAAGAAGGGGCTTGGGGCCGTCACCGGTCAGACGGTGGACGACAATGTCGGGCCGCAGCGCACACAGGCATGTCCCGAGAAAATCCAGATATTCTTCCATGGACGGGAGCGGGAAAGGATATCTTTGATAATCGTTATATAGATCGGTATCCCTAAGAACGTGGAGAAGCTGCAGCTTGATGCCCTGGATCTCCTGAAGGTTCAGATATTCTATTGTCTCCAGCATCTGGGCTTTCGATTCACCAGGCAGATATAAGATCGTATGGACGATCACGGAAATTCCGATGGCACGAAGAGTTCGCACTGCCTCCTCAAATACAGAAAGCGGATAGCCCCGTCGAATGTAGGCGGTAGTGGACGCATGAATCGTCTGTAATCCAAGCTCAATCCAGACTGGCTTGATCCGGTTCAGTCTCTCAAGAAGATTAAGAATCTCAGGTGGGAGACAGTCCGGCCGGGTGGCGATGGAAAGCACCTTCACCTCCGGATCTTCAATAGCCTGGAAAAAAGCACGTTCCAGAACGTTCACGGGACCGTATGTATTGGTATAAGCCTGAAAATAGGCAATGTAGGCGTGGCCTCGGTATTTGGAAGCGATCCGCGCTTTTTCTGATCGAAGCTGTTCCGCAATGGAAAGGAAAGGGCTTGCGGCAAAGTCGCCGCTTCCGCCCCGGCTGCAGAAGATACAGCCTCTGCTTCCGCAGGTACCGTCCCGGTTGGGACAGGTACAGCCTGCATTTAAGGAGAGTTTATAAAGCTTCTCGTGAAATGTCTCTTTCAGATAGTAATCGAGAGAATAGTAGCGTTTCTCGCCCCAGCACATTCTTCTCTCCATCCTAACGGATCAGGGCCTTGATGGCGGCGCTTACAGCATCAGCTACACGTGGGTCAAAAGCTTCCGGCAGGATATTGGTGTCGCTTAATTGGTTCTCGCCTATAAGTGACGCGATGGCATTGGCGGCTGCCAGCTTCATCTCCTCGGTGATCTGAGAAGCACGTCCCTCCAAAGCACCTCGGAAAATACCTGGGAAAGCGATAACATTGTTGACCTGGTTCGGGAAGTCGCTCCGGCCTGTCCCGACCACTCTGGCGCCTGCTTCTTTTGCCAGATCCGGCATGATCTCCGGTACCGGGTTTGCCATGGCGAAGAGGATCGCGTCGCTATTCATAGACGCCACCATCTCTTTGGTAACGATGTTCGGAGCGGATACCCCGATGAAAATATCCGCACCTTTTAGTGCGTCAGCGAGCGTGCCGTGGAGCTGATCCGGGTTTGTCACCTCGGCCATTTTCTGCTGCATCCAGTTGAGATGTTTTGAATCCCGGCAGATCGTACCGTTGATATCACACATCGTAATGTAGGAAAATCCGTAAGTCAGAAGAAGTTTTGTGATGGCAACTCCGGCCGAGCCGGCACCGTTTACGACTACACGGCAATTCTCCTTTGTCTTTCCTACGACTTTCAGTGCATTGATAACTCCAGCCAGAACGACGATAGCAGTCCCGTGCTGGTCGTCGTGGAAGACCGGAATGTCAAGAAGCTCCTTTAAACGCTCCTCGACCTCAAAACATCTTGGCGCGGAAATATCCTCCAGGTTGATCCCGCCAAAAGCAGGAGCAAGATTGACAACCGTACGGATGATCTCCTCCGTATCCTGAGTGTCAAGACAGATCGGTACAGCGTTAACCCCTCCGAATTCCTTGAAGAGGACAGCTTTTCCCTCCATTACCGGCATGGCGGCCAGAGCACCGATGTTGCCAAGTCCAAGAACTGCGCTTCCGTCTGAGACAACCGCCACGGTATTTGCCTTCATTGTATATTTGTATGCGGCCTCCGGGTCTTTGGCGATGACCTTACAGGGCTCCGCGACGCCCGGGGTGTATGCTACCGCAAGATCCTCCCGTGACCGGACATGCGCCTTTGCCGTTGTTTCGATCTTACCATTCCAGATTTCATGCATGTTCAATGCTTTTTCCAATGTATGATTTTCAGCCATTTCGATCCCCTTTTCTTCTCTATTTTAATGTACTGTCATTTTTGTTCATCTCTTCCATCATACCATTGATAAAACGGGGGTGCAATTAAATTTTGAAAAAAGACTTTTCAATTTTAAAAATGTGATGTATACTTGATGCATTAAGTCACATAGGTCTAGTCAGACTATTTTCCCCACAGACCGGAATAGAAAGGAAAACAGAATATGATGGATATGAAAGAAAAATATGAAACACTTTCACTGGCAGTACTCAAAGACGTAGCAAAGGCGAGGGGACTTAAAGGAACATCAACACTGAAAAAGTCAGAGCTGATTGACCGGCTCCTTGAAGAGGATAGAAAAACGCAAAATACGGAAGAGACAGAGACCGAAAAAACGGAATCTGTAAGAGAAGTACGGCGTGAGCACGAGCATACGCAACGGGATGAGGGAAGAACGGAGAAAAGCGCTGTACTGGAGCTTGCAGACTTGGACAGCGGTATCACCGCCCACGGGATTCTGGAAGTCCTTCCAGACGGCTATGGATTTATCCGCTGTGAAAATTATCTTCCGGGGGAGAATGATGTTTATGTGTCTCCATCCCAGATTCGTAAATTCGGATTAAAGACAGGAGACATTGTTTCCGGAAACACCAGAATCAAGACTCAGTCTGAGAAATTCAGCGCTCTGTTATTTGTAACAATGATCAACGGACTGCCGCCGGCGATCGCGGTAAAAAGACGTAACTTCGAAGATATGACGCCGATTTTTCCAAATGAAAGACTGAAACTGGAAAATGAGCGCAGCAGTACATCGATGCGGATTGTGGATCTTCTTTCTCCGATCGGGAAAGGACAAAGAGGAATGATCGTTTCCCCGCCGAAAGCCGGAAAGACGACCTTATTAAAGGAAGTAGCGCTCTCTGTTTTGCGAAATAATCCGGAAATGCATCTTCTTGTGCTTTTGATTGACGAACGCCCGGAAGAGGTAACGGATATCAAGGAGACGATCCGCGGTAAGAATGTGGAAGTCATCTACTCTACTTTTGACGAGCTGCCGGAGCATCATAAGCGGGTGTCCGAGATGCTTATCGAGCGCGCGAAGCGTCTTGTGGAGCACAAAAAGGACGTTATCATCCTTCTGGACAGTATCACGAGACTGGCAAGAGCATACAACTTGGTCGTGCCGCCGAGCGGACGTACCCTCTCCGGAGGTCTGGATCCGGCCGCACTGCATATGCCGAAACGTTTTTTCGGAGCAGCCAGAAATATGAGAGAGGGCGGAAGTCTGACAATTCTTGCGACAGCCCTTGTGGATACCGGAAGCAAGATGGATGATGTCATCTATGAGGAATTCAAAGGAACCGGCAATATGGAGCTTGTTCTGGATCGCAGGCTCTCCGAAAAGAGAATGTTCCCGGCCATCGATATTCCGAAATCCGGGACAAGACGGGAAGATCTTCTTCTTACCCAGGATGAGCAGGATGCAGTCTATATCATGCGGCGTGGTTTAAACGGCATGAAATCTGACGAGGCTGTGGATACGATTCTTAATCTGTTTCAGCAGACGAAGCAAAACTCTGAACTGGTTCAGAAAGTGAAAAAAATGAAGTTTATTTAAAAAATGCTTGCAAAAGCAATACAGGTGTGATACAATGAATCCGCTGTTTAAGAGACAATTAGTCACAGAGAATTCTGTGTGAGACAATAAAAGCAAGAAGAGGTGAAAACATGAAAGAAGGAATCCATCCAGTATATCATCAGGCTACTGTAACATGCAACTGTGGGAATACATTTGTAACAGGTTCCACAAAGGAAGATATCCACGTTGAAATCTGCTCCAAATGCCATCCATTCTACACAGGACAGCAGAAAGCAACTCAGGCTCGTGGCCGTGTTGATAAGTTTAACAAGAAATACGGAATCGAAAGCAAATAAGATTCAGAAGTACAGGGCTGAGGTTTTTACATCTCAGCTCTTTTTCATTCCGGTAAAAGCCTGAAGCCAGATAGAAAGAGGTATTACTTATGAAGTCATCAAATATAGGAGGACAGGCGGTTTTGGAGGGTGTGATGATGAAGCACAAAGACCGCTATGCCGTGGCGGTGCGAAAGCCTGACGGGGAGATTGAGATCGACCGGGAGGACTATCGAAGTATAGTCGGGAATTACCATAGTCTGCTAAAGATTCCGTTTGTCCGGGGGATTTTTCAATTTATTGATTCTATGGTTCTTGGAATGAGGACGCTCACTTGGTCTGCCGGGTTTGAAGAGGAGGAAGACATTCTGACAGAGCAGGAAGCAGGAAAAAAGGAGAGGGCGGATAGAATCATGAATGGGATTGTGATGGTAGTGTCCTTTATACTTGCCATTGCGATTTTTATGGTTCTTCCATACGGGATTTCCAATCTGTTTCGTAAGGTGATTCCATCGTATCTGGTACGAATTATTCTGGAAGGAGTCATCCGGATTGCCATTTTTGTGGCGTATATCTGGCTGATCTCCAGGATGGAGGATATCAGACGGCTCTATCAGTATCACGGAGCAGAGCATAAATGTATCAACTGCATTGAGCACGGGCTGCCGCTTACGGTAGAGAATGTCCGGGTGAGTTCGAAGGAGCACAAGCGGTGCGGAACCAGCTTCCTGATGTTTGTTATGATCGTGGGCATTGTGTTGTTGTTCTTTGTAAAGACCGAGTCCCACATTCTGCGTGTGGTGATCCGGATCGCGCTCCTACCGATCATTGCAGGGATCTCCTATGAGATCATCCGTGTGGCAGGCAGCAGCGACCATCCAGTGGTGAATTTCCTCAGTAAGCCGGGGCTGATGCTTCAGAGACTGACGACGAAAGAGCCGGACGACTCCATGATTGAAGTGGCCAT
>OAVK01000937.1_pt1 | contig 11511 bp, 9 predicted proteins | sample 1495301 | NCBI WGS metagenome assembly OAVK01 (sample SAMEA2580094, study PRJEB22360) | human gut metagenome | biome: human gut; feature: human-associated habitat; material: faeces | place: Denmark | collected 2008/2010
CCCGCCAATACTCCCATAATGCAGCGTCGGCGGCTTCCGCAACATTCATTAAAAACCGTTCAAGCTGCTTTTGTTTTTCCTCTGCGCTACGTTTCCTCATGGTCTGCGTCCTCCTGTAAGTCTGCTGCGTCAATCTCGTAATAGTCAAAAACCTCGTCGGGCTTGACAATGGCGGGGCGGCGTTTAAGGTGCTTTTCCATGTCAAAGGCGTTCTTCGGGTCTGCGTCGGATAGGTACTTGTATTTCGGGTGTTTCGTTATGTCGAATTTGTCCGAAAAGAACGGGCGCACCCCGCGTAGCTGCAAGATACATTTCCCTCCGTCCATGACTGCGATTTCATCTTCCGTCATAAGCTGCTTTCCCAATTTCTGATAGTTCAGCCCATGCGAAAGCTCCCGCCCCCTTGTTTCGGAAGTGTTGAAGCTGTCTATCGTTTCCTTGCCTAAAATCTCCGATATTTCTTTGAGCGTGGTTTTTTCCTTGCCGCCCAAGAAAAGCGTGGTGTCGCAGTTGCCGACTATGGTATCGGCGTTGTCCTTGTAGATTGCCTTTAGCTGTGACTGGCTCTGCAAGATGATTGACGCGGAGATTTCCCGGCTCCGTATGGTTGCGATTAGTTTCTCAAATTTGGGGATTTGCCCGATATTCGCAAATTCATCAAGTAAGCACCGTACATGGACGGGAAGCCGCCCGCCGTATTCATCATCTGCTTTGTCGCACAAGAGGTTGAATAGCTGTGTGTAGAGAATACTCACGACAAAGTTAAAGGTGTCGTCGGTGTCGCTGATAATCACGAAAAGGGCGGTCTTTCTGTCACCTATGGTGTCAAGCTCCATTTCGTCGGTTTCCATAAGCTCCCGCAGCTCCTTAATGTCGAATGGGGCTAACCTCGCGCCGCATGAGATAAGTATGCTTTTTGCGGTCTTGCCAGAGACGAAAAGTCAAGGACTTTTTCATCAAATTCAAAAAGAAGTCACATTTTGCGGACTTCCTCACGGAGCAGACGCTTGATTTTGTCCTCCATTGTCTCCTTGGCGGTCTCGCTGAAATGCACACGGACGATATAGGTTGTCTTGCCGATCTGCTTTCTCACAGTCGGGCAAGGGGTACTGTTGGTTGCGGTATTGTTCATTCAAAATCCTCCTGTAAATGAAAAATGCCCGGTGACTGTTCATCATCGGGCGGTGTCAGTATGAGGGAACAAGGCAAGGCGGCAACATTAAGGTATCTATAAAACCCTTGCCGTCTTTGCCACGCTTGCCGTGTTCCTGTTGTCAGTTTCGGAGATAGCAGACCCATGCGGTGCCGTCTTTCTCGGTCACAAGTCTGTCCCCGATACGGCTCTTTGCCGTTCTCATGGTGCGTGAGGAAATCCCACGCTCATTGACTGCCTTTTCCAGCTCTGCGCTCGGCATACGCTTTCCATCTGCAAGCAGTTCCAGAATGAGCATTTGCGCCTGTGCGGTCTTGCTTTCGGTCTTGGCGGTGTCCGTCCCGGCAAGAAGCTCGTCAGCGGTAATGTCATAAGCTCCTATCCATTCAAAGCCTTTCTCGTCTCCCAGAGAAAAGGCAAGGGACTGTCCGGGCGGCGCAAGGGAGCTTTTCTCATGGATAAGCACCCTTGTTGTGGGGCTGTCCTTCAGCTTACCGATAAAGAGCAGACTGCGGACTGCCGCCGTAATGTCGATAGACCCCAATCCCCGGTAGGTGCTTTGCGTTCCTGCGGCTTTGTTCAGGTGTCCAATCAGCACGATAGCGCACCCGGTAGCCTGTGCAATGTCTCCCAGACTGCGGAATATCGGGCGCACCTCGTTTGCCCTGTTCATGTCCACATCTGTGCCCAGAAACGCCTGTACCGGGTCAATGATAACCAGCCTTGCGTTGTTTTCCCGGATTGCCCTTGCTATGCGCTCATCGGCAAGGGTCAGCGGTGTGTCCCTATCGTCAATGACAAGCACTCTTTCAAGGTCTGCTTCCGCTTCCATCAGTCGGGGCTTGACGGTATCGCCCAGACCGTCCTCTGCGGTCTGGTAGATGATGTTGAAAGGCTCAAGGGTCTCCATACCGGGTAAAGGCTTTCGGTTGGTACAAGCCGCCGCAAGACGCATGGCAAAGTAGGTCTTGCCCTGTATAATCGTCAGCTTTCCAAAGGGGATATAGGGAAACCATAGCCAATCCACGCTCGTCAGCTCCACATCTGCCATGCGGAGCATGGGAACAGGCTGGGCGGTGGGCAGCTCTCGCAGCGTGATTGTTTCGGCTATGAATTTGCGGCTGGGAATGTCCCCTTGCTGACGGAGAACATCGTTCCAGTCTTTCCTTGCCGGGACAAGGCGAATGACGGCGATCTCGCCGGGAATGGACTGTGCCAGTCGGGTACAGGCTTCGCTTCCTGCGGTGTCGCTGTCAAGGCAGAGGAACACTTTTCGGGTGTCCTTGCGTTCAGAAAGAAAACGGTCAAGGGCTTTGCCCGAAACGCCGCCCAGGGCAAGATAGCTCCTTGTCTGCCAGTCCTGCGGATAAAGGCAGATGAACGATAACAGGTCAATCGGTGATTCAAAGGCAAAAAGCTGGTTGCCGTTTCCCTCGTATCGGAACGGATAGGACTTGTCAGACCCGACAATGTCCTGTCTGAATGGGTCTGCCGTTCCTCTCACATGGGCGTATCTCGGCGTACCGCTTCGGTCTCTGCCGACAAACACAACATTGTGCCGCTTTGCGTCCTCGTAAATATCCCCGGAAAGAAGAAAAGCCTCAACAAGCGTTTTGTTGAGACCTCGGCTTTCTGTGAGATATTGGATTGCTCTGTCGGCTGTTCTGTTGTGCAAGGGCAAGTGAAACGCTGTGGGCGGTGCTGTGGCGGCTTCGGTCTGCCCCTCGCCGCTTTCGCCGGTCAGAAGCTGGACGGCTTCGGGAAAGGACTTGCCGTAAAACTCCATGACAAAATCAATGGGATAGCCGCCCTTGCTCTGGCTGTGTCGAAACCACTTGTTTCCACGGACGGTCAAGCTGTCATGTTCTTTCCAGCGGTATTCTCGTCCGCTTTTGATTAGCGTCTCTCCCTGTGTGCGGAGAAAATCTTCCAGACTGACGGCGTTTGCCCGGTCAATCTGCGCTTGGGTATAATTCATCGGGATAGTTCCTCCTTTTTGTGTCGTGTTTGGGGTCGATTTTGGAGCTTTTGTTCCTCTGCGCGCTCGTTAAATCGGGTGGCAGTATCTACGCATGACTTGACCTTCCAAAGACGGTGTAAATCGTCTCTTACGGTCTTGAACTCGCCGTAGGTGGTTTCATGCGCCTGTTCCAACTCGTCATACTCTTCGGTCAGCTTTTTCATATCCACCTTGCCGTCCGGGAACTCTCCGGTCAGCTTTCGTCTGGCGACGTAGAACTGTTTCAGTTTCGCTTCATGCTCTGCCTTGTACTTGGCTCTGGGCTTCTCAAACTTGATTTTCTGCAAGCCGTCATAGACAGGCTTCAAGCTCTGGAAAGCAGCGGAGCTGTCATAGAGCTGCTTAATTGCTTTCATTCGGGCGGTCTGTTCGTCCAGCGTTTTCTTCAAGCTCTCTGTGGCAGCACTGTGTTCGCTGACACGGTGTTCCAAATCTTCAAGGGAGTAAATGCCGTTTGCCCGGAGATAATTGAAAGTTTCGTTCATCTCCTTTAGGTTGCTGACCTTGCCTTTCTGCGAATAAGCCCCGGCTCTGCGCTGGGTGTAATAGGCGTTCAGCAGAGAAACAAGGTCGGGTGCCTGCGGCTTGGCAAGCTCCGCTTTTGCTTCGGCAATCCAATCAAACAGGAGAGCGATTTTCTTCTTAATGTCCCGGATAACGGCATTGGTCGCTCTGATCCAGCGATTGAACTCGCCTTTCTCGGTGCGTATACCTTTCTTCTCCATTGCCCGGACGGTTGCGCCCTCATGGACGGTGGGAAGAAGCTCTACGCCCTGACGCTCATAGCTTCGGTGGTCGATACGAACGTCAAGCCCCTTTTCCGCAAACTTGGCGTTGCATAACTCTGCCCATGTCTGCCGCCAGTATTCCAGCGTTTCGGGACTGCCCCAGTCGGTAGTGGGAACGGCGTTGAAAACAAACTCGCCGTTCTGGTCCCGGATACGGTTGCCGTCCTCGTCCAGCTCATACACCCGGCGTTGCTTTAGCCCCCATTTGCCGTTCTGCTCGATGGGGCGGATAGGGCAAAGCACATGAAAATGTGGATTGGGTATGCCGCCGTCCTCCCGGTCTGGCTGGTGTACGGCGAAGTCAACCACCATGCCCCGGCTCACAAAGTTCTCCAATAAAAATTGCCTTGCAAGAGCGATGTTTTCCTCAAGGGAAAATTCATTCTGCAAGGCAATGTCAAAGCTGTATGCAAGCTGGGCGTTCTTTCCACGCTCGGCTTTTTCCACGGCGTTCCATAGGGTCTGGCGGTCTGCGTATTCGGGCGGTGCATGGGACGGCAGGAGAATGTCAGAGCAGATCACGCCGCCCTTGCGGGTGTAGTCGCTGTATTCGCCGTAATACTCGCTATACAATCGCTCCCCGGCACGGTAGGCGGCAGAAGCAATAGCGGACTGTCCTGCGCTTCGCTTAGTCTGCGTGACGCTCAGATGAAATAGTGCCATCGGCTTTCAGCTCCTTTTCTCTGTTCGCTTGGTTGGTGTGAGTAATCGCCATGTGCCGGACGGCTCGCTGGACTTCGGACAGAGAAAAGATGTGTTCCATCAGCTCTGTCATTTCGGTGCGTGTGAGATCTTTGACCTCCGGAGCAAGGCTCTCAATCGTGCCGCCCAGATTGCAAAGGCGGTGGGTGCGCTTGGTGCGTTCGCCTTTCTCCAGATACTTCTTTCTGTTCTCCAGACGCTCCAGCTTGTGCTTCTCCTGTGCAAGCTGCGTCTCAGCTCGTTCCTTTTCGGCTCGAAGCTGATCGAGGGTTTTCGGTTTTGTCATTGTGATTGACCTCCTTTTTTGATTTTTGGGATAAAAAAAGACCGTCAACTTTTCGCACATTGCGACCAGTCAACGGTCTGATTTTCGGTATTTATTTTTCCAAACTTGCTGGCGGCGAACAGCATTTCATGCTGTTTGCGGACGGCAAGTCCACAAGGGATAGACGCACAAGCGTCGCAAGGGAGTGTAGCTCCCTTGACGGAACGAAGTGACGAAACATTTTCGGTCAAGCAGTTTTTCTCTGCTGACCGGGAATGAAGCTCCGCAGGACGCACATGCTCCCGATAGGAGAGTATAGAAGTGCGCCCTTTAGTTCCTAAAGGGATTTTCTTCTGACCCAAATTACATAAAATGTAGATCAAGACATTTCTAAGAGGTACTCTCAGATTTTCACAACATAAGGTTCATCTTCAATAATACCCTGATCGTGGGTAACAATGATAACCGTTTTACCTTCTTCATTGAGTTCGTGCAATAACCTCATAACAATATCTCTATTTTTCTTGTCAAGTGAGCCAGTAGGTTCATCTGCCAAAACAACAGAACATTTTTTCATCATAAGACGAGCTAAAGCAACTCTCTGTTGTTCACCACCGGAAAGCTGATAAACTTTTTTGTTAACTTCCTTTGATAACCCCACACGATTAAGAGCTTCTTTAAGTGATACTTTAGTTCGGCTTGATTTTTTAATCAAACTTAAATTTTCTTTAACTGTCTTATTTTCAAGCAGTGCAAAATTCTGAAAAAGAAACCCCACTGTATCCGCAAAAAAACTGTTTTTATTTTTAAGCCGGGTAATATTCAGCCCTTCGATTATGATACTGCCGCTATCCGGCTTTTCGATACCACCAATCATATTGAGCAAAGTGCTTTTTCCACTGCCGCTATCCCCGCTGATTACTACAAAACTTCCATCCGGAATTTCCAAATTAAAGTTGGAGAAAATTATTTTCTCTCCAAATGCTTTATTTAAGCCACGAATTATAATCATAAACATCCACCTTTCAAGGACTTTGAGATATTTGTTTTTTCAACCCACATAACATTTGTGAAAATGATTGCCATTTCAATAATGGTGAGCAATGCTCCAACCAGTAAAGCAATCCCGACACTTGCGTTAGATATAAAAAGCGAAACAATGCAAATCAATATCACAACGGCTATATTTTCTAAGAGATTAACGGAAATAAATCTTTTGTGCCTTTCATAAAAGCGATAGCCCAAAACCTTTTTGAGGGAGATTTCCATCGCATTAAGTCTAAATTCCATTTTCACTTCAGATATGATGATAGCGATATCTAACAGCAATACTAATACGCAAAGAGAGCTTATAAAGCCAATCAGTTTCACGAGGAAACTATGACTATAAGTATAATCCTCCCCGACATTCGTCAGCATAAAATAGTGTGGACCAAGCTGTTCTGCATATTTTTTCGCAGCATTACGAATTGTGCTTTCATCGCATCCGTAGATCACCTCACCATTATATGTTCCTGTTTCGATATAACTTCCATTCAAAGCAACAGCCTCATTTGCCTGATAAATAACAATCGGATTTGTTGCTCTTGACAATCCGTCAATAGCCTCTTCTCTGTTCGAATTGAGATAATAAAATTGCTCTCTGCCAGAATATTCTTTATAAACAACACGCAGTTCTTCTGCATTTTGGGTAAGAGAGTCAATTTCCTCTTTTGCGATATCTTTGTATGATTCCGCATTTTTTCCCTTTGGCACGAAGACCACGATATCCTCTTTTTCATCATCTTCAGTAAGCATATCAGAAAACCCTTGCAGCATATCTCTGGCATTATGATTTACAAAAATATAATTATCCGTATCGCTTATCCGGCTGCCTATGCAGACCACCGGATTTATAGTGTTGTATTCATTTTCGTAAAGGTCATTCCAAAATTCGCTCTCTTTGGATTCCTCCTCATTTTCTTCAAAAGGAGGTTCAATCTGCATAACTCCAAAATAGTAATCATTATAATGATTTTCTAAAAGAGTAGTGTTTGTAAGTAAATTACCTTGAATGCTACTGAGATTTGTAGTTATTGTAAAAATCGTCATAGCAGTAGCAAATACTTTAAGACCGTTCAGAAGATAAAACATACCTTTTTTATCTGAAGCATTGGCAAAGGCTTTTTTTACATCAAAGCGGACAAAAGCAGCATAAGGAATTACGGAAAGAACTGCTCCGGCACAATACACTGCCAAAATGAGATGATCTTCATACGCTCCCGATATAAATTGAGAAACAAGCAACTTTGCTAAGACGAATAATGCAGCATATGAAATCATATCAGCCACTACAGCTTTTAGAGCAATCACAGCAGCATTTTCGCCCAGAGAAGCTCGTACAACTACTTCCTTTTGTCTGCGTATCACCTCAATCATATTAAGTACAATCATCAATATGGCAACCAGGCCCCAAACAATGAACATCATATCAGTTTCGGTTGATTGCCAAAACTCTGGCTGCGATATAGAATATTCTTTTGCCAAATCTTGATATGTGGCAATAATGTCATCATCGTCACCGATATAGCTGACCATTATTTCCTGTCCATTGCCTGTGTTTTTTGCTTCTCTAAAATCTTCAAATTCTATTACGGTGATTCCGCCTATCAAAGCCGTATATGTTTTTTCCTCAATATCCATTGTGCTTTTAAGACTATCCCGAACAACGGTATCATCACCATAAATATAAAGTCTTGTCTGATAATTAGAAACTCTCTGATTAAAAGTCGAAAAAATATGAACACCATGCTTCTCAGCTGTATCTTCTGCATTGGCTAAAAATGAATCCATATCGTCATTAGTAGTTGTGTATCTGGACGATAAATAATAAGCACCATTAAAGTTCCAGAGCATATTTTGATATACTTCAGCTTGCATAACAAAAGCAAAAATAATCGTAATCAACAGCAATATATTTCTTATATGTTTCATTTAAAATTCTTAAACCTCCTTTGAATAGGTAACAGACACACGATTGCCCAAAATACTAATATGGATTTTTTCATACAACCACATTCTCTTGTTAGATTCTAATTTTCCGTTTTCTTTATTCGCATAAATTGTACCATAAAACTCGTGAACAATTCTACCGCAACTTTGGACTACATGAGAAAAGTCCGAACAGTTTTCTGCCCGGACTTCCTCGCTCAATCATAAATCAATTCCACTTTCACAATCTCCTCTGCCTGTGCCTTGCAAGCGTTCATCTGCCGCACCCATTCCATTTGGTTTTCGGCTTTCAGTTGCTCGGTCACGCCGTTTTGCTCTGCCAGTGACCGCACGATCAGCTCCATGCGGTTTCGTGCTGTTTCGTCAATCTCGGCGCAATGCTCAAAGAGCTTGTCGGATAGCACCAGCTCATTGAACAGTATCGGACGGTGCATTTCCAGATACGCCTTGCGAAGTCTGCCGTAGTGTCCGAGGGGCTTGGTCTTGCGGATAATGATGTTTGGGATAAGATAATCGCCGTTCTGTGTGTAAGTGATATTCATGCTGTTTGTACTCCTTTCATCGGCTCTCTCTGCGGTAAACTGCTGACAGGGACGAACACGCCCTTTGCAATGTCCTCCGCACGAATGGCGGCTTTCTTGGCTTCGATTTCTGCCTTTTTCCGCTTTTTGATTTTGTCCTCGTATCGCTTCTGTGCTCCGCTGGCTTTCCGCTTCAAGTAGTTCTGGTGGAGCCTGTCCTTGCGTTCCTCACGCTTGCGGATTTCCTCTAATTCCTCCGGGGTAAGCTCCACTTCGCCAAACGCAGGGGGAACGAAACGACCCACGAAATTGAAGTAAATCTCGACCTCCTGTGTGGTCTGAATACTGCCCTTGCGGTCACGCTCATGCACAAGGATTTTCTCAATAAACTCATTGAGCATGGCAATCGTCAGCTTGTCGAAGTTCTCATACTTGTCAATCAGAGCGATAAAACGGTCAGCGTCCTTTTCGTGCTTCTCGTAGCTCTTGATAGCCTTTTCCAGAACAGAGATTTCAGCGGTAAGCTCGGTCTGCTCCTTTTCATATTGAGCGTCCAGAGTGGCATATCTGCTGTCAGACAGCTTTCCTAAAATGTTGTCCTCATAGATTTTGCAGAGCAGGACTTCCAGCTCGGAAACTCTCTGCTTTGCGGTGGCAAGGCGTATCCGCTGTTTCTTGACCTCTGCCGTCTGCTGGCTGGACTGCGCTTCCTGCACCACTCGGACAAACTCGGCTCTGTCATGCTTCGCATACTCGGCAATAGCTTTGAGCATTTCGGAAACAAGGGACAGTACCACATCTTCATTGATACGGTGCTGTGTCGTGCAGAGCTTTCCAACTGGGACTTTGCTGTATTGGGAACAGGTATATTGAGAAATACGCTTGCCGTTGTTGGTACGGTGGACATACATCTTGCCGCCGCAATAAAGCAAGCCTGTGAGGGGAGCTGCTTCGCCCCAGCCGTCCGGGTAGCGTCTGACATTCCCACGGATTTTCTGCACAAGGTCAAAGGTCTGCTGGTCAATGATAGCTTCATGGGTATTCTCGAAAATTGTCCATTCGTCCTCCGGGACATAATGGCTTTTCTTGTCCTTGAAGTGCTTTCGGGTCTTGAAGTTGATGGTGTGTCCCAGATATTCACGCTTTTCAAGAATGTTGCAGATGGTGGAAGAACCCCAGCCGTACACATCTTTGAAGGTCTTATTTTTGTTCACGCCCTCGCCGTGCCGGGCAAGGTAAGCGGACGGAATGAGGACTTTTTCTTCTTTCAGCTTGCTGGCGATCTGATACGGACCGTAGCCGTCAATCGTCATGGCAAAGATGCGCTTGACCACCTCGGCGGCTTCGGGGTCAACCAACCATTGGTCTCTGGCTTCGTTCCAAAGATAGCCGTAAATGACCGTGCCTGTGAGGTGCTTGCCGGACTTGCCTTTGGACTGGAAAGTGGAACGGATTTTACGGCTGGTGTCTCTGGCGTAGTATTCGTTCATAATGTTGCGGAAAGGGGTAAAATCATCGTCCCCTCTGGCACTGTCCACGCCGTCATTGATGGCGATAAGGCGAACGCCACGCTGACGCAGGATTTCCATAATCTGACCGACTTTCAGATAGTCACGACCCATGCGGCTCATGTCCTTGATGCACAAATACTCCACATTCCCGGCTTCCACTTCTTTCATCATTGCTAAAAATCCGGGACGGTCAAAGCAAGTACCACTAATGCCATCGTCCGTGAAATGGACAATGTTTGTAAAGCCCTGCCGTGCGGCGAACTCCTCCAACATTGCCTTTTGATTGGATATGGAATTGCTCTCACGCTGTTGGTCATCATCTTTGCCAAAGTCATCACGGCTCAGTCGTTCGTACAGAGCTGTGATTTTCTCATTTTTTCTCATAACTTGCGCTCCTTTCTTCGGTTTTAGGTTGTGTGTTCTAAGAGACTTCCCAACCGCTTGATTAAGAAGTCTTTTAGAGCATACAACACCCGCCGCCAGTTTGTATTTTTTGTACTGCTTGACTGCAAAATGTTCCGGGTCTTTTTCTTCCAGACGTTCAAACATGAGGTCAACCGGGTTCTGGAAATCCTCGTCGTCCTCGCGGGCTTCCGACGCATTTATCATTTCAAGCAGCGTCGTGAAGTTCTTCTCGTCCTCTGGGGCTTCATACCAGATATAGCCGATTAGTGCGGTGTAGTAGAGCTTTTCCGCTTTCACCCAGAAATCCTCGCCGGATTTTTCCCCGTCGCCTTTGGTGTTGGCGATAATGGTATTGACTAATTTCAAAATGTCCTTTTCGCTCCGCAGATAGGCAAAGGGATTGTATTTCATGGATTTTTTGAAGTTAATCGTATTTAGCACTTTGATACGGTATTTGTACCGCTGCAACATTTTCCCGGTTTCCAAAATCAGTGTTCCTTTCGGGTCAGTGACGATATACGACGTTGGAAAATCCTTTGACGTACATTGCATGAGCGACGGTTTCACAAAGAACCGGGTCTTGCCGCTGCCGGAACCGCCGATTACAAGAATATTTTTGTTTCTTGCGTATTTCGGCTGCTTCGGGCGGCTGTTCATGGTGAGCCGTTCCGTCTGCGTTAAGGGGATATTGTTCTCAAATACCGGGTCTGTGTACGGCTTTATGTCGTCAGCCCCGCCCCAACGCGCCGAACCGTATTCTGTCCCGCGGCGGTATTTCTTCGCGTTCTTGCCTTTGGTGTAGATAATCAGCCGGACAATGACCGCCCCCGCAATGCCGATAAGTAAGTCTGCCGGGTGGAAGCTCGGCGCGATACTGGAAAAGGCGGTGGTAAAACCGTCCCCAAGATGTAGCAGCTTTGCGCTTGCGTCCGCGCCGGGGGATAGACGGACAGCCGCGCCCACTTTATCAAAGAGCCAGACAAAGAGCAGATACGGGAGATTTAGGATAAGCAGCTTCTTGATTTCCGGCTTCATAGCGATACCTCCCTGTCCTTGTTCTTGACCTTTGCCCGTTCCGCGTTCTTGCCCTGTGCGGCTTCTTTGAGCGTAGAGAGCAGCTTTCGGATAGAGGGCTTTTTCTCCTGTGTCAGCTTC
>OAVK01000943.1_pt1 | contig 11399 bp, 12 predicted proteins | sample 1495301 | NCBI WGS metagenome assembly OAVK01 (sample SAMEA2580094, study PRJEB22360) | human gut metagenome | biome: human gut; feature: human-associated habitat; material: faeces | place: Denmark | collected 2008/2010
GGATATTCCGCCCTCCGGGAGGAGGCGCTTGCGCGGGCCCCCCAGCCGATACAGACGGTGGAGTCAGCAATTACAAAACGGTTCACCGGGCAATCCTCGGGTGAAAGTCATTTTTGACGAAATCAGGGAGTTCAGATGTCATTTTCGACACGTGTCGACACCTTACGATTAATGGGCCAGCGCCAGATGGCTTAAATCCACCGGCTGGTCGTGTTCCATGGCGTCATACAGACGGTCATAGACGCTGGCAATAATGGCCAGGTAATGTTCCAGCACTTGTTCGCGCGAACGGTTGCTGATCCGGCCGTCAACGGTACCGTCGGATGCCAGCGTTGCCTGAGCAATCAAGCGCTTATCATCACCATTGCGCGTTTCGACGTAGTACTCGATGGTGTGGTTGTTGAACCCTTCCGCCAGCGCGACATACACCTGAAAATGTTCAAACAGGACGAAGCACAGCTCTTTGTCCGGCGCGCAGCTCATCGCATGATGCAAACGCGCTTTTGACAGGGTGATGCCCTGAACCAGCGAATTGCAGTACTGGCGCCACTGATCCTGATAGCGGCGGTGACGGTCGGCGATGTAGTCCGCCTTTTCACTTATTTCCCAAATAGTCATCTCGGTCTCCCCGGTTGCATGAGATGCACCGTACAAGCATTTTCCATGCCAAATTTTAATTTATTGATATTTAATGATTTTAATAAAAATACGGCGTGGTGCTGACATGTCGATGACATCCGTCAGCTGTCGTCATCGACAGTTGTTCCGACAGTAGCGATGACCTGGCATCGTTATTGCATATATGGCCCATCGCGATACGGAGGCGACCATGCACGAAATCACTCTTAGCCAGCGGGCGCTGGAAATTATTGAACAGCAGGCGCAGCAGGCCGGCGCGCGTCGGGTTACCGGCGTGTGGCTGAAGGTCGGCGCATTTTCCTGCGTGGAAGCCAGCGCATTGACCTTCTGTTTTGAGCTGGTGTGCCGCGGCACGCTGGCGGAAGGCTGCGAACTGCATATTGTCGAACAACAGGCCGAATGCTGGTGCGAATCCTGCCAGCAGTACGTGCAACTCATCTCGCAGCACGTGCGGCGCTGTCCGCAGTGCCACAGCGACACGCTGCAGATTGTGGCGGACGACGGCCTACAGATTCAGCGAATAGAAGTGATCCCCGTTAATTCGGATTATCTCGCGGCGGCCAGCGAGCCAGCCGGCAAAGAGACAACGTGAGGATAACGGGACAGACCAGGAGTAAAACTATGTGTACAACTTGCGGCTGTGGGGAAGGCAACCTTTATATCGAAGGTGATGAGCATAACCCCCACTCGGCGTTTCGCAGCGCCCCCTTCGCGCCAGCCCCGCGCCAGACCATGACGATTACCGGCGTCAAAACCGATAGCTTCTCCCCCACCCGTTCAGAGAGCGGCGACCTGCACTACGGCCACGGCGAAGCGGGTACCCATGCACCGGGTCAAAGCCAGCGCCGGATGCTGGAAGTCGAAATCGACGTGCTGGATAAAAACAATCGTCTGGCGGCCCGCAACCGCGCGCGCTTTGCCGCACGCGGCCAGCTGGTGCTGAACCTGGTCTCCAGCCCGGGCTCCGGCAAAACCACGTTGCTCAGTGAAACCTTGCTGCGTCTGAAAGGAAAAATCGCCTGCGCGGTCATCGAAGGCGACCAGCAGACGGTCAATGATGCGGCACGCATTCGCGCTACCGGCACCCCGGCCATTCAGGTCAATACCGGGAAGGGCTGCCACCTTGATGCGCAGATGATTGCCGATGCCGCCCCACGTCTGCCGTTGGCGGATAACGGTATGCTGTTTATTGAAAACGTCGGCAACCTGGTATGCCCGGCGAGCTTCGACCTCGGCGAACGTCACAAGGTGGCGGTGCTGTCGGTCACAGAAGGCGAAGATAAGCCGCTGAAGTATCCGCATATGTTCGCCGCCGCCAGCCTGATGCTGCTGAATAAAATCGACCTGCTGCCGTACCTCAACTTTGATGTAGAGAAGTGCCTCGCCTGCGCGCGGGAGGTCAATCCCCATATTGAAATCATTATGCTGTCTGCCACCAGCGGCGAAGGCATGGATAAGTGGCTCAGCTGGCTGGAGGCGCAGACATGTGCATAGGCATTCCGGGGCAAATCTGCGCCATTGACGGTAACCTGGCGAAGGTCGAAGTGTGCGGCATCCAACGCGAAGTCGATCTGACGCTGGTAGGAAGCGTTGATGAACAGGGGCAGCCGCGACTCGGCCAGTGGGTTCTGGTCCACGTGGGCTTCGCCATGAGCATTATTAATGAAGCGGAAGCCCGCGATACCCTTGAGGCGCTGCAAAATATGTTTGAAGTCGAGCCTGACGTGGGCGCGCTGCTGTACGGCGAGGAGCGATAATGCGTTTTGTTGATGAATATCGCGCGCCGGAGCAGGTGATGCAGCTGGTTGAACATCTTCAGGCGCGCGCGCATCTGCTGCCTCATACCGCCGGGCATCCGCTGCGTATTATGGAAGTGTGCGGCGGCCATACGCACGCCATCTTTAAATTCGGTCTCGACCAGCTGCTGCCGGAGAATATCGAATTTATTCACGGCCCCGGCTGCCCGGTCTGCGTCCTGCCGATGGGGCGCATCGACACCTGTATCGATATCGCCAGCCGCCCGGGGGTGATGTTCTGCACCTTCGGCGATGCCATGCGCGTCCCCGGTAAAAACGGCTCCCTGCTGCAGGCGAAATCCCGCGGCGCCGATGTGCGTATCGTCTATTCACCGATGGATGCGCTGAAGCTGGCGCAGCAGAACCCGCAGCGGGAGGTGGTCTTCTTTGGCCTCGGTTTTGAAACCACCATGCCCGCTACCGCGCTGACGCTGCGTCAGGCTCGCGAGCGCAACGTGGATAACTTCTTCTTTTTTTGCCAGCACATCACCCTGCTCCCGACCCTGCGCAGTCTGCTCGACCAGCCTGATAACAGCATCGATGCCTTTCTTGCCCCGGGTCATGTCAGTATGGTCATCGGTACCGAAGCCTACGGATTTATCGCCAGCGACTACCGGCGTCCTTTAGTGGTGGCTGGTTTCGAACCTCTTGATCTACTGCAAGGCGCGGTGATGCTGGTTGAGCAGACAATAGCGCAGTGCAGCCAGGTCGAAAATCAGTACCGCCGCGTGGTGCCTGATGAAGGCAACCCGCTGGCGCAAGCGGCGATTGCCGACGTTTTCTGCCTGTCCGGCGATAGCGAATGGCGCGGGCTGGGGGTCATCAACAACTCCGGCGTAGGCCTGACGCCCGCCTATCGGCGCTTTGACGCTGAAGCCCATTTTCAGCCGGCGCCGCAGCGCGTCTGCGACGATCCGCGCGCCCGCTGTGGCGATGTGCTGACCGGCCGCTGTAAGCCGCATCAGTGTCCGCTGTTCGGGCAAGTGTGTAACCCGCAAAGCGCGTTTGGCGCGCTGATGGTCTCATCAGAAGGCGCATGCGCCGCCTGGTATCAATATCGCAGTCAGGAAAATGAAGCATGAAAAGCGTCCAGTTAGCTCACGGTAGCGGGGGTCAGGCGATGCAGCAGCTGATCGCCTCCCTGTTTATGCAGGCGTTCGCCAACCCGTGGCTGGCAGAGCAGGAAGATCAGGCGCGTCTCGATCTGGCGCAGCTTACCGCTCAGGGCGATCGTCTCGCCTTTTCCACCGACAGCTACGTTATCGATCCGCTGTTTTTCCCCGGCGGGGACATCGGCAAGCTGGCAGTATGCGGCACCGCCAACGACGTGGCGGTCAGCGGTGCCCTGCCGCGCTATCTCTCCTGCGGATTTATTCTCGAAGAGGGGCTGGAGATGGCTACCCTGGAACGGGTGGTCAGCAGCATGGCCCGTACCGCGCAGGCCGCTGAGATTGCCATCGTCACCGGCGATACCAAAGTCGTCCCGCGCGGCGCGGCGGATAAACTGTTTATCAATACCGCCGGGATCGGCGCCATTCCGGCGGATATTCGCTGGGGGGCACAACAGATCGCTCCCGGCGACGTCCTGCTGGTCAGCGGCACGCTGGGCGACCACGGCGCCACCATTCTCAACCTCCGCGAACAGCTGGGTCTGGACGGCGCGCTGGCCAGCGACTGTGCGGTGCTGACGCCGCTTATTCAGACGCTGCGCGCTGTTCCCGGCATCAAAGCGCTACGCGATGCGACCCGCGGCGGAGTGAACGCGGTGGCTCATGAGTTCGCCGCCGCCAGCGGCTGCGGCATTGAGCTACATGAACAGAAGCTGCCGGTGAACGAGACCGTGCGCGGGGTGTGCGAACTGTTAGGCCTGGAGGCGCTAAACTTCGCCAATGAAGGCAAGCTGGTGATAGCCGTCGCCCGGGAAGCGGCGGAGGCCGCGCTGGCGCAGCTGCAAAGCCACCCGCTTGGCCGCCACGCCGCGATTATCGGCGACGTGGTTGAGCGTACCGGCGTGCGCACGATCGGCCTGTATGGCGTGAAGCGGACGCTGGACCTTCCCCATGCCGAGCCGCTGCCGCGAATTTGTTAACGGAAAACGGCTCCCCGGATTGCGGCTAACGCCTTATCCGGGCTACCGGCTACGCACGGACCTGTAGCCCGGCTAAACGCAGCGCGAGCCGGGAAAAGCCAGCATCATTATCCGGCCCAAATCCGCGGGCGACCTCGGATGGGTTGGCGGCGGCAACAACCGCTTTATTAACATACTATTATTTGTGTCACCACTTTCTTACGTGCCGCTTTGCGGGTGCGTTTTGGACTTCAGTAATGTCGTATACACCATTGGGCGATTTCGGGCAGCAAGGGCTGTTCGATATCACCCGTATTTTATTACAGCAGCCTGACCTGGCGGCGCTGAGTGAAACGCTAACCCGTCTGGTTCAGCAATCCGCGCTGGCGGATCGTGCGGCGATTATTCTGTGGAACGCCGGAAACCATCGTGCGGCAAGGTACGGTTGTGACGAAGCGGGTCTGCCGGTCAGCTATGAAGATGAGACCGTACTGGCACACGGGCCGGTGCGTCGCCTGCTGTCGCGCCCCGATGCGCTGCACTGTGACAAGGCGACCTTTGTCGAGGCCTGGCCTCAGCTGGCCAGTAGCGGACTCTATCCACCGTTTGGCTATTACGGCCTGCTGCCGCTGGCGGCGGAAGGCCGCATCTTTGGCGGCTGCGAGTTTATCCGCGACGACGCCCGACCGTGGACCGAGAAAGAGTTCCAGCGGCTGCATACCTTTACCCAGCTGGTTGCGGTGGTGACCGAGCAGATCCAGAGCCGGGTCAGCAACAACGTCGATTACGATCTGTTGTGCCACGAGCGCGACAACTTTCGCATTCTGGTTGCTATCACTAACGCCGTGCTCTCCCGGCTGGATATCGATGAGCTGGTTAGCGAAGTCGCCAAAGAGATTCACCACTATTTCCGTATCGACGCTATCAGCGTGGTGCTACGCAGCAACCGCAAAGGCAAACTGAATATCTACTCGACCCATTATCTCGACGCCAGCCATCCGGTTCACGATCAGAGCGAGGTGAATGAAGCCGGTACGCTGACCGAACGGGTGTTCAAAAGCAAAGAGATGCTGCTGCTCAATTTACACGAGCACGACTCGCTGGCCCCGTACGAGAAAATGCTTTTTGAGATGTGGGGCAACCAGATTCAGACGCTGTGCCTGCTGCCGCTGATGTCTGGCAATACGCTGCTGGGCGTGCTGAAACTGGCGCAGTGCGATGAGAAGGTGTTCACCACCACCAACCTCAAGCTGCTGCGACAAATTGCCGAACGGGTGTCGATCGCCGTCGATAATGCCCTCGCCTATCGCGAAATTCAGCGGCTTAAGGAGCGGCTGGTGGATGAAAATCTGGCGCTCACCGAACAGCTGAATAATGTCGAGAGCGAGTTTGGCGAAATCATCGGCCGCAGCGAAGCGATGCACAGCGTACTCAAGCAGGTCGAAATGGTGGCGCAAAGCGACAGCACCGTGCTGATCCTCGGCGAAACCGGCACCGGCAAAGAGCTGATTGCCCGCGCCATTCATAATCTCAGCGGCCGCAACGCGCGCCGAATGGTCAAGATGAACTGTGCCGCGATGCCCGCCGGGCTGCTGGAAAGCGATCTCTTCGGCCATGAGCGCGGCGCGTTTACCGGCGCCAGCGCTCAGCGCATCGGCCGTTTCGAACTGGCGGATAAAAGCTCATTATTTCTCGATGAAGTGGGCGACATGCCGCTGGAGCTGCAGCCGAAGCTGCTGCGGGTTCTGCAGGAACAGGAGTTTGAACGTCTCGGCAGCAACAAGCTGATCCGCACCGATGTCCGGCTGATCGCCGCCACCAATCGCGATCTCAGGCAGATGGTCGCCGATCGCGAATTCCGCAGCGATCTCTACTATCGTCTGAACGTCTTTCCGATCCATCTGCCGCCGCTGCGCGAGCGCCCGGACGATATCCCGCTGCTGGTCAAGGCGTTTACCTTTAAAATCGCCCGCCGCCTCGGGCGTAACATCGACAGCATTCCGGCAGAAACCCTGCGTACGCTGAGCCACATGGAGTGGCCGGGTAACGTTCGTGAGCTGGAAAACGTGATTGAACGCGCGGTGCTGTTAACCCGCGGCAGCGTGCTGCAGCTGTCGCTGCCGGAGATGAATATCGACGCGGAGACGATGACGGCCGAAGTGCTGCCGCAAGAGGGCGAGGATGAATATCAGCTGATCGTCCGCGTATTGAAAGAGAGCAACGGCGTGGTTGCCGGGCCGAAAGGAGCGGCGCAGCGGCTGGGATTAAAGCGTACAACGCTGCTTTCCCGCATGAAACGCCTGGGCATTAACAAAGATGAGCTAGTATAAGTCCTGTACTCACTTAATCAGCCACACAAGGAGATTTTATGGCGGTATCAGCACGTAACCAGCTGACCGGCACGGTCAGCGCAGTTGCCGCCGGCGCGGTCAACGATGAAGTGGAATTGACCCTCGCCGGCGGCGCAAAACTGGTGGCGATCGTCACCCACAGCAGCAAAGAGGCGCTGGGTCTGGTTGCCGGTAAAGAAGCCATCGCGCTGATTAAAGCGCCGTGGGTCACCCTGGCCACCGAGGATTGCGGCCTGAAGTTCTCCGCGCGCAATCAGTTTGCCGGGAGCGTCACCCGCATCACTGAAGGGGCGGTCAACGCGACGGTGCACATCAAAACCGACGCGGGCTTCGCTATCATCGCCGTCGTCACCAATGAAAGTCAGGAAGAGATGAAGCTGGTCGAGGGCAGCCGCGTGATTGCGCTGATCAAAGCCTCGGCCATTCTCCTCGCCACCCGCGCGTAATCCGCACTCCAACGCCGCTTCACACGAAACGGCGTTCTTTGAAGCGTCTTGCCATTTTCCCCGCGACAGCCGGTTTGTACGGTTTTCCTCTCAGCATTTAAATAATAATCATTTTCATTTATAAATAGCCTGTGCTATATAACATAGCATAGGCTATAACAGATGATTAATTAACCACAATGATGTGAGGGATCCTATGCTGCACCTGCCGCCTCTGAAGCACCTGATCTTTACCGCTCTGCTCGGCCTGTTGGCGATCGCCCCGGCTCAGGCCAGCGAAAAATTCAAAGTGATCACCACCTTTACGGTGATTGCCGATATGGCGCAAAACGTCGCCGGAGAGGCGGCCCAGGTCAGCTCGATTACCAAACCCGGCGCCGAGATCCACGAATACCAGCCGACGCCCGGCGATATTAAACGCGCCCAGGGGGCACAGCTGATCCTCACCAACGGTCTGAACCTCGAACTGTGGTTCGCCCGCTTTTATCAGCACCTGAAAGGGGTCCCGGAAGTGGTCGTCAGCGAGGGGATTCAGCCAATGGGGATCAGCGAAGGTCCCTATAACGGTAAGCCCAACCCCCATGCGTGGATGTCGGCGGATAACGCGCTGATCTACGTCGATAACATCCGTGATGCGCTGAGCAAATACGACCCTGCGAATGCGCAGACCTATCGTCAGAATGCCGCCATCTATAAAGAGAAAATCCGCCAGACTATGGCGCCGCTGAAGGCGGAGCTGGCGAAACTGCCGGTAGAGAAGCGTTGGCTGGTGACCAGCGAAGGCGCGTTCTCCTATCTGGCCCGCGACAACGGGCTGAAAGAGCGCTACCTGTGGCCAATCAATGCCGACCAGCAGGGCACGCCGCAGCAGGTGCGTAAAACCATCGACACCATGAAGAAAGAGCATATCCCGACCATCTTCAGCGAAAGCACTATTTCAGATAAACCGGCGCGCCAGGTGGCGCGGGAAGCCGGCGCCCATTATGGCGGCGTGCTTTATGTTGACTCCCTGAGCACCGCCGATGGCCCGGTTCCCACCTACCTGGATCTGCTGCGCGTTACGACGCAAACCATCGTCCAGGGCATCAACGATGGGATGAGGAAACAGCCATGACCGCCGATCTGCCTGGCCTCTCGGTTAACCGGGTCAGCGTAACCTATCGCAACGGCCACACCGCGCTGCGCGATGCCACCTTCAGCGTACCGCGCGGCTCCATTGCCGCGCTGGTGGGCATCAACGGTTCGGGAAAATCGACGCTGTTTAAAGCGCTGATGGGCTTTGTTCGTCTGTCCCATGGCGAGATTGCCATACTTGGCCAGCCGGTTCATCGCGCGCTGCGCCAGAACCTGGTGGCCTATGTCCCGCAATCAGAGGACGTTGACTGGACCTTCCCGGTACTGGTGGAGGATGTCGTCATGATGGGCCGCTACGGACATATGGGCTGGCTGCGACGGGCCAAAGCCCATGACCGGGAAGTGGTTGATGCGGCGCTGGCCCGCGTCGGGATGAGCGACTATCGCCACCGGCAAATCGGCGAGCTGTCCGGCGGGCAGAAAAAACGGGTGTTCCTTGCCCGCGCCATCGCTCAGCAGGGCAAGGTCATTCTGCTGGATGAGCCGTTTACCGGCGTTGACGTCCAGACCGAAACCCAGATCATCACCCTGCTGCGCGAGCTGCGCGACGACGGCTGTACCCTGCTGGTTTCGACCCACAATCTCGGTTCGGTCAGCGAGTTTTGCGATTACACGGTGATGGTCAAAGGCACCGTGTTGGCCAGCGGACCGACGGAAACAACCTTTACCGCTGCTAACCTCGAACTCGCTTTCAGCGGCGCGCTGCGCCACGTGGTGCTCAGCGGCGGAGAAGAGCAGATTATCACCGACGATGAACGGCCGTTTATCAGCCGTCGGACGACGGGAGGAGAAGGATGAACTGGCTAATCGAGCCGTTCGGCTATCAGTATATGCTGAATGCGATGTGGGTATCGGCGCTGGTGGGCGGCGTGTGCGCCTTTCTCTCCTGCTACCTGATGCTGAAAGGCTGGTCGCTGATTGGCGATGCCCTCTCCCACTCCATCGTACCGGGCGTGGCGGGAGCGTATATGCTCGGCCTGCCCTTCGCCGTCGGCGCTTTTCTCTCCGGAGGACTGGCGGCGGGCAGCATGCTGTTTCTCAACCAGCGTTCGAAGCTCAAAGAGGATGCCATTATCGGTCTGATTTTTTCGTCGTTCTTCGGTATCGGGCTGTTTATGGTGTCGCTCAACCCAACCTCGGTAAATATCCAGACCATTATTCTCGGCAATATCCTGGCGATCGCCCCGGAAGATATTATTCAGCTGGCGGCCATCGGCTCGATTTCAATGGTGATTCTGCTGCTGAAATGGAAAGACCTGATGGTGACCTTTTTCGATGAGAGCCACGCCCGATCCATTGGCCTGAACACCACCGGGCTCAAGCTGCTGTTCTTCACGCTGCTGGCCGCCTGTACCGTGGCGGCATTGCAAACCGTGGGCGCCTTCCTGGTCATTTGCCTGGTAGTCACTCCGGGAGCGACCGCCTGGCTGCTGACCGACCGCTTTCCACGCCTGCTGGCGATTGCCGTCGCTATTGGCAGCCTGACCAGTTTTTTCGGCGCCTGGCTGAGCTACTATCTGGATGGCGCAACCGGCGGCATTATCGTCGTGGCCCAGACCTTGCTCTTTCTGGTGACCTTTGTCTTTGCTCCCAAACACGGCCTGCTGGCCAACCGCCGTCGCGCCAGGGAGGGATCATGCTGCTGACCACGCTTCTCGAACCGTTCCAGTTTTCGTTTATGGTCAACGCCATGCTGGTGGCAGCCATCGTCGCCATTCCCTGCGCGCTACTGTCGGTTTTTCTGGTGCTGAAAGGCTGGGCGTTGATGGGGGATGCCATGAGCCATGCGGTCTTTCCCGGCGTGGTGGTGGCCTATATTGTCGGGATCCCGTTCGCCATTGGCGCCTTTGTTGCCGGACTATTCTGCGCCATCGCGACCGGCTATCTCGACGATAACAGTCGCATCAAGCGCGATACCATTATGGGCATTGTCTTTTCCGGGATGTTTGGCGCCGGGCTGGTGCTGTATGTCGCTATTCAGTCCGAAGTCCATCTCGACCATATTCTGTTTGGCGATATGTTGGGGATTTCCGCCAGCGATATTGGGCAAACGTCGACGATTGCCCTGGTGATTGCGCTGATTATCGGGCTAAAGTGGCGCGACTTTCTGCTACACGCCTTCGATCCGCATCAGGCTAAAGCCAGCGGATTACGCTGCGGCCTGCTGCACTACGGACTGCTGTGCATGATTGCCCTGACCATCGTGGCGACGCTCAAAGCGGTGGGGATTATTTTGTCAATCTCGCTGCTGATTGCTCCCGGGGCCATTGCTCTGCTGCTGACCCGGCGTTTTATCAGCGCGCTGCTGCTGGCGGTGGCGATTGCCGTAAGCTGTTCGCTGGGCGGCGTGTGGCTATCGTTTTACCTTGATAGTGCCCCGGCGCCGACCATCGTGGTGTTGTTTACCGCGCTGTTTATTATCACCTTTGTCTGGACGTCGGTTCGCGACAATCAAACCCAGGCGACGTCCGCAGAGACCCCGGGTAGCGGCTGACGCCTTACCCGGGCGACCGTACCGACAGACCGCACGCATTGTCGCCCGGCTAAGCGCTGCGCAAGCCGGGAAAGCCACCGCTACTTTTTAGGCCGGTATTTTTCCGGAAGCTCCGGCACGGGACGCCGGTCATCAATCAGGTGGCGAATCGTCAGAATCGGGTGACGCCAGAGCATTCGCGGCCCCGCCCAGCGCATGATCTGCTTCATTTCTTCGCGTTTTGCCGGCTGGTAGCAGTGGACCGGGCACTGCTTACAGGCCGGCTTCTCTTCGCCAAACACGCATTTATCCAGCCGCTTATCGGCATAGGCGTTCAGCGCCTGGTAATGCTCCACGTCAGCCTGCGCGTCCGGGCAGCGGCGCTGATAGAGCGAAATCATGCTGCGGATAGTCTTTTTTTCCCGGTCGATGCGTTGACCCGCCATTGCGCTTCCCCATCAATAAAGATGCAAAAATAATACACCTTTATGA
>OAVK01000945.1_pt1 | contig 11390 bp, 16 predicted proteins | sample 1495301 | NCBI WGS metagenome assembly OAVK01 (sample SAMEA2580094, study PRJEB22360) | human gut metagenome | biome: human gut; feature: human-associated habitat; material: faeces | place: Denmark | collected 2008/2010
CGCCCGCCGGCCATGCCGCCGCATGGAGCCCGCCAAGGGCGGGCACGGCAAAAACACAGAGGTTTGGCCTTCTTCGGCCCATCGAAGCATACCCGCGTCGGCGAACCCGTCAACGCCGCCGCACACGCCGCCGGACGGCGGGGCGTCGCCTCATGACGGAACCGCCTTACGCGGGGTACGCATCCGCTGACCGAAGAAGGTCAAAAAACAAAAGACGCAAAAAGGAGAAAACACCATGACCGCCACAACCCGGAACATCATCGAGGAACTCAGGCGGGCCGCAACCGAACAGGGGGCGGGCGAAGCCGTCCGCACCATCGCCGGCCCCGCGCTCGAGACATGGATGCGAGCCCTCGACGGCAAGGATGCGGACCCGGAACGGCTCGACGACCTCGCCACGCTCATGACGGCCCGCCTGTCCATCAGGGACGCCGCACTCATCGCCGCCGTCGAACCCAAACTCGACACGGCGACCGTCATCGACATGGCCGCCCGGCCCCACGCGTCCAACAACAAGACGCTGCTGACCGAAACGCTCAAAGCCGCGTTCGACGACCCCCACATCCGCCCCGACGAGACCCGCCTCGCCCGCGCGGTGCGGGAGGCGTGCGCGATGGCCGACCGCGCCAGAAAGCACGGCGGGCCCGTCGCCCAACCCTACGCCCTCGCCGCCTACCTCGCATGGTGGGACGGCGACGGGAAGGCCGCCACCCTCGCCGCCCTCGCCGCACTGGACGACGACCCGGAAACCAGCCTCGCCATCATGGTCGCCGCCGTGGCCGCATCCGGCCGATACCCCGCATACCTGCGCTGACCGACAGAAAACAGCCGTGGCGTCCGACGGCACACGCCATCGGACGCCACGACGGAAAGGACACGACACCATGCACGCGAACACCATCGAAACCACCGCCAATCAACAGGGCTGGACGCTCCACACCGGATTCGCCGGCGGGCAATGGCTCGAAACCAGCAGCCCCGCCGGGGAAGACCTCATCATAGACGTGCCTTCGGGCCGGCCCATCCCCGAAACGGTGCACGAACACGCCGAACAATTCGACCCCGACGAACACGTGCGAGCCCTCGTCAGGAGCCCGATGAAAGGACAACCCGGCACCATCGCGGAACTCCTCGAAGACGCCAAAGCCATACAAACCATGCTCGACCGGCTCGACGCCGCGCTGTCCGCCCCGCCGGACGACGACCCCCACTGGGAGCAATGGACGGCCGAAGCGCTCGACGAAATGCTCGACGACGTGGCGCACAAGGCCTCCAGCCTCGCCCAAACCGTCCTCTGGCACCACCACGCCGCCAACCACGGCATCGAAACACCGGAGAACACCCGCCGCCAATGCCTCGACACGCTCGACGACCTGCGCGACCTCATGAACCGGGACGCCAGCCGCCACCCCCTCACATGACGGAGAAGGAAAACGCCGACGGCAGGCCCGTCATCCGAAAGAGTCCCCGCCCGCATCAGGCAGGCGGACGGGGACGGCCCCCGGCGGGCAAAGGGGCTCACGCCGCCCCTTTGCAAACCCCGGCCGGCCCACACCGCCGGACCCCACCCAGACGCCGCGCCCCGCCAGGCGGGACGACGGCGAAACGGGCGAAGCCCTATCAGACGGAGGAGCCGCGCCGCCGGCATGTCCGCTCCCGGGTTGCAAGGCCCCCAAAGGGGCCATCATCGCATCCCGTCCGCGTCCACGCCGCGGACACGGCACGATTCCCCCGCACGGAACCCGCCCCAAGGGGCGGGCCGGCCCATTCCTTTTTCTTTTCGGCCGGTCGGCTTCGCCTCTGGATCATACCGGCGTCGCGGAACCCGTCAACGCGCCACGCAACGGGCTGCGCCCGGCGCGATCGCTAATGACGGAACCCGCTTTGGCCGGTAACGCTGCGCTTGACCAACCGGTCGAAAAGAAAAAACAAGGGACCACCAGACGGGAGCAAGCACCATGGCACGCAACATCATCAAAAGCATCGAACGCGGCGGATACCGGTACGACGTCGAGGAGACGGGCGACGGCGCACGCCCGTACGACGTGCACCAGCTCCACAAGGCCCAAGGCCATTGGGTCGACGCCGGCTACGGACGCTACTGCGCATCCATGGCCGAGGCCGACGCCTACATCGGCGGGCAAACGGCGTGACATGCCGGCCAAGGAAGGCCGGAAACAAACTCAGGACAAACCACAAGGAGTCCCAATGGACCTCATCAGCCAATACCTCGCAAGCCCGGAATTCGCCGAAGCCATCGGCAACGTCGTCGTCATAGCGATCATGGCCACGGCCGCCGGCATCGACTGGAAGATATACGGCCGCAAGACCAGACGGCGCACCCCGCCGAGCATCGACACCCCGCAACGCCGCCGCAGGGCGGCACAACGCGGGACCATCCCCGCCGGCCATATCGACGAATAACAGCAGCGTCCTCCCGCCCATGCGGGAGGACAGGCAAACCCCTGCAAGGAAAGGACCACCATCATGGACACCATCAAGACGCTCGTCATCGAACCGTTGCGCCGTCCGGAACTGCGCGACATCGACCCCAGCATCACGGCCATCGGGAAGACGATCGGCGGATACGCCGAACCATTGCCCCTCGACCGGCGGACCACGCTCTGGTGCGACGGGGAGGGGGCGATCAGGAACCTCAAGCCGAACCGCACCATCCGCCTCAGCCAGGACAGCCGCCTCGCGGACGCCGGCAAGCCCATCATCATCCGCGGCACGTTCGTCATCACGGGACCCCACCCGCAGGACGGCCCCCTCGGACTCGACGACGAGCAGATCGGACGCTACGCCGCCATGTTCGCCGACCCCGAAGCGCCCTGCAGGCTCCCCGACGGCAAAACGTTCATGATACCCGTCCACCCCATCGGCTGACCCACGGCCAAGGAGTCCCCGCCCGCGCCAACCAGGCGGCCGGGGACGGCCTCCGGCGGCCGGGAAGGGCCACGCGCCCCTCCCGGACCTCCCCGCGCCGGCCCGAGCCGCCGGCCCCGACCGGCATCGGTCTCCCGCACGCATGCGGGAAACACGATGGACGGGCAAGCCCTATCAGAAAAAGGAACGCCCCCAAAGGGGCGCGGCCCCAGGTTTCCCTTTTGGCCTTTTCGGCTGAAGCCGAAACGATCATACCGGCGTCGCGGAACCCGTCAAATCGCCACGCAGACGGGCTGCGCCCGGCGCGATCGATTGGACGGAACCCGCTTTGGCCGGTAACGCTGCGCTTGACCGAAAGGCCAAAAAGAAAAAACAGGGGATAGCCGGACAGACGATCCACGACACAGGAAAGGACACCATCATGAGCCAGTACAGGATAACGGCCACCATCACCAGCCAGACACAGGCCACCGACTCCGGCGCATGGCAGATGGGCATCACCTGGAGGAAAAGCCTCACCCTCGACCCCGCCGAAACCCAGGAGGCCGCCGACCTCAGGAACCAGGCATGGGAACAGGCCGCGAACGGCATCGACGACGAGACCACACGCCGCATCTGGCAACAAGTCGACACCGTCACCGCACGCGAAGCCGAACGCCTGCGCGCCCAGGTCAGAAAACTCATCGTCCTGCTCAACGCCGACCGGCCCGCGCTCGACGAGAACGGCTACCCCATGTGGGACCACCTCATCGCCCTGTCCAACAGGCAATGCTGGCAATGGGAGATCGCCGCCGCCCACAGCGGCTGCCTCGCCGCCATCATGCAGGCCGCCGGCATCGACGACTGGCCGCCAGCCGACTCCATGCCCGACATCACCAACCCCGTCATCACCATCAACCTGTCCACCAACCAATGAGCCGGGCAGGCCGACGCTATCGCGCCGGCGACAGGTGACCCACACGGAAGACGGCACGGGCCGCCTCCCGAAAACAGAACAGCCATAACCCGCAAGGAAAGGAACACCATCATGGCGACCATCAACCAGGTCACGCTGACCATCAGCGGAAACACCGGCAGCATCGAATTCCACACCCGACAGGACGGCGGCATATGGGCCACGTTCGACGTCGCCCAGACCAGCCGCACCCAGAACCCGCAGACCGGCCAATGGGAGGACGGCGCCACCACATGGATCCGTTGCACCGCCAGCGGATACCTGGCCGAACACCTGCAGCACAGCATGCTGCCGACCGGACCCGACGGCAAGCAGAAAGGCGTGCCCGTCATCGTCACCGGCAGCTACGTGCAAAGGGAATACACGAACCAGCAGGGAGCGAAACGAAGCATCCTCGAACTGCGCGCCACCGACCTCGCCGTCAGCCTGCGCGCCGGCACCGTCGCCTACAACAAGGCGCCGCGCGACAACGGGTTCGCGGGACGCACTCCACAGCCGAGCCAGCCCATGGCCCAGCCGCAGCCCCAGCAGCCGACGACGCCCGCCAGCGACCCGTGGAACGCCACGGGAGCCCAAACCAGGCAGCCCGCCTTCACCGACGGGTTCGCGCCCGCGGCACCCCAGCAGCCGGCGATCTGACGACGACCACACACGACCAAGGCCGGCCCACACATACGCCGGGCCGGCCCTCACCCGGAGAAGAGGCCAACATGCGGCGACATGCCATGGACGAATGGATCGACACCGGCGACGAGGAAGGAGCGGCGAAGGCGTTCGATGCGATGGACGAGCGGATCCGCCCGCCCATCGGCGCGCAGCCGCGCCAGATCATCCCCAGCAGGACGACCCTGGACGCATGCCAGCGGGCCGGCTGCCCCATCGAGGCCGGCGCCATCCACGCCTGGCTGTGCACATGGAGCGTCCGCAGCATCGACGGCACCGTGATCCGACGGGACATGCTCCTGATCGACGTGAAACGCGAAAACGAGATATGGAAGGCGACAAGCCGATACCGGCTCGCCGGCATCCGCACGGGACGGCAGGCGCAGGCCGCGCTCCTGCTCGCCGCCACCGGGGCGCTGCGGCCCATCCAGGAACGATTCAAATAAACGGCATGGGCCGAGACATGGACGAACGGTATCGGTATCATTCCCGAATCAACACCAAGCAGATTATGATATTATATGGAAAACACATAAGGAGAAGGAGGCTTACCATGGCATTGATCCAGATCAACGTCCCCGACGACGTCAAAGCGCGTGCCGACGCCGCCTTCGCGCGCAACGGCATCACCACGCCCGCCGCCATGAAGATGATGGTCACCCAGGTCGCCCACGAGAACCGCACGCCGTTCGACGGCGTCTTCTCCTCCCCGGCCGCACGCGAACTCGGCGAGGACGTACGCCGCGACATGCTGCTCGCCGAGGCCCAGGAGTACGGGCTGGTCGCTGACGACGCCACCGACGCGCGAACCATCCCCGACGACGTGCTCGGGGAACTCGGCCTCACCGCACAGGAGGTGGGGCAGTGAACTGGAGCGTCAAGGCCTCGCCCCACTTCTGGCGGACCGCGCTGCCCCTCAAGGAGAAATACACCCACGAACAGTTCGCGTCCATCATCCGATCCATAAGGGAGGCGATCTGCGAACTGGCGGCCAAGGGGCGCGTGGAGGAGAGCGGATGGCACGACCACCCGCTCGAGCGCAGCCCGTTCGGGGACGGAAACCACTTCGAGTTCCACACCTTCGACGACGACGTGCTCGTGGTCTACTTCAAGCGCGAGGCGAAACGCACCATCCGCATGGTCGGCATCTACGACCATGACACCATACCCGACGACGAGTGATCAGAAAACCACAGGGAAACAAACAGGCGGGGCCATCCATAAGCCGGAGGCCCCGCCTTCGCATTCCAGACAGGAACAGGTGACGTCCATCAAAGACGGCCGAACACCGAATCCATGTCCGCCAGAACCCCGGCAACGAGGCGACGGATGCCGGCCAAAGCCGTGGACGTGGAAACATACAGCCATCTCGATCCGGACAGTTCGACACGGGCGTCGACGTGCCCGCCATCCTCGAAGGACCGACGAAACCGGTACGAGAAGCGATCGACATCAGCCGTCCCCATCATCCAGCCCTTCCGCATCCATATGCCGTCAACGACAACGCCATCCACGAACCGGGATGGAGACGGCATCCATCCAACCAAGCCGGGACGATGACGTGGCCCGGGTCCCGGCGTCCATCTTCGTTTTCCCTCCCGATCGGTTCCTTGGCGCACCATGCCACGGCGCACGCCGGGACGTCAACGGTCCACGCGACCCCTGCGGGGGCCCCGCGCGTCCCATTGACGCCCCGACGCGCACCGCGGCAAAGAGCGGTCGTCACCAACCGGAAAGGAAAACGAAGATGAACACCAAGACCCTCGACAACACCGCAAACGACCCCTGGGCGGACATCGCGACCGCCGACCTCGTCAACTACGTACGCAACACCGGACACTTCCCCGCCGCCGGATACCAGACACCGAAGCCCCAGACCGGAATCGACCCCTGGGCGCCGACCAAGTGACCGGCATGGGATGGCGGGGCCGGACGGGCCCTGTCCTCCCCTGACCGACCGGCAAAACGTGAATACGATTATCATCACGATAATAGCTATTTTTTGAACCGATCGGAGCAGGGCGAATGGCGGGAAACATCACATTGGACAACCTCGTGTCCGTGTCCGAACTCAGCCACGGAGGGGTCAGCAAGACGCTCAGCAGGGTGGGGAACAACAACCCCATCGTGGTCATGCGAAACAACAAGTCGGCCGCCATCGTCATCAGCCCGGACGATTACCGCCGACTCACCGAGGCCGAAGAGGACTTCGCCCTGTACCTCGAAGCCGAGGAACGGATGAAAAAGGGCGACGGGACAAGACTTGGCATGGACGACGTGTTCGGCAAGGACTACAAGCCCGTCGATGACGGCTATGTCCCGGAGTTCGAATGATGGTCGTCGTCGTTTCCGTTCGTGACGACAACACCGTCTACAAGAAAGCGGCAAGAAGAATAAAAAAGGACCTGGCATAGTCGCACACGATAAAGGGGACGGAGTCCGATGACGGCTCCGCCCCCTTTGCCGTCGGCCGGACGGGCCGATCGGGCACGGAGGGCGGCATCGACCGTGGACCCATCCAATCCAATCCGGCCCGGTCCACGATCATGCCCACGCCGTGTGGGCCATGGCCGGCATCCAGGACCGTGGACCAAGGACCAGGAGGCCGAATGGGCCACGTCGATGCGTGTGGGCCATCAGCATGCCCTGCGCGCTTCCGGACCACATCATGCGAATGGGCCAATGGGCCACATGCCGGACCGATCATGCGGCCCACGCGAAAGCCCATGTGAGGGCCGGCATCGCGGACCACCCTGACGGACCGTGGACCGTGCAAGGGATGGTCCCGCGGACCACCCTGACGGACCACGGTCCATTCGGCGGACCAACCAAATACGTGGTCCACGCGAAAGCCCATGCGGGGACGGCCACGCGGACCACCCCTGGTCCATGGACCGGGCCGGACGATGGCGTCCCTGTCCACCGGGCCACGGTCCAAGGACCATATGGGCAGGTCGGCGGGTGGACCCGGTTCATGCGGTCCATGGCCCGAGAGCCCACCGCCATCGGGCCGGTCTCCCCAAACGCACATGGAGCGGAGCCATGCGCATCGCGCGGCGCGCCCGGGACCGGTGCCGCATCCCCGACAGTCGACGAGCAGGCTCCCGACCGTGGACGTCTCCCCGTTCGGCAGGAGCCGGCACCCGCCGGGGGGCGCCATGCCCGGCCTCCGTGCGGCAGCCGGCCCCGAACAAACAGCGGCACAACAGACACATACGCGAAATAAAACCCGACATGAAAACCAGCACCCAGACAGACGAAAAAGCACGACACAGAAACCAGAAACAACGAAGACAGAACCAAGAACCCACACAGCCAGTCACAAGGTACGACGCCATCAGAAAACCCAAGAAAAAGCACATCCCGATGCAATCTCCGAAGGAGATGGACTTCTTGCACCCACCGCCTCGCGGCGGCCGCCTATCGGCGGAACGGCAACGTTTTTGATGGTGTTTGCCGTCCGGACGTCCGATATCGGGGTTCGGCGTTATCGACGGGACGGGAGACGCGGGCCGGGTGGGGGCGCCATGAACGATGGGAACATGATCCAGGAGCCGCCCGCATGCCCGGTGTGCGGGCTCGCGGTGGAGGAGCGGGACCCGCGCCGCGGGAAGCCGCTGTCGATCCACCGGGCATGCCGGAACCGGCGCCGGGAGGAGCTGAGGAAGGAACGGGAACGCGGACGCCGCATGTCGCAGGAGTCGCTCCTGATGGCATCCAGGAACGACGTCGCCGAGGCGGCCGCCGAACTGCGCCGGCGGGTGGCATGGCGCAACGAGGCCGTCGGCCCAGCCGACCACGGGACGGTCGAACTGTGCTACTGGTCGGTCAGATGCATGGCGGCGCTCATGCGGCTCGAACCGGAAACGCTCATGGCATACGAGGACCGGTGGGCCGTGGACCTGGCCCGGTCCATCGGCCGCAAGGGCATGGACCGGATCGCGGGCCTGACCGGCTGGAGGGGTCCACGCCCATGGACCATGGACCCGGCCATGACCGACACGGGCGAAGACCACACGCTCGAGGGCATGTGGCCCGAACCCGGGCCCGGGGTGGACGACGAATGGCGCGCCGACCTGGACCACGACGACGGCGCGGGCCCGCGGGCCGTCGACATGGACCGGATCATCGAGGGCATATGGGCCGAGGACCATCGAGGACGCAACGGCGCGGACCACGGATGGTGGTCCCTCGACGAAGGGGCCAGGCCATGAGCGACCGCCCAGGGACCACAGGGGCCACAAGCGAATGGCCCAGACCCGGCCGATGCAGATGGGCCCGGTGCCCGCACCCCGAGACCCTGGTATGGGCGGACGGGTACTGCTCGGCCCGATGCCGGCGCCAGGCGCGCAAGGCGGAACCGGGACGGGTGCCGGCCGGCCACTGCCGCATGTGCGGCGAACCCGTGTACAAGCCCGCCCAGGGACCCGTGCCCGACTTCTGCTCCGACCGGTGCCGCAACAGGTGGAACCGGCTCGCCCGCACCGGGACAAGTGCCCGCCCACAGCGATCATGCCACGAATGCGGCGCACGGCTCGATACCGGCACGCGAGGCGAATACTGCGGCGACGCATGCCGCAAGTCACATGACTACAAGACGGCGCGCGATCGGCGCACGCTGCGCTCCGCCGCCAACGCCGGAACCATCGAAAGGCTCAGAATGAACGCCGACGACCTGCTGACGAGGGCGCACGCCATCGAACTGGACACCGAAACCATACGGCGACATGGCATCGAGACGCGCGCCCGCACCCACATCCTGCTCATGCGCATGCTCACGCTCGCCGCCGTCCACGACCCCCGGTCCGTCACGCAGGCGGGACCCGACGGCCAGATCGGCCGCATCATCGACGCATGCGACCGGACCGGCGAGGACGGGGACGCGGAACGACTCCTGCGCCGCCACGGACCGGCCCGCGGCGCCGCAGGAAAAGGAGAGGAGCACGCATGGCCATCAGCATGACCAAACTCAGCAGCGCCGACTACTACCTCGACCGCACGCGCGAGGCGCTCCAGGCCGACGGCGCCATACCCGACGAGGCCACGCCCGGACCGCTCACAGGCCCCGACCCAGCCGCCTACTACAACGCCGAAGGCAACCCGCCCGGCCGGTGGATCGGATCGGCCAGCAGGCTGCTCGGCGGCGAGACCGGACGGCAGGCCGGCGCCGAGACCGTGCGCATGCTCATCAACGAACGCCGAAACCCCGAAACCGGCCGCAGCCTCGACCAGGCCGGCATACGGGCCGACAACGACGGGCAGCCGCCCATCGCCGGATACGATCTGACCCAGACCGTGCCCAAAAGCGTGAGCATCCTCTGGGCGTTCGCCGACCAAGACACGCGCCGCGCCATCGACGAATGCCTCCACCAGGCGGCCGACATGACCATCGGCTACTTCGAAGCCGAATACGCGGCCACCCGGGCCGGGGCCGGCGGCGTCGCCAGCACGGCCTGCGACGGGGTCGCCGGCTTCGCCTTCGACCACTGGGACTCCAGGGACGGCGACCCCCACCCGCACACGCACCTGGTCATCTCCAACCGGGTGCGCCGCACCACGGACGGCCAATGGACCGCGCTCGACGGGCGCGCCGTCTACGGGGCCACCGTCGAACTGAGCGAATACAACGCCAACCTCGTCAAGGACCTGCTCACCCAACGACTCGGCTGGGCCTGGCACGAACCGGCCCGCGCCCGCGGACGCGGCACCAGGGCCGTGGCCGGCGAGGTCCAGGGAGTGCCCGAGGAGCTCATCGACGCGTTCAGCGGACGCGACAGGGAGATCGAAACCCGGCTCGCCGCCATCATCGACGAGGAGGAACGCCGCACCGGCCATACGATCGGATGGAAACGACGCGCCGAACTCCACAAACAGGTCTGGCTGGAAACCCGCAAGCCCAAGACCGACGCCCGACCCGGACTGGCCGAACTGACCCGACGATGGCACGGCAAACTGCGGGCCGAAGCCCCCGGCACCAGCATCGACGCCATGTGGCAGGCGGTCGACTCGCACCGGGACAGGGCCATAGAACTGGGACAGACCGCCTCCCGGGCCGCGGGCATCCGCCTCGCCGGACAGCTCGCCGACCACCAGACACCCGGCCGGACGGAACTCGAACGGCTCGCCGACGCTGCCATGGCACACACCGAACGCACCCGTGCCACATGGACGCTCAGCAACATCCGGGCCGAAGCCGAACGCCTCCTCGCCGACATCCGGCTCGACCCCACGGCCCGCGCCGACACCGCCAACCAGGTCGCCGAACTCGCCATCCGCCGCTGCGTGAAAATAACCCCGACCCGCTACCGTGCAGGACAGGCCGGCGACGACCCCGCGCTCGTCAGCCGCGCCGGACGCAGCACGTTCGACGACCCCACACTCGACCGATACACCAGCCAGACGATCCTCGACATGGAAAAACGCGTCATGGCCACGTTCGGCCGGGCCGACCCTCTCGCCTGGGGACCCGGGGAGGGCACCCGGCTCATCCAGTCCATGCGGGCCGGCGGAAACCGGCTGAGCGACGACCAGGCGAAGGCCGCCGCATACCTGCTCGAGAACCCGCACGCGGCCAGCGCGCTCATCGGCCCCGCCGGCACCGGAAAGACGACCACCATGCGCGCCGTCGCCCGAGCATGGGAGACCCGGCACGGGAGGGGATCCGTGCTCGGCCTGACCCTGTCCGTCCGGGCCAGGGACGAGCTCGCCGACAGCATCGGCACCAACGCGATCACCATCGCCAAGCTCCTCGACAACGTGTCCGAACGGCACCTGGCGCAGACCGATGACCTGCGACGCGAATTCCGGTGCCGGCTCGCCGCGGCGCGCACCCCCGCCGAACGCGACCGGATACGCCGCGCCATCAGCGAATCCGACGCCCGGG
>OAVK01000949.1_pt1 | contig 11375 bp, 7 predicted proteins | sample 1495301 | NCBI WGS metagenome assembly OAVK01 (sample SAMEA2580094, study PRJEB22360) | human gut metagenome | biome: human gut; feature: human-associated habitat; material: faeces | place: Denmark | collected 2008/2010
GGCCGAGACGACGGCTCCTCCCGCAGTCTGATGGCGTACCGTAAGCTGCGACTGCGCGGCTGTGTTGCCGTAGTCCACCCGGTAGCGGTAACGCACCGTGGCATCCTGCCCCGGCATCTTTCCTTCAAACTGCCCGCCTGACCCGTTAAACGTACCAATCGGGACGCTGGTCCCGTTAAAGTTATACGTCTCCGGCGTCGTTCCTGAGTCTGCCAGGTTCCATACATAGCCGTGTATCGTTTTCTTCTGTGCCTGGATCGGCGTTTCCACACTGTATGCATTTTCTGAAGTATTGGTCTGGAATACAATCGATCCGTTCTGATTGGAGTATTCCACAGTATAGTTAAACTTCACATTGGGGTCCGATTCAAAAATCGCGTAATACGTAATCGGTGTATCCGGAAATACTGCCGGCAGTCCGGTAATAAAGTTCGGATTATTCCAGTCATTTACCGTACTCCAGCCGCGGAACAGGTAGCCATACCGGCTGACGCTGGGCAGAAGTGCGTTGACGCTGTTGCCGGCCATTCCTGTCAGGGAAGGCGGTGTCGGCGTTCCGCCGTTTGCCTCGAAATTAATGCTGGAATCCACTTTTCTGTACTCGTAGTCAATCGTTACATCCTGGTTCGGCATGGTTCCTGTTACTTTTCCAAAATCACTTCCCGGTGTGAGCTGAGCCTGAAGCGAGGTAAATGCCCCCTGATCAATGGTCACGCCTTCTAATTCATATCCTGTCACTTGCGGCGGCGCGGCAATCTCTACCGCCTCACCCGATCCACGGGTAATTGCCGGTATCGCAGGCGCTCCTGTGATGCCGCCGCCTGTGTTTACATCTTTGATGAAGGATGTAATCTGATAGCCATTTTTCTTCAATACCGTGTTTCTGTCATGGTTTGCTCCCGCTCCCGGTAAATTGGCCGTGCCGGTGGTTATGTAGAGTCCGGTTCCGTCACTGCCTGCTCCATCTGCGAAAAAGTTATCCACAAACGGACTGGGCGATATATTCACCGCGCTTCCCGTCAGCGGCACAGCTATCTTTACTTCCTGATTGGCCTGTGTAGAAAGGCCACCGGCCGAGGCTTCCGGCAGCTGGGCGGTCGTCACACCGATGCTCGTGGTATCCAAGTCGCTCTCTACCGTCATGTATTTGCCGGCGGCCAGATAGACATTGGCCTTTGCGCCGCCTTCATTCGTATTGTCCTCAATCACGATCCGGTTCTGTACTGTAAATTTTCCCGTGCTTTCAAAATTCACGGCCCCCCGGTCCTTCGTGACATTACCGGTAATCGTTCCGAAATTCATCTCCAGGTTTACGCTTCCGCCTGCCTGAATGGCGCTTCCCACACCGGGTGCGGATACCTTGTTGTTCTGCAGCACCGCCCCGCTCATCACACCGATCGTTCCGGTGTTTCCGGTTAGGATCGGAGCGGTATTGCCTGCTGCCCCGGTCTTGCTGCCGTCCAGCACAAGATTGCTGAAACGCATGGTGCCTCCGTTGGTATTGAACATCGGTCCCGACACCAGGCTGGAACTTCTGTGCAGTGTGATGATATCGTCGATCGGCGTTCCTGAGCGGTTGTAATCTGAGCTCATAAACGTGATATTGGCGCCTGACGGAATGTTGACCGTTGACGTCAGTTCGCCGTAATCCTGTATATAGATATAGCCTACATTGCTGCCAATTTTATTGATTGCAGCTTCAATCGTCTGTAACGGTGTATCGTAAGCGCCTACATTGCTGTTGTTTCCGTGGGCGGCCGACACATAGTAGGACGGCCCTTTGGCTCCAAACGCCACCCGGCGGACTGCCGTCTCATACGGGCGGAGCGGGATAGTCCAGGAATAGGTAAGCCCTGAATCCTGATTCGAAACGCTGTGCGGTCCATCCGTAAAGTAATAACTAAACCTGCTGTTATACTGTCCTACCCATTTCGTTGTAGGCTCTGTCACCCCCAGACTGCTGTCATTGTAGATACAGTCAAAGGTCTGCTGCGTCTGTTCATTGACCATGTGAAACCCGCGGCTATTGGCTTCCAGAGTGGAGGCGTCCGCCGGGTCTCCCGAGCCTGCTCCGCTTCTTCCGCCCACCTGAACATCCGTGCCGCTGGCCAGCTGAATCGGGTTATCCGCATTGGTTTTGTTATATACAATGTAGTCCACCAGAATCCATTTCTGATCCAGACTGGGGTAGACCTTCATCTGTACTTCAACCCCCAGGTCGTCAAACGTCTGCACTCCGCCGTTGGTTGATATGGCTACATTCTTTCTTCCTCCTGCGCCGCCCTGTTTCTGTATCACTGTCTCATATCCCTGGTGGGCATACGTGGTGATAACAGATTTTGACCTGTCTCCCGTGTAGGGATTATCAGAACCGATTAAAGCGGCATTTTCGATGCCTTCTATGTCAAATTTTCCGGCCGATCCCTGATTCCACTTATAAGCAGTCGTCAATCCGCCGCCATTGGTCTTCATCCCCTGTGCAGGCTGAAGCTCTGTGCCCGCGGCCCAGGCTGTCATAGCCGTGCCCGGTACCGACGGCAAAAGGGTCAGGGTGACTGCCAGCAGCAGTGCAGTGTCCCTCTTTACGTTCCGAAGCAGCCTTCTCATAACTGCCGGCAATCTGCCTTTTCGAAATCCATCCATTGTCTCCAACCTCTTTCTACTCAAAATTCAATCGTTCCTCGGCAGGCAGCTGATCCAGAACCGGCTCCGAATCGTATCCGGCAATGAGGCCTCCGGAATACTTATCGTCCTTATTGCTCCCGTCGTAGTGGTAAAATCCCTCGCCTTCCTCGCCGTTATGCCACTTCGGCTTTGAGCTGTCGTCTGTCCTGGCGGCAAAACGTCCGTTCAGGATGATCAGCCAGCCTCCGTCCCTGTCTCTTACCACCTTCTTCTGTCCGGATACCACATTTCCCCTGGTATCGACCACCCGGTAAATATCCTCGTCCTCCCAAACGACGCCATACCCGTACTCTTTATCCGCTTCCAGTTTCAGGCCATTAATATAGTAGGCATTTTTCCATTTGCGAATCTTATTCCGGTTGCCGTAAGCGATGCCGCTGCTTCCAAATCCAAAGGTAAAGACTCCATCGGACAGCTCCACCTTTATATCCCCGCCGGTCTGCATGGAACCGTCATTCAGTTCATCCGGCGCGAACAGGTACAAATCCGCCTTTTCCAATCCGTAAAGGTCTCCGTTTTTAAAATCTTCAGAAGTCCAGTCATCCGTGTCATACTGGGCTACAAAGGTATCTTTCCCATCAAACAGCACGAATCCCGTACGCATTCTTCCGAGTCCGTCAAACGCGTAGTTCCTGCCGTTGACCTTTCGGATCCGGTTTCGGTAAACCTCTCCATCCTGATCGGTATACCACCAGCTGTATTCCCCGTTGCTGTAATCCTGTTCGTCAAGATTTTCGGAGGGGCACATCCAGAACCAGGTGTTTCGCAGCAGGCGCCCGCCGTCATAGCCTGCAAAGTATTTTGCAGATTCCGAGCTGGTGGGGTTGCTTCTGTCCGCGTCGCTGACACTGGCTACCCGGCTCCACCACGGCAGCATAATGCCGTATTCATCGAAACCATAGGTTGCGCCGTTGATCACCTTCTGCTTCACCCTGTCCCCGCTGCTTTTTATCCGTTTAAAGTTGTTGTCAAAATACAGCCACAGCTCTTTATACTCGGTGTAATCCCGTCCCGTTACGCTGCTTTCCAATTCATCGGCAGCCCCCAGCTCCATGGAACCGTAATCCAGCCAGGTGCTGCTCCACAGCGCCCCATCTTCACCGGCGTAGTACACGCCCTCTGTCAATGGATTCTCGTCCTCTGTCAGAGGGCGGCCTTCCTCATTCAGCCATCCGGTGAGCATTTTCCCGCTCTCATCAAACACGTATGTTTTTCCGCCTATCTCACGTTTAAAACCGCCGGCTCTCCGGTATGCCTTTCCATTGCCGCCAAAATAGTACCAGCCTTCCTCATAACCTTCCTGCCGTTTTCCATCTGACCAGACCCAGCTGCCCTGAACGCGTCTTCCATCTGCGTCCACGTAATACAGGCCGCTGCCCCGGTCAATAAAACGGTCCTTTACCATCTGTCCGGCCGAATCCAGGTAAAACCAGGCTTCCTTTGACTGCTTCCATACATCAGTCACCGGCTGGTCCTGGTCATCTAAATACCTCCATTCTCCGCCGGCACTCTCCCAGCCCTCCACCGCATATGCAATTCCGGTCTGAGTTTCCGAAAGGAGTATGGCAGCCGTTACAAGTACAACCGCCGTCAATGCAATCTTCCTTTTTTTCATCCTGTTATCCTTCCAATTTCATTTGTTTATCTATGTAAACCCTCGAAAGGGATTATTTTAAATACACATCCTTTTTCTGCCGCCCGAACTCGATTGCCTCCTCGTGAGATGTCAAGGCTCCTGTCTTTTATCGCCTGTCCAATGTCCTCCGCCCTGTAGGTCACTCCCTCGATCTCGAGGTAACTCCCCAGCGGGATCACCTGCGGATCCACCGCTATGGTATAGCCTGACTTCGGGACGGTCTCCATCTTTGTCAGCTTCATGTCCTTTTTCCCGCAGCATATATCGCAGCTGCAGTAGCCGGTGATCTCGAATTCTCCGAGGTATGTGGGGGGTGCAGGAATGGCGTCGGCCTCAGAGGTGCTCTGGGCGGACTCCTCCATGGCTGCCGGCGGAGGCCCCGAACCTACGGGAGCTTCCTCCTCGGACACGGTGATGACGAGGGGCGGTACCAGAATTTCCTTCGGTTCCAGCGCCCCTTCGGAAACGAAGGAATATCCCGCTGTCAGGACAGCCACCACCGTGCTCATCACAGTCACAAGCTTCATCATCCGTCTTTGAACCCGCCGCCGTCTCTCCGCTTTTCTGAATTCGGTCATCCTGCGGCACTTCCGGCTCGATAGTGTTCCACGGCATGTCCCGTGTCCGATCACAGCTTTTCGTGCATGGAATCTCTCTCCATCTCTTCTTCCGGGACCAGCTTCCACCTGTGTCCGCCCAGGCTCTTGTCCCATGTAATATCGCAATATTTCCACCCCCCATCAATCCATACCCGATTCCAAGCGTGATTTCCCCGATAAACCGGTAGCACACGGTTCTCTGATTTTCCTCATCCTTCGTTCTCCGTCCCGGTTTACAACCGAATATCTCTTTTGTTGTAAAATATTGGAAGAAGAAGGAAAAAAAATCGTTTCCGCGGATTAAACCGCAGAAACGATCAAAAAATTGCATGATTATAAGGCAGATCGAAATTTTGAATTTGTTCGGTCTGCTTTTTGTGTCGAAAAACAAAAATTAATGTAGGAAAATATGGATTTTAAAATTAATATGTAGTATAATCAGGATGAATTCTAATTTTTATTTCTATATTTTACAACAAAAGAGATAATCGGTTGTATGATGTAACCAACAGCCCTAATTTCTCCAGCTGCTGTCTGTGTCTGTTTCCGCTCTCCATCGTATAGATCCGCGTCGTATTAATATCCTGATGTCCCAGAATATCCGCTAATTTTGACAGATCCTTTTCAGCCTCATAGTACGTCCTTGCAAATAAGTGCCTTAAGTTATGCGGGAATATCTTGTCACGTTCCACGCATGCCGCCGCGCCAAGCGCCTTCATCTCCCTCCATATATTGCTGCGGTCCAGCACCTTTCCGTTTCTGGTTCTGAATATTGCCCCCTCTGTGATTCCTTTCCTCATCGCATACTGCTGGAGCATGGTGCACAGATTTTTGGTCAAAAGGACGGTTCTCACTCTACCCTTACACTCCACCTCCGCTCTGCCTCTCTGAACCGCCTCCACCGAGATGTAGGCAAGCTCCGATATTCTGATTCCGCTGGCACAGATGGTCTGAATCACAAGCGCCAGTCTCTCGTTGCCCTTTTGGGCCGCTGCCTCGACCAGTCTCAAATACTCTTCCTTAGACAACTCCCTGCTCTCCTGGCAGAAAGAAGCCTTTCCGATTTTTAAAAAGCGCACCGTACAGTCCTTCCAGTTACAAAACTGAAAGAGGCCATTTAACGCCGTCAGCGCGCCGTTTACAGAGATTGGCGCGTAATGTCCCCTCAAATATTTCTTCCATATTAATACCCGTTCTTTCGTCACTGGCCTCCCATCCAGATATTTCATAAACTGGATCAGGTGATACCGGTATTTTTGAATGGTCTTCTCACTCTTTTCACAGCCCGCAAGCCACGCGCAATAATTGTCAATCAGTTCTATCGTAATAAGCTGTTTTCCTATTTTCCTCATGATGTCCTCCGATTATGGTCTCCGATAATGATTATTGATGTCTTCGTTATTTTACCCAAATAAAAAAAAGGAATTCAAATATCCATTGCGCCCGGATATTTAAACACCTGATTTCCTTCCATCCGCTTTTATTGGATATTATACTTCGTCCTCGCAATTCCGGGTTTTGGCACAATTCAATTCTTCCGCTAAAAGGGTAAATGGAATCTTCCCGCTCTCGTGATCTTGTTTATGAACAGGAATATTATTAAGTTTTCCAGTCTCATCATCATATTTCAAGATGGCTGCTGTTCTGTGAAATTCTTTCATCGCTCTAATCTGCCAGAGGAAATATTTTCCTTCCTATGCGAACAAAAAAAACAGGATACATTCCTGTTTCCTGAATATGGTATTATTAGCTGCAGTTTTATACACCCCCTATAAGCATGCCCGGCGCCTTGACGGCGCAGCGCAGCGCGGCATGGTATCGTATGTCTGGCTAGTGTAAGAGCATACTCAGCATAGCATATTCTGTTGGGGGATGCAAGGTTGGGATTTCGGCTAGATACCGGAGGAAAGCCAGATACAGGATAAAGGCCAGATACAGAATGCGGGCCAAATACAGAATGCGGGCCAGATAAAAAAACTTCAGCTCTGTTTGCTGAGAGCCAAAGTTTTTTTGATTCGCCTTTCAAAAAAGGCTTCTACCCGCTTCATATCCCACAAATCAACGAAATCAAAGGGGAATGCAGGCATATAAACTACTAATCTTTTCTTATTGGATCGATCTCCCTGCACACTTCGCGCATGTGTTCCAGGAGTGCACGGTTTTTCTGCTCCGGACTGAGATTATGCATTTCAAACGGATCTTTTTCCAAATCATACAGTTCCTCCCGATCCCCCTGATTATACACATACTTTATCCTGCCTTCGACCGCCATCTTTCCCACATGCGGAAACGCATGACCATAGGTCTCTGCATAGACAGCAGTTCTCCATCCACCTCCTCCTTTCTCGAAAAGAGACAGCAGATCGAGCCCGTCCACCGGGCTGCGGAAGGCCGTTCCCGCAGCTGCCAGCACCGTAGGAGCCAAATCCACATTGGAAACCAGCCTGCTGCACACCTCCCCTTCGGGAAGTACGCCCGGGTACCGGATGGCAAGCGGAATCCTCATAATTTCCTCCGGCATATAGGCAGACTTATCCGTATGACCTCCATGGCATGCAATCCCGTCTCCGTGATCAGAGGTCCACAGCACCACGGTGTCATGACTCAACTGTAATTCTTCCAATTTATGAAGGACCCGCCCTACAGCATCATCAATCAGCGTAATCTGTCCATAGCACCGTGACAGAATCAGTTTCCATTCATCTTCTGTCACAGTTCCCGGTCTCATCAGCTTTTTATTCCGGCTGATTCCTCTTCCTGTCTCAAACTGATATACCTCTGGCTTGCTCTTTAAATCATCCCGAAAACTCACAGGCAGTCTGATATCTTCCGGGGGATAAAGGGCGGCGTATTCCATGGTCGGATGATAAGGCTGGTGTGGACCGTATAAATCTAACCGGATTGAAAACGGTGTGTCTTCCTCCCGTGTTTTTAATTCTTCCAGCAATTCACACGCTGCATGCGCATAATAAAAGGCCTCATGACTTTCTTTCGGCCCTATGAGAATTCCGGAGATCACTTCATTAAGCAGATCGTGGGTGAAAGAATAGATTTCCCCCTCCTTCGCCTCATCAATCCAGCCTTCCTCGCACATATTCTTCTCCACCATCATTTCAGCCGGAGGAAGTCCATGGCCGGCAAGGTATCTCCGGTATTCCGGCTGATGGTAGGGATTATCATAGCCCGGGTAAAATAATCCATGGCAGCCAAGGTCTGCCGGACTTCCGCCGCCTGCATGCCATTTACCAATATAATAGTTGTCATACCCACGGTCCCTCAATGCTTCCAAATACGTCTCATCACTGTCAGGCGCCATGGTTACAGCATTGTTTATCTGCCCGTGGTTACACGCATACAGTCCGGTGAGCATGGACTTTCTGGAAGGGCAGCACAGCGGCGTGGAACAGTAGGTATTCGAAAACAGAACTCCATGTTCGGCCAGCCGCTCAAAATTCGGCCTCTTTACTCCCTCATGCCCGTAATACGCGTGGTGATCCGTCACAATCCACAGAATATTCGGGTGTTTGCCCTCTTGTCTTTTCATACAAAACTCCTCAGCTTAATGCTCTCTCGGCGACACAATCAGTCCATAGGAATTGCTCTGCCATAAGGAAAGTTCCACAATCGAATCCCCTGCCTCCTTTAGACAATGGTACATTCGCTCTCTCATTCTTCGCATTACATGAGCAAAGGCCGGTAATGCCGCCAGGTTCCGAAGTTCTCCCGGGTCTGACTCCATATCGTACAGCTCGTCAATAGAAAACGGGTTATAGACGTATTTCCATGTCTCGTCCCGTATCATACGGCTGGTCACAAGAGTGCTTTCATATCCATTAAACTCCACAAGAATCTCATCTCTCCACGCCTTTTTCAAGTCCCTTTCATCCTGTCTCAAAAGGGGGAAAAGAGATTTCCCATCCATGGGCATTTTCTCCTCAAAAGCAGTATCCGCTGCTTCAAGAAATGTAGGCGCCAGATCTGCCAGGCTCACAAAACGGCTGCAGCTTCTCCCGGCTGTTTCCACGGCATCTTCCGGTAATTTCACAATCAGAGGAATATGGTTGTCTTCCTCATACATATTAAATCCCTTGTTAAACAGCCTGTGGCCTCCCAGCATGTCCCCATGATCAGACGAGAACACGATCATGGCTTCCTCATACAGTCCTTTTTCTTTCATCGCCTTAATTACCCGTCCGATCTGGGCATCGATAAAGCTGCAGTATCCCCAGTAAGCTGCGACCACCCTCTGCCAGCCCTTAAAGCTTAAGTGAGCGGTATTCCAGCGCATCAGTTCCTTCTGCTGAACCAGCGGTTTCTGTTCGAACATTTCATCAAAATTTTCCCATCTTTCAACCAGCTCCGGATCATACATCGTATCATATGGAGCCGGAACAGCGTAAGGAAAATGGGGGCCATGGAATCCTGCGCAGATGACGAAAGGCTCTTCCTCCTCAGAAAATCGTTCGATCATTTCAATAGCCTGGTCCGCAGTCCATGCATCATGGTGATCCCTCTCAGAGAGGACTGACCGGCCGCAGAATACGGCCTCCTTTCCCCATTCCAAAGGCTGCACCTCATGAATTCCAAAGTCATACGTAATGCCCTTCTGATTCAGCGCCTTTAAGAAATCGCCTTCGGTTCTCCAGTCCTCGATATACCACTGACTGTAATGTCCTTCCTCTCCCAGATGAAATTTGCCGCAGTAGCCCGTATGATACCCGGCCTCCTTTAAGTACTGAAAATAACCTTTATGGTCCAGAACCTGCCGGTCAAACACCGCATTGAAATTCCCCGTATTGGCGAGCTGACCGTGGTGATGCGGATAAAGGCCTGTGAGAATCGAAGCCCTGGCGGGCGAGCAGAGGGCGTTGGTTGTATAAGCGCGTTCAAATCGCACACCGTCTGCCGCAAGACTGTCCAGATTGGGAGTTTTAAGAACTGAAGCGCCATTACAGCCCAGGCAGTCATACCGCCACTGATCCGTTAAGAAATATAGAATCGGATAACTCATTTCTTCTACTCCTGTTCCTCCAGATACTGGGATACCTGGCGTTTCACCTCGTTTTCGATCTTATCAAGTCCCGCCGCCTCGGCCTGCTTCTGAAAATCTGCCAGAGTTTTGTCGATATCCTCTACCAGTCCCAAATCCAGAAGCGGGATATATTTCATGACGGTATTGTTCATATTCGTAATTTCATTCTTAATCGAACTGTCATCTAAGTTAAATCCCCCTAAAGGAAGGTCTGTCTGCTTCGATTTCCAATCTGCTTCAATCGTCAAAACATCTTCAAATGTATCTTCATTGACTCTTGCGTAATCTCTGTTTTTGAATGCCCAGGCTACACAGCCGCCAAAAGGATACTCGTCCTGTTTTTCCCCCAGTCGAAAGAAGCCTTCCCTGCCAATCTCTTCCGTCGGATCAATCCAGTGAACTCCCTCGATTCCCATGCATACCAGATCGTTGCACTCCTGATCGAATTTTAATAAATCTATCGCCATAAAAGCCCGTTCCTTCTGGTCCGATGATGCCAGAACCGCCATTCCATCTCCGGTATAAGCTCCCAGCGTTTTTTTCTTATCCGGCGTCAGGTCGTATAGCTCCGGTTTCCACTCCGGATGCTCCTTCATCACCTGGCTGGCTACTGACCCGCACGTATCGAGATTCCAGATCAGGGAAGCAGACGTTCCGCTTAAGAAGGCTTCTTTGGGACTGGTGTTGTTGGCCACCGCGTTCTTTGACCAGAAGCCCTTATCGGCCCACTCCTTCATTTTCTGAATATAATTCCTGTATTCCGCAGTATCATAAAGCCAGAAGATATCCTCTGCCTTCATGGAATCGGAAAGCTGATAGTAAAACAACTGGTTGACTCCATTGACCGGGCGGTAATCCAGCAGGTTATTAATCATGATATACTTTAACTCATCATTCTTCTGAGAAGCGGCATAAGGGAATATTCCTTCCTCCCCTTCTGCAACCTTCGTATAATACGTCTCCAGATCATCGAGATTTTTCAGTTTTGGAAGACCGTATTTTTCTCTTAGATCCCCGCGAAGCAGAATCAGATTCTGTACGACCCTTGCATTGTTGGCCGGCACAAAGTAAACCTTTCCACCAACTTTTGCCTGGTTAAACGCCTCCTCCGGTTCCCCCTTGAAGGTCAGAGGCATACAGTTTTCCATAATTTCATCCGTAACCTCGGCAAATGCCCCCTTTACGGCTTCCGCCGAATACATTGCCCAGGTAGACGTATAAATCAGATCAAACTTTTCACCGGACGAGATTAACAGCGAATACTTCTGTGTATAATCACTTAATGACATATGCTTAACTCTCAGGGTTGCATTGATCTTCTCCTTCAGCTTCGTGTTCAATGCCTCGATCACAGTCTTCTCACCGGCGGCTTCATCCCCGATAACATACATAACCAGTTCTATCGGCTCCGATACATCCTGGC
>OAVK01000952.1_pt1 | contig 11347 bp, 10 predicted proteins | sample 1495301 | NCBI WGS metagenome assembly OAVK01 (sample SAMEA2580094, study PRJEB22360) | human gut metagenome | biome: human gut; feature: human-associated habitat; material: faeces | place: Denmark | collected 2008/2010
CTCCGAAAGCAGCAGCACCGGCAGGAGCAGGAAGTATCCAGGTAAAAGCGGGAGCAGCTGGAAAAGTATTCAGTATTGACGCAAGCGTAGGACAGGCTGTAAAAGCAGGAGATGCCATTGTAACAGTAGAAGCTATGAAAATGGAAATCCCTGTAGTAGCTCCGGAAGATGGTACAGTTGCTAGCATTGATGTGGCAGTAGGCGACGCAGTAGAGTCAGGAGCAGTATTAGCCACATTAAACTAGGAGGTTTTGACAAATGGAATATATTTCAAATACGCTGGGGAACCTGGTAGAGCAGACTGCGTTTATGAACCTGACGTTCGGAAACCTGATTATGATCGCAGTTGCCTGCTTTTTCCTTTATCTGGCGATTAGACACGGCTTTGAACCGCTGCTGTTAGTTCCGATTGCATTTGGTATGCTTCTGGTTAATATTTATCCGGATATCATGCTTCATGCAGAAGATTCGGCGAACGGAACAGGCGGACTTCTGTATTATTTCTATGTTCTGGATGAGTGGTCAATCCTGCCGTCTCTGATATTCCTTGGTGTCGGTGCGATGACAGACTTTGGACCATTGATCGCGAACCCGAAGAGTTTCCTTCTGGGTGCGGCAGCACAGTTTGGTATTTTCGCCGCATACCTTGGAGCAATGGCAATGGGATTCTCTGACAAAGCGGCTGCAGCGATTTCTATCATCGGTGGTGCTGACGGCCCGACTTCTATTTTCCTCGCAGGAAAATTACAGCAGACAGCAATCTTAGGACCGATCGCGGTAGCGGCATATTCTTATATGTCACTGGTTCCGATCATTCAGCCGCCGATTATGAAGCTTCTTACAACAGAAGAAGAGCGTAAGATCAAGATGGAGCAGTTAAGACCAGTTTCCAAACTGGAGAGAATCCTCTTCCCGATCATCGTTACGATCGTAGTATGTACGATTCTTCCTACAACAGCTCCTCTGGTAGGTATGCTGATGCTTGGTAACCTGTTTAAAGAATCAGGTGTTGTAAGACAGCTGACAGAGACAGCATCCAATGCTTTGATGTATATCGTAGTAATCCTGCTTGGTACATCTGTAGGTGCTACAACAAGTGCAGAAGCATTCCTGAACATGGATACACTGAAAATCGTTGCACTGGGACTGATTGCGTTTGCATTCGGTACAGCAGCCGGAGTATTGTTCGGTAAACTGATGTGCTGGGCAACAAAGGGCAAGGTAAATCCTCTGATCGGTTCTGCGGGTGTGTCTGCGGTTCCTATGGCAGCTCGTGTTTCTCAGAAAGTCGGAGCAGAAGCAGATCCTACAAACTTCCTGCTGATGCATGCGATGGGACCGAACGTTGCCGGAGTTATCGGTACTGCGGTAGCAGCCGGAACATTTATGGCGATCTTTGGTGTGAAATAATAATGGAGGACAGTAAAAATGGCAGAAATTGCAAAAAAACCAATTAAAATTACAGAAACAATTCTGCGTGATGCGCATCAGTCTCTGATTGCGACAAGAATGACAACAGAGCAGATGATGCCGATCGTGGATAAAATGGATAAAGTCGGATATCATGCAGTAGAGTGCTGGGGAGGAGCTACATTTGATGCATCACTCCGTTTCCTGCACGAAGATCCATGGGAGAGACTTCGTAAATTCCGTGACGGATTCAAGAACACAAAACTGCAGATGTTATTCCGCGGACAGAACATTCTGGGATACCGTCCATACGCAGATGACGTGGTAGAGTATTTCGTACAGAAATCTGCTGCAAACGGAATTGACATCATTCGTATCTTTGACTGTATGAATGATATGAGAAATCTGCAGACAGCAGTTACAGCAGCGAATAAAGAAAACGCCCATGCACAGGTTGCAATGTCCTATACATTGGGTGATGCATATACTCTGGAATATTGGGTAGATCTCGCAAAAAGAATTGAAGACATGGGAGCAAATTCTATCTGTGTAAAAGATATGGCAGGTCTTCTTTGCCCATATCAGGCAACAGAACTTGTAACAGCATTAAAAGAAGCAGTTGAGATTCCAATCGAGATGCATACACACTATACATCAGGAGTTGCTTCTATGACATACCTGAAATCTGTAGAGGCTGGTGCTGACATCATTGATACAGCAATGTCACCATTTGCACTTGGAACTTCTCAGCCGGCAACAGAAGTGATGGTAGAGACATTCAAAGGGACTCCATATGATACAGGACTGGATCAGAACCTGCTTGCAGAGATCGCTGATTACTTCAGACCGATCAGAGACGAAGCACTTGAGTCCGGACTGCTCAATCCGAAGAACCTTGGTGTGAATATCAAGACACTTCTGTACCAGGTACCGGGAGGAATGCTTTCAAACCTGACATCTCAGTTAAAAGAGCAGGGAGCAGAAGATAAATTCTATGAGGTTCTGGAAGAAGTACCGCGTGTGCGTAAAGACCTTGGAGAGCCGCCGCTTGTTACACCTTCTTCTCAGATCGTTGGTACTCAGGCAGTATTCAACGTGCTGATGGGAGAACGCTACAAGATGGCAACAAAAGAGACAAAAGATGTACTGTCTGGAAAATATGGAGCAACAGCAAAACCGTTTAATCCGGAAGTACAGAAAAAAGTAATCGGAGAAGATGCAGAAGTGATCACATGCCGCCCAGCCGATCTGATTCCAAACGAGCTGGATACACTCCGCAAAGAGTGTGCACAGTACAGCCAGCAGGATGAGGATGTGCTGACATATGCATTGTTCCCACAGGTTGCAACAGACTTCTTCAAATACAGAGATGCTCAGCAGACAAAAGTAGATGCAAAAGTAGCAGATACAGAAGACGGAGCATATCCGGTATAATAAAATGAAAGAAAAGGATTGGAAGATGAAAGTTTTCCGGTCCTTTTTTGTTGTCCGGAAAAGAAATAAAAATTCAATTCCTTGTGCAGAATCTGTTTTAGTGATATAATTACCCGTGGCAAAGGAGGACGATTTTATGTGTATCAAAGATAGAATAGAACGATTACGTCAGAAAATGGAAGAACACCATATTTCTGTTTATATGATTCCGACAGCAGATTATCACCAGAGTGAATATGTAGGTGAACACTTTAAATCCAGAGCATTTATCACAGGATTTACAGGCTCTGCAGGGACTGCTGTCATCACAAAAGAAGAAAGCTGTCTCTGGACGGACGGAAGATATTTCCTTCAGGCAGAAAGCCAGCTTCAGGGAAGCGGGATCCGTCTGCAGAAGATGGGAGAACCGGGAGTGCCGACGATCGCAGAATATATTGAATCTGTACTGGGAGAATCTGAAAATATCGGATTTGACGGAAGAACCATCGGGATTACAGAAGGAGAACAGTACGAAGAGATCGCGAAAGAGAAGCACGGACAGGTGTACTATGGCTGTGATCTGATTGATGAGATCTGGGAAGAGAGACCGGCGCTGTCTGAAAAACCGGCATTTTATCTGGAAGAGACCTATACAGGAGAATCTACGGCATCGAAACTGAAACGAGTCAGAGAGAGAATGGAGAAAGAAAATACAGGCTATCATCTTCTGACCAGCCTGGATGATATTGACTGGCTGCTGAATGTGCGCGGACAGGATGTGGAGTATTTTCCGCTTCTGCTTTCTTATGCGCTGATCACCATGGATTCTGTGGAATTATATGCAGATGAAAGAAAGTTTGATGAGAATATCTTAAAGCATTTTGAGGAGTGCCAGGTACATCTGCATCCATACAATGCAATCTATGAAGATGTAAAATCTCTTCCGGAGGGGGCTTCAATTCTTCTGGATCCACAGAGAGTGAATTATGCATTGTATCGCAACATTCCGAAAGCTGTCCGTATTGTAAAGGAAGAAAATCCGGAAGTGCTGATGAAGTGCGTGAAAAATGCAGCTGAGATCGAGAATATCAGAAGAGGTCACATCAAAGACGGCGTGGCGCATACAAAATTTATGTACTGGCTGAAGAAGCATGCTGGCAAAGAGACGATTACAGAGCTGAGCGCATCTGAGAAGCTGGAGAACTTCAGAAAAGAGCAGGAAGGATATCTCTGGCCGAGCTTTGATCCGATCTGTGCCTATGGACAGCATGCGGCGATCGTGCATTATTCTTCTACACCGGAGACGAATGTGGAATTGAAAGAAGGCGGACTGTTTTTGACAGATACCGGCGGAAATTATTATGATGGATCCACAGATATCACACGTACGGTGGCGATCGGTGAGGTTGACGAAAAACAGAAAGAAGACTTTACAATGGTAGCCTGCAGTATGCTGCGTCTTGCTGACGCAAAGTTTCTTGCCGGATGCAGCGGCATGGTTCTGGATTATGCAGCCAGAGAACCATTCTGGCGCAGAAACTTAAACTATAATCATGGAACCGGACATGGCGTGGGATATCTTGGAAATATTCACGAGGCGCCGATCGGATTCCGCTGGAAGGCAACAAGGGATGCCATGTGCGAGATTGAGCCGGGAATGGTGATCACAAACGAGCCGGGAATTTATATAGAAGGTTCCCATGGAATCCGCATTGAAAATGAGCTGCTTGTGCGTGCAGGAGAAAAGAACGAATATGGACAGTTTTTGTATTTTGAGCCGCTTACCTTTGTTCCGATTGATCTGGATGCGCTGCGTCCGGAATTGATGACAGAGGAAGAAAAGCAGCTGCTTAATGCATATCATCAGAGCGTATATGAGAAGATCAGTCCATATCTGGAAGCAGAAGAGAAAGAATGGCTGAAGGAATACACCCGTCCTGTAAAATAGCAGAATGAAAAACAAAGAGGAAGAAGAGGAAATGAAGTGTGAGTGAAAATAGTACAAACGAATTATTGATCCGCATGGAAGAAAAATACAAAAAAATGAGCAAAGGCCAGAAACGGCTTGCGGGTTTTGTGACGGAAAACTATGATAAGGCTGTATTTCTGACAGCAGCTCGTCTCGGAGAAGTGGTAGGAGTCAGTGAATCCACAGTTGTACGTTTTGCCACACAGCTTGGATACAAAGGATATCCCGGTTTCCAGAAAGCACTGGAAGAACTGGTGCGCAACAAATTGAATTCCATTCAGAGGATGGAGGTTACCTATGGGCGGATCAGTCAGTCGGAAATTCTGGAAACGGTGCTTCAGTCAGATATTGAAAAGATAAAACTGACATTGGCCGGGATTGATCAGAAAGCATTTGAACTTGCGATTGATACGATTCTCAGTGCTAAACGTATTTATGTAGTGGGAATACGCAGCTGCGCACCGCTGGCCTCCTTTTTATGCTTTTATCTGAATCTGGTATGTGAAAATGTTACTGCTGTCAACACCAACAGTTCCAGTGAGATTTTTGAACAGCTGATCCGGATCAACGAAGAGGATGTGATCATTGGGATCAGTTTCCCGAGATATTCTATGCGCACGCTCAAAGCGCTGGAGTTTGCGAGCAACCGGAAAGCAAAGGTGATCACACTGACAGACAGTGTGCACTCACCTATGAATCTGTATTCTTCCTGTAATCTGATCGCCAGAAGTGACATGGCTTCGATCGTGGATTCGCTGGTGGCCCCTTTGAGTGTGATCAATGCGCTGGTGGTGGCTCTCTGTATGAAAAAGCAGAAAGAAGTAGTCAATACACTGGAAACACTGGAGCAGATCTGGGGCGAATATCAGGTATACAGTAAAGATGAATTGAATCAGGTGGATGATACGCTGACAGAGTCTTCTTCTGGAAAAAGCGAGGAGAATAAAGATGAGTAAAGTGCTGATAATCGGGGGCGGCGCGGCTGGAATGATGGCTGCAGTCGCTGCCGGAGAAAACGGTCATGAAGTGTGGCTGTATGAGAAAAATGACCGTCTGGGAAGAAAATTATTCATCACCGGGAAGGGACGCTGCAATATTACGAATGCAGGGGACATGGAAACCCTGTTTGCTTCCGTGATGAGCAATCCAAAGTTTTTATACAGCAGTTTTTACACCTTTACAAATGATCAGGTGATTGATTTTTTTGAAGAGCTTGGTGTCAGAACAAAAATAGAACGGGGCAATCGTGTGTTTCCGTTATCTGACCATTCTTCCGATGTGATCGCGGGACTGAAGCGAAAACTGGAGACTCTGGGTGTCCATATCTGTCTGGAAACAGAGGTGGAAAAGATAGAGGAAAGAGACGGGAAGTTCCAGGCAATCGTCTTAAAAGGCGGACAGCGAAAGACAGGAGATGCCTGTATTGTCGCGACAGGAGGAATCTCTTACCCGGCGACAGGATCTACCGGTGACGGATACCGGTTCGCAAAAGAAAACGGACATCAGATTACAAAACTATATCCGGCTCTGGTTCCGATGGAAGTCAGGGAATGGTATGCAAAGGAACTGCAGGGGCTCTCTCTTCGCAATGTAAGCGCAGCGGTCTATGATGGAAAGAAGAAGCTGTATGAAGATTTCGGTGAGATGCTTTTTACCCATTACGGAGTCAGCGGACCACTGATGCTAAGTGCCAGCAGCGTGATCGGAAAGAGGCTTTCTGAAAAAGAACTGCGTCTGGTGATCGATCTGAAACCTGCTTTGACGGCAGAACAGCTGGATGCCCGTGTGCTTCGCGAATTTGAGGAGCATAAAAACAAACAGTTTAAAAATGCGGTGGATCATTTGTTCCCATCCAAATTAAAACCAGTTATGCTGGAGCTTTCCGGTATTTCGGAAGAGAAGAAAGTCAATGAGATTTCAAGAGAAGAGAGACAGCGATTCGTACATCTGATCAAACATTTTGAGATGACTTTAAGCGGACTTCGCAGCTACAAAGAGGCGATCATCACAAAAGGCGGAGTAAATGTCAAAGAGATCGATCCGGGAACGATGGAGTCAAAAAAGATTTCCGGACTGTATTTTGTGGGAGAAGTTCTGGACCTGGATGCACTGACAGGCGGATTTAATCTGCAGATTGCCTGGTCTACGGCATATCTTGCGGGAATTTCCATTCCTTAACGAATAGAGCAGGAAAGAAAAGGAGAAGCAATATGGGATATAATGTGGCGATTGACGGACCGGCAGGAGCAGGGAAAAGTACCATTGCGAAGCTGGTCGCAAAAGAAAAAGGATATATTTACGTAGATACCGGAGCGATGTACCGGGCAATGGCGGTTTATTTTCTGCAGGAGGGGATTTCCCCGCAGGATACAGAAAAAATCCGTCTTGCGGCACAAAATGCGGATGTGAGCATCTGTTATGAGGACGGGATCCAGCAGGTTTATTTAAACGGATCCAATGTCACAGACAGACTCCGCGAGGAAGCAGTCGGAAATATGGCTTCTGTCAGTTCTGCAGTTCGGGAGGTACGTGCAAGGCTTCTGGACCTGCAGAGAAACCTGGCCAAAGAAGCGGATGTGATCATGGACGGAAGAGATATCGGAACCAATATCCTCCCAAATGCAGATGTCAAGATCTATCTGACGGCCAGTGTAAAAACAAGGGCAGACCGACGGTACAAAGAACTGACAGAAAAAGGGATTTCCTGCAGCTATGAGGAGATTGCTGAAGATATAAAGAAGCGGGATGAGCGTGACATGAGCCGTGAAACTGCGCCTTTAAAGCAGGCAGAGGATGCGATTTTGATAGACAGTTCTGACATGAGCATCGAGGAAGTAGTTCATGCCATCTGCAGACAGTGCAAATAAATGGCGGAGGCAGAGGATGAATGTAAAACGTGCAAAGACTGCCGGTTTTTGCTTCGGTGTAAAACGGGCGGTAGAAACAGTTTATGAACAGGCAAAAAATTCGGATGCAGCACCAATCTACACTTACGGACCGATCATTCACAATGAAGAAGTCGTAAAAGATCTGGAAAATCAGGGCGTGATCGTCCTTCGTACGGAGCAGGAGCTGGAACAGCTTACAGAGGGAACGGTCATTATCCGTTCTCACGGAGTGGCAAAATATATCTACGAGAAGCTGGAGAAAAAGAAGATCCAGATCGTGGATGCAACCTGTCCATTTGTGAAGAAGATCCATCGCATTGTAAGCCGGGAAAGTGCAGCCGGAAAACAGATCGTCATTATCGGGAATCCGAAGCATCCGGAGGTGGAAGGAATCCGCGGCTGGGCAGGAGAACAGGTTTTTGTGGTGGAAACAAAAGAAGATGCCGCTTCCCTTGTACTGGATTCGGCAAGAGCCGTATGTGTTGTCGCCCAAACGACATTTAATTACAATAAATTTCAAGATTTAGTTGAAATTATTTCGAAAAAGAGTTATGATGTAAGTGTTTTAAATACAATCTGCGGTGCGACCAGGGAACGCCAGACGGAAGCCAGGAGCATTGCGGAAGAGGTGGATGCTATGATAGTGATTGGTGACAAACATAGTTCCAATACCCAGAAGTTATTTGAAATATGCAAGGGAGCATGTAAGGATACGTACTATATACAGACACTTGACGATTTGGATTTGAATCAATTAGGGTCAGTGGAAACAGTAGGTATTACAGCAGGGGCATCCACGCCCAATAATATAATTGAGGAGGTTCAAAATAATGTCAGAATTATCTTTTGAACAAATGTTAGAAGAATCATTTAAAACAATTCACAACGGAGAGGTAGTAGAGGGAACTGTAATTGATGTGAAACCAGATGAGATCATCCTGAATATCGGATACAAAGCAGACGGTATCATCACAAAGAGTGAATACTCCAACGATCAGTCTCTGGACCTGACAACAGTTGTTTCTGTTGGTGATTCTATGACTGTAAAAGTATTGAAAGTCAATGATGGAGAAGGTCAGGTGTTACTGACATATAAGAGACTCGCAGCAGAAAAAGGAAACGAAAGACTGCGCGAAGCATTCGAGAACAAAGAAGTTTTAAAAGCAACAGTAACTCAGATCCTTGGCGGAGGACTGTGCGCAACTGTAGAAGGTGCACGTGTATTTATTCCGGCAAGCCTCGTATCAGATTCTTATGAAAAAGATCTGAGCAAATACGAAGGACAGGAGATTGAGTTTGTGATCAGCGAATTCAACCCAAGAAGAAACCGCGTGATCGGTGACAGAAGACAGCTTCTTGTAGCAGAGAGAGCAGAAAAACAGAAAGAACTGTTTGCAAAACTGCAGGTTGGAGATACAGTAGAAGGAACTGTTAAGAACGTAACAGATTTCGGTGCATTTATCGACCTTGGCGGAGTAGACGGACTTCTTCACATTTCTGAAATGTCATGGGGAAGAGTTGAGAATCCGAAGAAGGTATTCCAGGTTGGAGATCAGGTAAAAGTTCTTGTGAAAGACATCAACGATACAAAGATCGCACTGAGCTTAAAATTCCCTGAGACAAATCCATGGGCACACGCTGCTGAAGACTTCGCAGTTGGTTCTGAGGTTACAGGAAAAGTTGCACGTATGACAGATTTTGGTGCATTCGTTGAACTGGCGCCTGGAGTAGATGCATTACTGCATGTTTCTCAGATTTCAAGAGCACATGTAGAAAAACCATCTGATGTTCTTTCTATTGGACAGGAAATCACTGCAAAAGTGGTAGATCTGAACGAAGCAGAGAAGAAGATCAGCCTGAGCATGAAAGCACTTGAGCCAGACACTGTTGAAGAAACAGAAGAGTAGAATGAAACACATAGAGAGGTGGAGTTTAATGGCTTCGCCTCTTTTTTTGCGAAGAACTTTTTGCTATAATAAAATCTAGTGCAGCAAAAGAAAGGAAGGAAAATTAGATGGGACTTTTAACATTTAAAGGTGGAATCCACCCAAAAGACGGAAAAGCGCTTGCTAAAGATCAGCCGATCAAAGAGCTCTTACCTCTGGGTGAACTGGTGTATCCGCTGTCTCAGCATATCGGTGCGCCTGCAGTTCCATTGGTGAAAAAAGGCGACCATGACAGAAGATTGCGGAAGCAGGCGGATTTGTATCTGCGCCGGTTTACGCATCCGTGGCAGGAACTGTAAAAGCAATCGAAATGAGATACAATCCGGCGGGAAGTAAGGTGAATTGTATCGTACTGGAAAACGATGGTACATATGAGGAAGTGGAATACACCCCGATTACTTCTCTGAAAGAACTCACAAAAGAAGAAATTATCGAGAGAATCAGTGAAGCCGGTGTTGTGGGAATGGGTGGTGCAGGATTCCCGACAAAGGTAAAGCTTTCTCCAAAGGAAGCCGATAAGATTGAGTACATCATTGCGAACGGTGCGGAATGTGAGCCGTATATTACAGCAGATTACCGTCGTATGATGGAATGTACAAAGGAGATTGTCAGCGGAATGGAAGTGGTGCTGTCTTTATTCCCGAATGCAGAAGGAATTTTTGCAGTGGAGGACAATAAAAAAGACTGCGTAGAGAAATTAAAAGAGGCGATTGCCGGAAAATCCCGTATGAGCGTGAAAGTACTGGAGACGAAATATCCGCAGGGTGCAGAGCGTCAGTTGATCTATGCCACGACAAAGCGTGCCATTCATGCGGCAATGTTGCCGGCAGATGCAGGATGTATAGTAGATAATGTGGAGACTCTGATCGCGATCAATCAGGCGGTACGTTTTGGAAAGCCTCTGATGGAGCGTGTAGTCACAGTCAGTGGTGATGATATTCAGAATCCGGGAAACTTTAGAGTTCCAATCGGAATGAACCACAGAGAACTGGTGGATGCCGCCGGAGGATTTATAACAGAACCTCAGAAACTGATTTCAGGAGGTCCGATGATGGGATTTGCCATGGTCACACTGGATGCGCCGGTGACAAAGACATCTTCTTCGATTCTGGCGTTTCAAAAGGATGAGGCAGCAGAAGCAAAAGAGACTGCCTGCATCAACTGCGGACGTTGTGTGGAAGTATGTCCGAGCAGGATCATTCCTTCCAGACTGGCAGATCTTTCAGAGCGTCACAACGAAGAAGGATTTGTGAAGATGAACGGACTGGAATGTGTGGAATGTGGTTCCTGCAGTTTTGTCTGTCCGGCAAAAAGAAATCTAAAACAGGCGATCGGTTCTATGAGAAAGATTGCACTGGCAAACAAAAGAAAGTAAGAAAGTGAGGACAAAATCGTGAGTGCAAACTTCAATGTATCTCCTTCCCCGCATATAAGGGATCGAGTGAAGAGCAGCAATATCATGCTTTTTGTAGTGATCGCGCTGCTTCCTGCGACTTTTTTTGGCATTTATAATTTCAGACATGAGAATGCGTGGCTTCTGGTTCTGGTGACTACAGCTTCCGCAGTACTCGCAGAATATATTTATGAGAAACTGATGCACAAACCTGTGACAATTCAGGATTTCAGTGCGGTTGTGACAGGTCTGTTACTGGCCTTGAACCTTCCGCCTACATTGCCGCTCTGGATGGGAGCGCTTGGCTCTGTGTTTGCGATCATCGTTG
>OAVK01000955.1_pt1 | contig 11325 bp, 8 predicted proteins | sample 1495301 | NCBI WGS metagenome assembly OAVK01 (sample SAMEA2580094, study PRJEB22360) | human gut metagenome | biome: human gut; feature: human-associated habitat; material: faeces | place: Denmark | collected 2008/2010
GGATGTGCCGATGGTAGTACCGGAGATCAACCCGGAGCACTTCGAAGTGATTAAGGATCAGAGAAAGCGCCTCGGCACAGAGCGCGGTTTCATCGCTGTAAAACCGAACTGTTCCATCCAGAGTTACGCTCCCGTATTAACCGCCTGGAAAGAGTTTGAGCCGTACGAGGTGGTGGCTACAACGTACCAGGCAATCTCAGGCGCAGGCAAGACCTTTAAGGACTGGCCTGAGATGGAAGGCAACATCATCCCATACATAGGCGGCGAGGAAGAGAAGAGCGAGCAGGAGCCGTTAAGACTCTGGGGAAAGGGAGAGAACGGAGAGATCGTCAAAGCGAGCGAGCCGGTTATCACCTGCCAGTGTATCCGTGTTCCGGTCTTAAACGGCCATACAGCCGCAGTTTTCGTGAAATTCCGCAGAAAACCGACCAGGGAGGAATTGATCGAGCGCCTCGTAAGCTTCAAGGGGCTTCCTCAGGAACTGGAGCTTCCAAGTGCTCCAAAGCAGTTTATCCAGTATCTGTATGAAGACAATCGTCCGCAGGTTACCATGGACGTGGATTTTGAAAATGGTATGGGTGTTTCCATCGGACGTCTCCGTGAGGACACGGTGTACGATTATAAATTTGTCGGCCTGTCCCACAACACGGTCCGCGGCGCGGCCGGCGGCGCGGTGCTCTGCGCAGAGCTTTTAACGGCGCAGGGATATATTCAGGCAAAATAGTGACACAAATAAGAGAAACGCGGAGGTAGCTGAAATGGCTTACAGGAAAGAACAGTGGGGAGTTATGCCTTCCGGAGAAGCGGTCACTCTCTATACGCTGTATAATGATAATGGCGTGTCGGCCTCTTTTACCGATTTGGGCGGCACATGGGTGACGATGAACGTGCCTGACAGAGACGGAAAACTCGTCGATGTGGTTCTGGGATATGACAGTGTGGAGGCGTACCTGGAGAATCCGCCTCACTTCGGAGCACCGATCGGCCGCAACGCCAACCGAATTGCAGGGGCGAAGTTTACGCTGAACGGGAAAGAGTACCGGCTGGCGGCTAACGACGGAACGAACAATTTGCACAGCGCGCCGGATCTGTATCACGACCGTCTCTGGGAGGCCGAGACAGAGGAGGGCGCTCTCGGAACCGTCATCAGCTTTTCGCTGTTCAGTCCCGATGGCGATCAGGGATACCCGGGAAACGCCAACATCACGGTGAGCTACACGCTGACACCGGATGACAGCCTGGTCATCGCTTACCATATGGTTTCCGACAGCGATACGGTTGCAAACTTTACGAATCACAGCTACTTTAATCTGGATGGCCAGGACGGCGGAAATGCCATGAGCCAGAGAGTATGGATCGACGCGGATACGTATACGGCGGCGGACGCAGGCTCCATTCCGACCGGAGAGATCGTGCCGGTGGCAGGTACGCCTATGGACTTCACTGCCATGAAGGTGATCGGCCGCGACATCGAAGAGGAGTATGAGGCTCTGATTCTCGGCAAGGGCTACGATCATAACTGGATCTTAAACCACGCTTCCGGGGAGACCGAACTTTCCGCGGCAGCTGAATCTGACAAAACGGGGATCCGCATGGAGGTCTACACGGACCTTCCCGGAATGCAGTTCTACACCGGCAATTTCCTCGGCGCAGGTCCGGCCGGCAAGAACGGTATGGTATATGCCCCGAGATACGGCTACTGCTTTGAGACACAGTACTATCCAAACGCAGTGAATATGCCGGAATTTCCTTCACCGGTACTGAAAGCGGGAGAGGAATACCGGACTACTACGATATACCGTTTTACACGCTGGTAACGCTTTAAACACTGCAGCACCATAGAAAGCAAAGGGCTGCCACGGCCATAATCCGGCCTTGGCAGCCCATGTGTATGTGAAAGGACATTAGGGAAGACCTATGGGTACAAAAGACGGAAAAGGAATCAAAATACTGGCAGCCATCGGGCTGATCATCACGACCATCATCTGGGGAAGCGCATTTGTTGTCATGAAAAATTCGGTGGATATCATTTCCCCCACCTACTTACTGGCGCTTCGCTTTACCATAGCGGCTATCGCACTGATCCTGGTATTCTGGAGAAAGGTGATGAAGATCAACAAATCGGATTTATTCTGCGGGGGACTGCTGGGCGTGTTTCTCTTTGTCAGCTATTTCTTTCAGACGTATGGATTAAAGTACACGACGGCCAGCAAAAATGCGTTTATCACCACACTGTATGTGATCCTCGTACCATTTCTTCACTGGTTCTTTAACCACAAGAAACCGAAGAGAAATAATGTCATCGCCGCCTGTATCGCGGTTGTGGGCCTTGCGCTTCTGTCGCTGGAAGGGGATTTATCCATCAACCTCGGAGATTTGCTGACCCTGATCTGCGGCTTCTTCTACGCGGTCCACATCGTATTTATTGACCGCTATACGACGGATCACGACCCGGTCACGATGACGGTGCTGCAGATGGTGGTGGCTGCGGCCCTGAGCTGGATTATCGCGCCGATTCTGGAAGGGCCGTTTGACGGAGGGGTAATTGACAACACGATGATGATCGGTCTTTTGTATCTGGGGATTTTCAGCACAATGATCGGGTTCCTGCTCCAGAATGTGGGACAGAAATATTTAACGCCGAACACCTCATCCATTCTCTTATCGTTTGAATCGGTATTCGGTCTTATCTTTTCCGTGATCTTCCTGGGAGATCCGCTGACAGTCCGGCTGATGGCCGGCTGTGTATTCATGTTTGCGGCAGTGATTCTCTCCGAATACAGGAAAAAAACGGCATCTTAAAATGAAGTGGGAAAAGGAGAACTGAATGATGAACAGTGCAGTTATAATTGATGAAGAACGGTGTATCGGATGTGGTCTCTGCGTGCAGGACTGTCCGGGAAACGCGATTGTATTAAACGAGAAAAAGGCCGCTGTCAAACGGCCCTGCATCACCTGCGGCCACTGTGTGGCAGTCTGTCCCTCCGAGGCGGTTTCCATACCGGAGTATGATATGGCGGGGGTGGAAGCGTATCAAAAGGATTCGTTCACCGTATCTCCGGAAAACTTTCTTCACGCGGTAAAATTCCGCCGAAGCATCCGCAGCTATAAGGATACACGGATCAGCCGGGAAGTGCTGGAGCAGATCATCGAAGCGGGGCGCTATACGGCAACGGCGAAGAACGCACAGGCATGTACCTTTGTGGCAGTACAGACACGCCTCCCCGAGTTTAAGGAACTGTTCTGGTCAGAATTTCCCTACATTCTGGAGATCCTGCGGGAGACGAAACCGGACTACGTGCGCGCCTTTACGCGTTTCTATGAGAAATGGAAGAAGGACCCCAAGGATGACACCTTCTTCTTTAATGCGCCGTGCCTGCTGATTACGGCAGCAGACAATCCGCTGGATGGAGGTCTGGCGGCGGCCAATATGGAAAATATGGCGGTGGCCGAGGGCGCAGGCGCCCTATACAGCGGCTATCTGCAGAGAACGGTCAGTGTGAGCCCGAAACTGATGGAGTGGCTGGGACTCGAAGGCAGAACTCTTGCCTGCTGTATGCTTCTGGGGTATCCGGCCGTGAAATATCAGAGAACGGCGCCGCGGAAGATGGGCGACAGCCGGTTTTTATAATCTTCATAGAGCTTATAAGAGACGGTTTTAGAGGCTGGGCCATTTCCCAGTATTAACGATTGAAAAGATTATAGGAAAGTGCTGCAAAGAACCTGTTTCCAATGAATTGAAACACTGGAAATAAGGCTTTTGCAGCACTTTTTTCGATCCTGGCCAGTTGGGAGTCAAATTTACCTAATGCTGGTAAAGGAGTGGGGAAAGAGCATAAAAATAGTCTGACAGGAGTGAGAGTATGAAAAGAAAAAAGAAAAGCAGAGGGAACTTCCTTTATTTGCTGAAGGAAGCGTGGCGCAGCAAGAGAATCCTGTACCTTTATTTTGTTTTAAACATCGTGTTTACACTGATTTTGTCGGCGGCGGCGATCCTTACTCCCAGATATTTAATCGCAGAGCTGACAGGAGAAGCGAGAGTGAAGGCCGTGATCACGATTGCTGCAGTCTTTTTTGTGGCAACCGCGGCGGCAGGAACGATCTCAGCCGTTGTGAAGGCCGGATATGAGATGGATATTTCCCGTTTCCGGTATTCCTTTATCAGCAGGATGAAGGAAAAGATCATGCGGGTACGGTACGAAAAGCTGGAAGACCCCAAATACTTAAATGAATTCTGGCGTGTCACCTCGGCCACCTCCGATATCGAATTCGGGGTTCAGGGAATTTTGACCCAGTTATTTGCGCTGTCGGCAAATGGTGTCTCAGCCGTGTTTTATTTAAGCGTTTTAGGAAAACTTAATTTTCTGATCGTTCTCCTGCTGATCGCTGATATTTACATAGTCTATCTCTTAAGGGAAAAAGCCAGTAAGTATGAGGTGGAGATATCAAGGAAGGCATCACCGTTTGGAAGGCGTCAGCGCTACCTGACGAATGTCATGGGCAACCTGGCTTATGGAAAGGATTTGAGAATCTACGGCCTCTCCAACATTTTGCTGGAGAAGCTGATGCTTAACCACAAATCCAGACGAAAGATTGATGGGGATATCCAGAAACACCATTATGGTGCAGACCTTGCAGAAAGTATCCTTTCCTGCATCCGTGATATCATTATTTACAGCTATCTGATCTGCAGTGTCCTTGAGGGACGGATTTCCATTGCTGATTTTACTATGTGTTTCATGGCGGCAGCAACACTTACGGTTACGCTGGAAAAGGTATTTGAGGATATGGCATTTGTAAAGGGCGATTTATTCCGGATTGACGAGATGAGAACGTTTCTGGACCTTCCCAATGAGGATGAGGGCGGACCGAAAGAACCGGTACCCGTTCCGCAGGCGGATCACTATGAGATCACCTTTCGCCATGTGAGCTTTCATTATCCAGGGACGGATGAAAATGTGTATACAGATTTTAATTTTACGATAAAAGCTGGTAAGAAGCTGGCAATCGTCGGTATCAACGGTGCTGGAAAAACGACGCTGGTCAAGCTGGTTACACGGCTCTATGACCCGACGGAGGGGGAGATTCTTCTAAATGGAACCGACATCCGCCGTTTTGCACTTCAGGACTACAGAAATCTGCTGGCAGCTGTATTTCAGGACATCAGCTTATTTGCCATGACCTTCCAGGAAAATATCACCTGTGAGGAGGGCGGTGCGGATGGTGAACGCCTTTTGGCCGCCATAGAGGAAGCCGGGCTTTCGGCGTTTTATGAACAGCACGGGAAGAATCCGGATCTTCCGCTGACAAAGTATCTCTACCATGACGGTGTTGATGTATCCGGAGGAGAAAAACAGAAGATTGGAATCGCCCGGGCACTTTACAAAAATGGAAAGATCCTGATTTTTGACGAGCCGACGGCGGCCCTCGACGCCCATGCGGAATATACTCTGTACCATGAGCTGGCAGAAATTTCAAAAGGCCGGACACTGCTGTTTATATCCCATCGACTGGCCTCCACCAGATTCTGTGACGAGATTGCACTGATCGACGGGGGACGTGTGGCGGAGCTGGGAACTCACGAGGAACTTCTGGAAAAGAAGGGAAAGTATTACCAGATGTTTATGGCTCAGAAGAAATATTATGAGGAGGGGGAGGCGGCGCATGAAGCATAACATAAAAAAAGAACTTTATAATTTGAAATTTCTGGCTAAAAAAGTAGTTCAGGCATCGCCAGGCTACGTTCTGGCCGCGTTTGTGGAATCCATGCTGGAGGCGGCGCTTCCATTTGTGGCAATACTCTTTCCCAAATACATGATCGATGAGATGATGGGAGAGAAACGTCTTTCCCTTCTGGCCGGGTATGTGGCGGCGGCCGCGTTATCAGCGCTGTTTTTAACGATGGCGGCAGGCGCGCTGAAACGGTATATGAATGCGGTGACAAGGGATATTCTGGTTAAGATTGAGTATGACATCGGCAGCCACAACATGGGGGTGGCCTACGAGAATCTGGAGGATACGAAGTACATAGAGCAAAAGGATAAAGCCATGCTTCCCATCCGGGAACGAATGACTCATCTCTATATTGTGCGCCAGTTTCCCGAACTGATCCGCTGTGTCCTTACGGCAGCAGGGGCCGTTGGAATTCTCTTAAGCTTCGATGTGATCAGCCTGATAGTCATCATGATTCCCACAATTGTGATCGCCTGGCTCAACAAAGGATATCAGAAAAAGGAGATGGAGATTCACGAAGAATCCGTAAGTATGGAGCGCTTCTTTATCTATTACTATCAGATTCTCGAAGATTTTGGACCTGGAAAGGATATTCGGCTGTTTCGCCTCCATGAACTGCTGATGAAGCGCAATAACGAATGTGACGACAACATATTCAAGTTCAAGAAGCAGACCATGGAGCTGAAACGGAGGTTTGAAGGGATTTCCAGGATTTTAGAAGCGTTCCGCAGTGCGTTTGTGTACGGATACATCGGCGTGAAGGCTTTGCTGACCGGTATTACCATTGGCAGCTTCAGTATGTATACGGGAGCGGCGGCGACATTTTCCAGTTCCACAGCAAATCTGCTGAATATTATCGTGCGTTTGAGACAGGACTGCCGTTACCTGGAAGAATTCGTGAAACTGGAGGAGATTCCGGTGGAAACGGAGATGGAAGGCCAAAAGGACATTGACACCAGCCAGCTAACTCTGGAATTTCGTCATGTGTCGTTCCGGTATCCGGGAACAGAACGCGACATCTTAAGTGATGTGAACTTCGAACTGAAGCCGGGCGAGAGCCTGTCTGTCGTGGGCAGAAACGGCGCTGGAAAAACCACCATGATCAAGCTGCTGTCCAGATTGTTCAAACCGACTGGCGGTCAGATCCTGATCGGCGGCGTGGATATCCATACGATTGATTCTCTAGTGTACCGGAAGCTTTTATCCGTGGTATTTCAGGATTTTAAGATATTTGAATTCAGCATTGAAGATAATGTGGCTGCCGGAACGGCTGTCTCAGAGAAACGCCTGGAATCGGCGCTTAAGAATGCAGGGATCTTTGAAAAAGTTCAGACTCTTCCGAATGGAAGCAAGACATTCGTTGGAAAGCAGTTTGAGGAAAGCGGGACGGAATTTTCAGGTGGAGAGCTTCAGAAGCTGGCGATTGCCAGAGCGCTGTATAAGGATTCCCCGGTTATCGTGCTGGATGAACCGACAGCGGCTCTGGATCCGTACGCGGAGGAAGAGGTGTATGAGCGTTTCAGTGAACTGACGGGAGGACGCACTGCCGTATACATCTCACACCGCCTTTCCAGCTGCAAGTTCTGCAGACGGATTATCTTTCTGGAAAACGGAAGGATCACAGAGGATGGAAATCATGAGGAGCTGATGCGCTTAAACGGGAAGTACGCGGAGATGTTTCAGATGCAGGCAAGCCAGTATACAGGATAAAGATGTGTTTAAAATGACAAACTGCGATAGGTGCGGAAGAGGCAGCTAAAAAATGGAGTTAGATCAACTCTTTTTCACTGCCTCTTCTTTTACTTGCTTTTGCCAGGAATGCAATACTTTCATTTGGAATCTTTATGCGATTTTCATTTTGAGTTCATTCACTTCTTTTTTGATTTCCTGAATCATCTGAAGGAAAAGGGCGTTGTTTTCATGATCTAGTTTTACCGTCCGATAATACTGTGTCAACTCATCCATATTTCTTTTGAGCTGTTCCATCTTCGTTTCAAGATTCTCCTGTACTCTGTCAACCTCATTTAATACAAGATTTTCTGATCTGCCGATCTCGGTCTTTATAATATCTTTGAGAAGATTTTCTGATCTGCCGATTTCGGTCTTTATAATATCCTTGAGAAGATTTTCTGACCTTCCGATTTCTTCTTTCATGATGTCCCTGATTGCCTGCAAATCACTATGTTCTAACATATGAATACCTCCTGATATGGATTACTTGTATCACGTTACCATCTTCAGCCAATGTTAGTATATCATTGTTCATATAAAGAAACAAGCAATTATATCATAAGTTCAACCTGGATAACCTGGACATTCTTTATATGGCCTGTACATCTTTTGCCTTGCAGACATCGATCCATTCCCTTGCCTGTGAATACTTAAAGAGCTCCTCACAGGTAAGCTCAATCGCGGAGCTGGCGCTTCCGGCCGCCGGAAATACGGAGGGGAACCGCTGCATGGAGACATCCAGGTAAGTCGTCACGTGTTCCGGATTGGCGAACGGGCAGACACCGCCCACCTCGTGGCCGGTCAGCATGGCGACTTCCTCGGCGCCCAGCATCCGGGCCTTAAAACCGAACTGTTTCTTAAACCTGGCGTTATCGATCTTCATGTCTCCGGCTGTGACAATCAGGATACAGCCGTTCGTTTCATCTCCATGAAAAGAAAGGGTTTTGGCGATGCGGGCAGGTTCTACAGACAGCGCTTTGGCCGCTAACTCCACCGTGGCACTGGACACCGGAAACTCCTGTACGTCACAGTCTCTGCCATAATCTCTCAGATATTCTTTTACTTTTGCAATAGACATAATAGGACTCCTTCACTTTAACGTAATAAAATAGAAATAGAATTGTTTATAATTGTATCATTGATATTCCGGATTTTCAATGGTATAATAGACGGGTTATGAATAGAAATCAGTGGGGATATACATGTCAAAATCTTTATACATTGCAGAAAAACCAAGTGTAGCACAGGAATTTGCCAACGCGCTTAAGATAAACGGAAGGCGCAGCGATGGTTATATTGAATCGGAACAGGCAATTGTCACATGGTGCGTAGGCCATTTAGTTACCATGAGCTATCCGGAATGCTACGATCCAAAATACAAGAGATGGAGTCTCGAGACTCTGCCTTTTTTACCGAAGGAATTTAAATACGAAGTGATTCCCAGCGTCGAAAAACAGTTTAAAATCGTGAGCGGTCTGCTGAACCGGCCGGACGTGGATACGATATATGTCTGCACCGACTCGGGACGCGAGGGAGAATATATTTACCGTCTGGTGGCCCAGATGGCTGATGTGAAGGATAAGGCCCAGAAGCGGGTATGGATCGACTCCCAGACAGAGGAAGAGATTTTAAGAGGAATCAGGGAGGCAAAAGATGAGACGGAATACGATAATCTTTCCGCCTCAGCCTATTTAAGGGCAAAAGAAGATTATTTGATGGGAATTAATTTTTCCCGTCTGCTCACACTAAAGTATGGGCAGAATATTTCGAATTACTTAAGAACCGGAAAGAACACGGTGATTTCCGTGGGACGCGTCATGACGTGTGTCATGGGCATGGTAATCCGGCGGGAGCGGGAAATCAGGGACTTTGTCAAGACTCCGTTTTACCGGGTGATCGGTACGTTCTCTCCTCAGGACATGGATTTTGACGGAGAGTGGAAAAGTGCCCCGGGCTCCAGATATTTTGAATCCCCGTATCTCTATAAGGAGAACGGATTTAAAGAGAGAAAGACAGCGGAAGCCTTAATCGAGGCACTTTCCGCGGTTCAGCCCATGAATGCGGTGCTGCAGGCCATTGAGAAGAAGAAGGAGACGAAGAATCCTCCGCTTCTTTACAACCTGGCAGAGCTTCAGAATGACTGCTCCAAGATGTTTAAGATCAGTCCGGATGAGACCTTGAAGGTCGTCCAGGAACTGTATGAGAAGAAGCTGGTAACGTATCCGAGAACCGATGCCAGAGTCCTTTCCACCGCGGTGGCGAAGGAGATCTACAAGAACATCGGAGGCTTAAAGAACTTTGAACCACTGGCCGGATTCGCGGCCGAAGCACTGGAGTCCGGTTCCTTTAAAGGGATTGCAAAAACGCGGTATGTGAATGATAAACAGATTACGGACCATTACGCAATCATACCGACCGGACAGGGCATGGGGGCCTTACGAAGCCTGTCGCCGCTTTCCGCGAAGGTCTATGAGGTAATTGCCAGACGATTTTTAAGCATCTTTTATCCTCCGGCCATCTACCAGAAATACGCTCTGGAGCTGGTTATCGATAAGGAACACTTTTTTGCTAACTTCCGCGTCATGCTGGAGGCGGGATACTTAAAGGTGGCGGATGTTCCGGGAAGCAAGAAAAAAACGGATGCCAAACCAAAGGACGGACAGGCGGAGAATGCCTCCGGAGACTCCGAGGAGGGCAGCGCGGATTCCACACAGAAAAACATGGATAATCCGGAATTTATCGCCATGCTGGGGACTCTGAAGAAGGGCGCCGTAATCCCGCTTAAGAGTCTGGCCATCAAGGAGGGAGAGACATCACCTCCCAAGCGCTACACCTCCGGTTCCATGATTCTGGCTATGGAGAATGCGCGCCAGCTGATCGAGGACGATGAGCTGCGGGCCCAGATCAAGGGAAGCGGCATCGGTACCAGTGCGACCCGTGCCGAGATTTTAAAGAAGCTGTTCAATATTAAATATCTGGCTTTGAACCAGAAGACCCAGGTTATTACCCCGACACTCTTAGGGGAGATGATCTTTGACGTAGTAAACGCCTCGATCCGCCAGCTTTTGAATCCGGAGCTGACGGCCAGCTGGGAAAAAGGGCTTACCTACGTGGCGGAGGGAAGCATTACCTCCGACGAATACATGCAGAAACTCGAGAATTTTGTCGCTGGACGCACGGCCAATGTATTAAGGCTGAACAATCAATACGGCCTTCGGGGCGCTTTTGATGCGGCGGCGGCTAATTATAAAAAAACAAAATAGGAGACTTAAGACCATGAAAAAAGAAGATATGCAAATCCAGGACTTATTTGATACCAGCCATACCATAGCAAAACTTTTATTTGAAAGAAACACGTATCCGTGGGAGATCCTCCCGAAGATCGGTGAGTATATTACCTCCCTCGGCGAGCTGCTTCCGGAAGACGAATACAACCGTATGGGCAAATCCATCTGGATTCACAAATCCGTCAAGATGCCGCCGACCGCGTGTCTGGCCGATAACGTAATCATCTGTAAGGGCGCACAGATCCGTCACTGCGCATTTATCCGCGGCAACGTCATCGTTGGTGAAGGCGCTGTTGTAGGAAACTCCTGTGAGTTAAAGAACGTTATCCTGTTTGACGGCGTTCAGGTACCGCATTACAACTACGTAGGCGACTCCATCCTGGGCTATAAGTCACACATGGGTGCCGGTTCCATCACCTCCAACGTGAAGTCTGACAAGACTCTGGTTAAAGTCCACGCAGAGGATGGAGATATCGAGACCGGATTAAAGAAATTCGGCGCGATCCTGGGTGACTTCGTGGAAGTCGGCTGCGGCTCAGTCTTAAATCCAGGAACCGTAATCGGACCGAAATCC
>OAVK01000963.1_pt1 | contig 11075 bp, 9 predicted proteins | sample 1495301 | NCBI WGS metagenome assembly OAVK01 (sample SAMEA2580094, study PRJEB22360) | human gut metagenome | biome: human gut; feature: human-associated habitat; material: faeces | place: Denmark | collected 2008/2010
GCCGGCGGAGAAGGGCGGCACCGCCCAGGCGGCGGCCGGAGGTACCCAGAGAGTGCACGTAGTTCAGGATGGAGAGACACTGTATGGGATCTGTATTTCAGAATATCACGATGTAAATAAATTAAAGGAAATCTGCGAGTTAAACGGACTGGAGGACGAAAATAAGATCGTATCCGGCCAGCAGCTTCTGCTTCCTTAAAATTTGCGGTCTCGCGGAAAGAAAAAAATAATGCGTTTCTCCTGGAAATGATGTATACTACAATCAAACCACTTACGGCATTTTTTAGGAGAAAACATAATGAGTGATTTAGACTCTATGAACAGAGAAATTAAAAAAAGACAGCTGAGACGGCAGATCGTTCCATCACCTGCCCCTCAGGAAGAAGACAGTGAGGAAATCGTCCGGAAGGCCCGAAAACGTGTCAAACTGAAACGGCTCAGGATTTTCCTGATTATTGGTGTGATCTTAATTGCGGCCGGTATTGGCCTGTTTCAGTATTTCCGGTATTACCAGTATACGAGCTATGACGTCGTTTGGGAAAAAGAGATGAAGGAAGGCAGCTTCGTCGGCTATATGGATTTTGGCGGAAACGTCTTGAAATACAGCAAGGATGGCGCTTCCTATATCGATAATCAGGGAAAAGAAATCTGGGTGCAGAGCTTTGAGATGAAGTCCCCCACGGCCTGTGTGAACGGCAATTACGCGGCAGTGGCGGACCAGCAGGGCAACAGCATCTATATATTTGACAAGTCGGGTCCTACAGGGACGGCAACCACACTGCTTCCGATCATCAAAGCCACAATCTCGGCCCACGGCGTTGTCGCCGCGGTTCTGGAAGATTCCACCTCGAACTATATCTATTTTTATAAGAACGACGGCAATGTCCTGGACGTAAAGATTAAGGCGCTGTTAAACGGCGAAACCGGATACCCGGTGGATATCAGTCTTTCCCCTGACGGAACACAGCTGATAGGCGCGTATGCTTACTTGAAGAACGGGGCGCTTAATGGCCGTGTCGCATTCCACAATTTTGCGGAAATCGGAAAGAGCGTACCGGACCGGGTGGTGGGCGGATTTGACGAGCCCTATGAGTCGTCCCTTGTGGCGCGGGTACATTTCCTCGACGACACGTATTCCTGTGCATTTGCAGATAACAGCGTATCCTTCTATTCGACAAAGAACGCGCTGTCGCCGGAGCTGCTTAAGCAGGTTGTGGTGGAGGAGGAGATCAGATCCGTCTTTTACTCGGACAAGTATGTGGGGATCATTGTAAATAACACGGATGGCGAGAACCCGGACCGGATGAACGTCTACAATCCCGACGGGACCCTCGTATTTTCGGAGGCGTTTCATTATCAGTACACCCAGGCCGATATTGACGGAGAGCATGTAATTTTGTATAATGAAGATTCTTGCAGGGTTTATAATATGTCCGGAAGACTGAAGTTTGAAGGAACATTTGATTTTCCCGTATCCAAGATCCGGAACGGCAGATATCCAAACACACTGCTGGTTACCGGGCCTCAGAACATGAAAGAGATAAGATTACAATAGACCAGGAGGATTAATACCAATGAGTAAGATCGAAACCATGTCAGTCAATGCAATTCGCGTCCTTTCCGCCGATGCCATACAGAAAGCGAAATCCGGTCATCCCGGTCTTCCGCTGGGCTGTGCTTCGGCCGCCTATGAGTTATGGGCAAATCACATGAACCACAATCCGGCAGACCCGAACTGGGCCAACCGGGACCGCTTTATCTTATCCGGCGGCCACGGATCCATGCTTCTGTATTCCCTGCTCCATTTATTCGGTTATGGAGATTTATCAAAAGAAGATATCATGAATTTCAGACAGCTGGGTTCCCTGACACCGGGACATCCGGAGTATGGCCATACGGTCGGCATCGAAGCAACCACAGGACCGCTGGGAGCCGGTATGGCTATGGCTGTGGCGGTCGGTATCGCGGCTGCAGAGACTCATCTGGCAGAGGTTTTTAATAAGGAGGAGTATCCGGTAGTCGATCACTATACATTCGTGCTGGGCGGCGACGGCTGCATGATGGAGGGGATTTCCTCCGAGGCGTTCTCACTGGCAGGAACACTGGGACTGTCCAAACTGATCGTCCTCTATGATTCCAATAAAATTTCTATCGAGGGAAGTACGGATATCGCATTTACCGAGAATGTCCAGAAACGCATGGAAGCGTTCGGTTTCCAGACGATCACCGTGGAAGACGGCAATGATCTGGAAGCAATCGGACAAGCCATCGAGGAGGCAAAAGAAGACACCGAGCATCCGTCTTTCATCACCATTAAGACGCAGATCGGCTTCGGATGCCCGGCCAAGCAGGGCAAGGCAAGCGCTCACGGCGAGCCTCTGGGAGAAGAGAATGTGCTGGCGATGAAGGAGAACTTAGGCTGGCCATCTATGGAACCGTTTTACGTGCCGGACGAGGTATATGAGCACTACGCTCACCTTGCGGAAGAGAAGGCCGAGACGGAAGCTGCATGGAACGTAATGTTTGCAGCATACTGCGAAGAATATCCGGAGATGGAAGCACTGTGGAATGCTTATCACGATGAGAATGCAGGCGAAAAAGCCATTGAGGCGTGTGCTGATTTCTGGAGCAAACCGGAGAAAGCCGATGCCACAAGAAATATTTCCGGAAAGATTTTAAATAAGATTAAGACCTGTATGCCGAATCTGATCGGTGGATCCGCCGACTTAGCGCCTTCCAACAAGACGAATATGTCGGATATGGGAGACTACTCCAGGGAGAACCGCGGCGGACGCAACCTGCACTTCGGTGTCCGTGAGCTGGCGATGACCGCGATCGGCAACGGAATGATGCTTCATGGAGGACTGCGCGTCTTTATCGCTACCTTCTTCGTATTCAGTGATTATACAAAGCCCATGGCGCGTCTTTCCTCGCTGATGGGAGTACCGCTGACCTATATATTTACGCATGACAGCATTGGCGTCGGCGAGGATGGGCCGACCCATGAGCCGATCGAGCAGATGGCCATGCTTCGCGCCATGCCGAATTTCCATGTGTTCCGTCCCTGTGATGAGACCGAGACCGAGTGCGCATGGTATTCCGCGCTGACCTCCAAAAAGACACCTACAGCGCTGGTTCTGACGAGACAGAATTTAACACCGATGGAAGGCAGCAGCAGAGAGGCGTTAAAGGGCGGCTATGTGATCGACGACTGTGAAGGTACGCCGGATCTGATTTTCATTGCCAGCGGTTCCGAGGTAGAGCTGGCTGTCAATGCGAAGAAGCTTCTTGCAGACAGAAAGGTCCGTGTCGTTTCCATGCCGTGTATGGACTTGTTCGAGGAGCAGTCCGCGGAATATAAAGAATCCGTACTTCCGAAGTCTGTTCGGAAACGTGTAGCCGTAGAAGCCTTAAGCGACTTCGGATGGGGCAGATACGTTGGACTGGACGGAGCCTGTGTGACCATGACCGGATTCGGGGCCAGCGGCCCGGCAAACCAGTTGTTTGAGCATTTTTAAAATGGCGCCGATCATGTGGCCGAGGTTGCCAGAACCTTATAAAGGTGACGGCGCCGTCGGATAATACGAAAGGGAAAAAGGAGTATAGTTCAAAATGGGAAAGAAATGTATTGGCATTGATGTAGGCGGAACCAGTGTAAAGATCGGATTATTTGAGACTACAGGCGATCTTCTGCTGAAGTGGGAAGTCCCCACCAGAAAAGAAGAGGGCGGAAAGTATATCATCGGTGATGTGGCGGCCTCCATTTTAAAGACCCTGGAAGAGAAGCAGATTCCAATGGAAGAGGTAGTCGGCGCAGGACTGGGCGTACCGGGACCGGTTATGCCGGACGGCTCTGTCGAGGTATGCGTAAACTTAGGCTGGCACAACGTGAATCCGGGAAAAGAGCTTAGCGCACTCCTGGGCGGTCTGCCGGTAAAGAGCGGCAATGACGCCAACGTGGCGGCCCTCGGCGAGATGTGGCAGGGCGGCGGAAAAGGATTCGATGATATCGTAATGGTAACGCTGGGAACCGGCGTTGGCGGAGGCGTTATCATCGGCCAGAAGATTATTGCAGGCAAGCATGGACTGGCTGGAGAGATCGGCCACATCCATATCCGTGACGAAGAGACAGAGAGCTGCAACTGCGGCGGCGTAGGCTGTGTAGAGCAGATTTCCAGCGCCACAGGCATCGCGCGGGAGGCCAGAAGAAAGATGGCCGCATCGGATGCCCCGTCTGCCATGAGGGAGTTCGGCGACGATATCACGGCGAAGGATGTGCTGGATGCCGCAAAAGCCGGCGATGCGCTGGCACTGGAGACGATGGAAGTGGTAGGCCACTATCTGGGCCTCGCACTGGCACAGATCTCCATGGTAGTGGACCCGGAGGTGTTTGTACTGGGCGGTGGTGTGTCAAAGGCAGGACAGTTCCTGATCGATACCATTTATAAGCATTACGATAAGTATACTCCGATCTCCAAGAATAAGAGTGGAATCGTACTGGCGACCCTGGGCAATGATGCCGGAATTTATGGGGCGGCCAGACAGATATTGGATTAATTTGCTAATTTTTTGTTAATATGGCCGTTTGGACTTTAAAATCAGGAATAAACGTGGTAAACTCAAACTATAGATAGTACATAAAGAAAGGGGTATTGTTATGAAATTTTATGTTTGTAACCACTGCGGCAATATTATCGCATATGTAAAGAGCAGCGGCGTTCCCGTAGTCTGTTGCGGAGATGTTATGAAGGAGCTGGTTCCTAATACCACGGATGCTGCGGTTGAGAAGCATGTCCCCGTGATACATACAGACGGTCAGAAGGTGACCGTAACGGTAGGTTCTGCCAAGCACCCGATGCTTGAAGAGCACTATATCGAATGGATCGCGCTGGCGACAAAGCAGGGCAACCAGAGAAAAGAACTGAAACCGGGTCAGGAGCCTCAGGCAGAGTTTATGATCAGCGAGGACGACGAGGTCTTAGAAGTATATGCATACTGCAATCTTCATGGATTGTGGAAGGCATAAGAAACTATAATGAATATTTAACAGCGCCCGAAGCAAGTAACTTCGGGCGCTGTTTTTTACTGCACTTCCTCAGGATAGCAGCAATTCTTTGGCTTTCATTCGGTTAGATCCCCATAACTCCATTCCAAAAACTCCATCCCAAAAACTTCTTCAGTCATAATAGGATTTCGCAACATCCAGGTCAACCGGCACTCCCTGATAAGTGGTATACCAGTTTTCATACTCCGGATTATTCCATACGGTTCCATCCTCAAAGGTAATCTGTTTCACACAGGCAAGGAGATAACTAACTTTGTGTATATGGCCGGGCTGATCCCACCAGCCGTCAAATAAGTGCAGTCCATCCGTTTCACTCGATTTACCGGGGGCAATGCTTTCGTAGCATCCCGAAGTCAGCCATTGATAAGATTTGGGGGAATTTGGCTCGATACCTGTAACGATTCCGTAATCCGTACCGTCTGTACTAAAACCAATACTGCCAACCTCGCCGTTTTTCGCCACATTTCGGGCATCCCAGTAAAGCTCTAATGGCTGGCCGTCCTTATCATAAGCCAGGAGACCAACGTCACAGCGGCTGATGGTGCGGTCGGAATTGTTTGTTACGATCAGCCTGACAAACGGCCATCTGTAAGGAGCATCCTCATACTGAATACTGCATGAATCTACGGTAAGATAGGGGCCGCCGGTAATAGCTGAGTCAGAACCGTCAACAAACTGCTTTGTCTTTTCCGTATAGCTGACCTCCCTGGAGTTATAGAAAATGGTTAATTTTACGTTGCGCGGAACTGCAATAAGCACATAACCTACGTTTCCCTTACCCATATCAAACACACTGACGCTTAGGCCATTTGTGTCTGACTGGGGCTGATAGGCGTAATTATGCGGTAAACCGCTGTAATAAATATACTGATACTCTGTTCCTTCTATTACATACCAGATTCCGGGATTACAGGTGGTTATCATGCTTAAAATGTCGCCGGAAACGAGTTCCTTTGTCAGGCGGCTCACATCTTCCGCCGAATCAGTGATCGGTACATCGGGGGCCGCAGTGCCCTGCGTGTTGAGCTGCGCAGGCGAAGCGCCATGGAGATCGGCGGCATACGCTCCTGTAAAAGATGCGCCATAGAGTAATGCCAGCGTCAGTATGCCGGTGATCACAGCCGTGGCTTTTGATTTTTTTCTATAATGCATAATTGCGTCAAGCCTTTCTTTTAATAGTTCGGCACTCCTGTTGAGTGTCACAGAAGCCAGAGAATCCTTGTAGGTACCGCCCAGATTTACAGCGTTTAGCAGGGTATCCCCATAAGCCCGCCGTCCGTCCTTATCCAGTGATTTTATGACTGCTTCATCACAGGAAAATTCACAGGCGCGGTTAATCTCCCGGCCCATCAGATAGACCAGAGGATTAAACCAGTGGAGGCAGATTGAAATCTGCACCAGCCATTTGTAGAACATATCCCTCCGCTTGTAATGGGTCAATTCATGCAGGATGGTATACTGAAAATCGGAATCCGGAAGTTCTGCAGACGGCAGCATGATACATGGCCGGAAGAAACCGATTAAGAGCGGGGACGAGATCAGGCTGTTTGTGTATAGCCCGACAGCACCTCTTACGCCTGTTTGCTCGATCAGACTTCCTATCTGCTCCCAGAGCGCCATATCGGAAATCTCAACCCGTCCGGCCATGATATACTTTACAAAACTCTGATAGATAGTTACTTTCCGGATCAATAGTCCGACAGCAACAATCAGCCAGATTGATAAACACAGGGCTGCTGCATTTTGGGCCGCCATGTGGAATATGCCCGGCCGTGTCTCCTGTTTTAGCCCCGCATAATTCCCACCGCCTGCACCAGGCTGTTCCCCGGCGGGGCGGTCATGATCGTCAGACTCAGCTTCGTCCAATCCCATATAATTCGGTTCCGCATACGAGTCCGCATCCGTCAAAACCGCCGCAGCACCGACATGCTGAAACAGATTTCCCACAAGGCTGGCTTCCGGAGTAAAGGGAAGCAGCAGACGGGAAATGACGACCAGCCAAATATAATACTGCCATTGTTTGCTTAACCTGTCTCGGACAATGGGCCTGCAAAGCAGTAAAATAAGAATCAAAAATGACCCGGAGAGAGACAGGGAAAGAATTGTTTTTAGCAGCTCGTTCATTCCTTATTATCACCGCCTTTCCAGTGATTTTTTAATTCCTCATAGTCATCGGCGGAAATCAGTTCCTTCTGGATCAGCGTGGAGATCAGCCCTTTTGCATCTCCCTCATAAATCTTATCGAGAAATGTTTCTGTCTGGGATGCCTGGTACTCCGCCTCGGAAACGAGGGCGGTGTATCTGTTCCGGCGTCCGATCTTATTCGTTTTTAAAAAGCCCTTTTCAATCAGACGCAGAAGCAGGGAGATGATGGTGTTCTTGGTAGTTGACATTCCTTTGCTGTCCAGCTTTTCGACAATTTCCGCGTAGAGGGCGGTTCCTCCATTCTCCCAAATAATTTTCATCAGTTCCAATTCGAAATCAGATACCTGCTGCAGCATGTTGCTCCTCCTCTTTTGATTGCATAATGCACTCTAATGTTAGGATAGCATCCTGCACTCTAAAAGTCAACACCATAAAATCTTTTAGATAATTAATGGACGATCTTGTTTTATTGTTAACGGACAGAAAGGAAAAGCCGGAAAAAATTACATAAGTATGGACATAGAAGATCTTTTTAAGTAAAATGATATGTATAAAAAGTGGAAAAACACTTACAAAGTGGAAAACTCCAGTCTGGAATGACGATAAAGTGGAAAAGAGGAGGCCCGGTATGGATTATGGATTTAAACCTGAAAAACGAGTGGTCACAGAGAAGACCCCGGCCGTTTTTGCGTGTGGGGCGCTGCTCTTTTATGTGGCCTCCGGCAGCGGAACCCTCCACGTAAATGGCGTGAAGCTGGAGCTTGGAAAAGGGAGCTTCGGCTGGCTTCACACATACCATATCTACCAGTTTGAACCGGAGTGGGGGAAGGCGCTGGAGCTGCTCTGCTGTCCGTTTGACTATGCTTCGGCTTCCTACGTCACCTATCGGAACAGCTTGAAGATCACGATGACTGTCCTGACGGAAAACTCTCCGGTGGTGAGACTGTATGGGGAAGATGCAGACGATGTCAGGTCGCTGATGGAAGAGCTGATGGAAGAAGGCTCCGGGAGTGGGGCCGCGGATATTGTGCAGGGATACTCCCTGTTTCTGGAGATCGTCACGCTGTTTCTCCGCTATTCAGCGAGGGAGTCTGAGCAGCAGGAGGGACAGGGGAGGCCGTTTGAGCGAAGTCTGGCCTGGAAGCTGCTCCAGCATATTTTCACCTACAGCAACGAGAATCTGACGAGGGAAAAGCTGGCAGCCGTCTATGGAGTAACGGTGCGGCAGGTCAGCTGTCAGCTAAGCCTTGTGGCAGGTCTGAACTTCGCAGGCCTCCTAAACCGGGCAAGGGTGGACCGGGCCTGCGATATGATGCATTTCGGCGGACTGACGATGCAGTACATCGCACGTTACGTCGGATACCATTCGGAGACCTCCTTTTACCGGTCCTTTAAGCAGGTGATGGGGATGACGCCCCAGGAGTACCAGAAGGCCGTCCTGCCGGAGGCAGGGAAAGAGGCGGCCCATATCGATACGCGCGCGCTGCTGATCCTGAATTATCTGTTTGGCCATTACCGTGAACCACTGACCACACAGGACACGGCAAAGGCCCTGTATCTGGAGAAAAGCTCTGTAAATCCCCTGTTAAAGGAGAACTTTGGTCTGGATCACAGCGGTATTCTGACAGAGCTGCGAATGACGTATTCGGAATCGCTGCTGGAAAACAGCCGGATGCCGGTGGTGGATATCGCGTTTGCGTGCGGCTATAACAGTTCCCATACGTTCATCCGGATCTTTTCGGAGCGCCATGGCATGACGCCCGGAGAGTACCGGCGCTTTTCCATACATGACGGGTTTAACCGCAGATAATGCAACGGGAGGGAAATAACATGGAATGTTCACTGGAGACGAGAGAAGACTCCGGATTTCGGGGAAAACAGTATTTTTCGCCGGAATTGCTGCCGGAGAGACTGAAGGCGCGCGCCTTTCGTTTAAACGGGGAGGGGGCCTTCGAGAACAGGGAGGACGTGACCGTACTTTCCATATGGAGAGGAAAAGGGCGAATGGTTTTGAACAACCGGGTTTATCCGCTGGAGCCGGGGATGGTGTTTATTCTCTATCCATATCACGTCTGGAAGGCCCAGGCAGATGAGGGATGTGTGCTGGAGGGGGAAGAGTGTGTGATGAACATGGGTGCCATGCTGTTTCTGTTTGCCATCCCGCCCTACCACCGTCCAGTGCCGGTATTTGAAGAGAATCCATCTGTTTACCGCCTGGATCAGGAGTATAAATGCCGCGTGGAACGGCTGTGGGACCGGCTTCTGAAGGAAAATGAATCTACGGACTGCTACGGCGGAAGAATGCAGTTTTCTCTTATTATGCGGATTATGGTCCTCTGCCGAAAACATGGAAAAGTCATCGACTGCTCCGCCTTTTAAATGGATTTGTCAAAAAATAGACGAAAAATCAGGCCATATTGACACTCTTCTAAAATTATTTTATACTGAGTCAAAATTCTGACAGGGTCAGATCAGTTTAGAGGAGGTAGTTCAGTATGACGAGATGTATGATCGGGGCATTAAAAGGGAAAGCAGCTGTAATCACTGGCGGAGGTTCCGGAATTGGAAAATCTATGGTGGAACGTTACCTGGCGGAGGGCGCTTCCGTAGTGGCTGCGGACATCAATGAAGCGAGCCTGAAGGCGCTTTTAGAAGAGCTGGAACCGGAGTACGGCGATAAGCTTAAGATTCTTAAGGTGAACGTATCCAGCAAAGAGGAAGTGGAGGCGATGATTGACTATACCGTCGAAGCCTTTGGAAAAGTAGACGTGGTCATCAACAATGCCGGAATTTTGGATAACCTTCTTCCCATTGCGGAAATGCCGGACGATGTATGGGAAAGGATTATGAATATCAACTTAAACAGCGTCATGTATGCATGCAGGAAGGCGGTCCAGTATTTCCTTAAGGAGAAACGTGAGGGAACGATCATCAATACGGCTTCCTTAAGCGGTCTCTGCGCCGGCCGCGGCGGTCTGGCGTACACCACCTCCAAGTTTGCCGTCGTAGGTCTGACGAAGAACGTGGCCTTCATGTATTCCGACGCAGGAATCCGATGCAACGCGCTGTGTCCGGGTGCCATTGAGAGCAACATCGGAAGCGGTATGAGAGAGCCCAGCAAGCTCGGCTTGACAAAGGCCGTAACCGGTAATTCCGGACGCCACCGCAACGGATCTGCGGACGAGGTTGCCACTGCGGCAGTATTCCTCGCTTCAGACGCCGCTTCCTTCATCAACGGTGAGACGCTGACGATTGACGGGGGGTGGAGCGCCTATTAAACTCGTGTGACAATAACTGCATAGAACTGTGCTGACAACCCGGCAGATATTACCTTCCCCCAAGCCGGTTTGTCAGCTGTCTGCAGGAAGCCGGCCAGGAAGCTGACCGCGAAACTGCCCGCGAAACTGTCTGGGCGTACATCCGTAATGGCGTGTAAACAGCTCAGAATAGTAGCTTAAGTGGTTAAATCCGCACTCTGTTGCAATTTGTGTAATGCTCTTATCCGTCTTCTTAAGGAGATGAGAACTTACTTCCAGCCGGTAGGAATTCAGAAAATCGATCGGCGACTGGCATAAGTATTTTTTAAATATCTGACAGCATTTGCTGCGGCACACTCCGCCGGAAGCCGCTATGGACGACAGCGTCAGCCGCTCCGTATAATGCTGGTAAATAAAAGAAACCATATCTTTCTGAACCTTCGTATCCATATCTTCACTGCCCGGTGCGGCAGGATTACCGGCCTGAAACTGCCGGGCAAGATTCTTCCATACCCTATAAAACAGTCCGATAATCTCCAACTCGTACCCATACTCCCCCTGCCGTTTTAGTTCCGTCATGTCCGTTAGACTGTCCAGAATAAACGCAT
>OAVK01000964.1_pt1 | contig 11045 bp, 9 predicted proteins | sample 1495301 | NCBI WGS metagenome assembly OAVK01 (sample SAMEA2580094, study PRJEB22360) | human gut metagenome | biome: human gut; feature: human-associated habitat; material: faeces | place: Denmark | collected 2008/2010
AAAAGTTATGAGCTCGGGAGATCCCGTGTTTTACAGCCCCTGCCTGTCCTGTAAAACCACCACCATGAACGTTAACCAGTACGTCAAACTTATCGTTGGTCTCTGTAGCAACTAACGGCTGACGAACAACAACTTTTAATGTTTCAAGACCGAAGTACTCATCGATGTCTCTCTTATTAACTGTGATCTTACCTGTACCCGGTACTAAATATACTCTGGCGATAGATTTTTTTCTTCTGCCTGTTCCATAAAATTTTGCATTAGCCATGATAACTTCCTCCTTTCAGTACCTTAATTAAAATTTGATTTCTAAAACTTCTGGTTTCTGAGCCGCATTATCATGTTCCAGCGTAAACGTGAAGTTTTGTCATCATGCTTCTTCCTAAAGGTCCTTTCGGAAGCATACCCTTAACTGCTAATTCCATAACCTTCTCCGGCTTCTTAGCCATCATTTCTCTTAAGGTTGTTTCCTTCATTCCGCCTACATAATCAGAGTGATTGTAGTAAATCTTCTGGTCTAATTTCTTTCCAGATACGTTCACCTTATCTGCATTTACGATAATTACATAATCGCCGCAATCCATGTGTGGTGTGAAGATCGGTTTATTCTTTCCTCTTAATACTTTAGCTACTTCTGAAGCCAAGCGTCCTAATGTATGTCCTGTAGCGTCAACTACGTACCATTTTCTCTCAATTGTTGCTGGACTAGCCATAAAAGTTTTCATTGGTTAACCTCCTGTTAAATTGCTGTTATTATTCATAACTATATCGTAAAATGCTCACTCCGGGGCTTTGGCTTAAGCATTTTTCGTCTAACGTCACAGTTATACATTATATTACATTCAGCCGGGTGTGTCAACCTCTTTTTCCCATAAAATCAAGGTTTTTTCGATGTTTTTTACAAAATATTGTTTTTCATATTTCCAGTCTCTCATACCCTCGTAAGATGACTTACCGGCTTCATCTGGATAAAGAGCGGAACATACTCGATGATCAGGGACGAATTCTCCAGTCCGTACCACCGGTCCGGTGTGCCTGCGAAATGGCGGATCGCGTATTTCAGCGATATCGCCGTCCGTTTAAAGGGACCGATATCGCTTTCCGGAACCAGAAGCTTTCGGATCATACAGAACTTAAAGGTCCCCACGACGCCCGGCTCATAGATGGAATACCGGCGCTTCTGAGACGGCAGCTCCCCGCTATTCACCATCTCATCCACGATCTGCCTCAAGTAGACATTCACCCGCTGATTTTCCCGAAAGCCCAGCCTGAGCTGCACACGGAACATGTAATTCGTCCCCATGCTGTCCACGCTGTATTCCCGGGTATAGGGCTCATCCGTGACGGTAATGCCCACAAACCAGTATGCATTGGCACGCTTTGGCTTCTTGTCAAAGATGGAATACAGAATATCTCTGTCCAGCTTATTTTTGTCGCTGTCCTTTGTGATGAAGACCAGATTGTCGGCCAACAGCTCCTGGAAACTGTCATTTTTTAATTTTTCCAGCTGGGGCAGATATTTCCGCAGGGGCAGGAGCACCGCCTGGGAAGACTCAATGCCGGTCCCCTCATGCCATACGACCATGATCCCAAACAGAATCAAAGCCATAAAGAGCGCCACGTATCCCCCATGGCTGAACTTACTTAAGCTGGATATGAAAAAGCTTCCCTCCAGACCGCCGAAGAAAAACAGGAAAAGGAAAGGCACCACAGCCAGCTTCTTCACCTTCCGCAGATAGAGAAAGAGCAGCACCGTTGTCATCAGCATGGTCAGCGTAATCGCCAGCCCGTAAGCCGCTTCCATATGGGCGCTGGTCTGAAACAGAAGAACCACTCCGGTACAGGCAAACCACAGCACCTGATTCACCAGAGGAATGTAAATCTGCCCTTTTCGCTGGGATGGGTATGTAATCTGCATATGAGGCATTAAATCCAGCCGGCTCGCCTCCGATACCAGCGTAAAGGAACCGGATATAAGCGCCTGGGACGCGATAATCGCAGCGGCCGCGCCGAGGAACACGGCAAAGGGCCGGATTCCTTCCGGCAGCATCTGAAAAAATGGATTCATATCCGGTATCGCCGCCAGCGCCCCATTGGATTTACAGGCCATCAGCCAGGCCCCCTGCCCGAGATAATTGATAATCAGGCAGATCTTAACGAAAGGCCAGCTCAGGAAAATATTGTTCTTTCCCACGTGTCCCATATCCGAGTACAGCGCCTCCGCGCCGGTTGTCGCCAGAAACACGCTGCCTAAGATCATTATCCCGGCATCATTGGCCGGACTGGTCAGGATCTTCACCGCGTAGACCGGATTAAAGGCTTTCAGTACCGCCACATTCCCGCCTATGTTCCCCAGCCCCGCCGCGGCCAGAAACAGAAACCAGACTGCCATGACAGGGCCGAAGGCCCTTCCGATGGAACTGGTGCCCGCTCTCTGGACCAGGAACAGCAGCGCAATAATTGTTATCGTTATAAAAATGATCTTATTCTGCCCGTCTCCCAGCAGTTCCCGCATGGAAGAGATGCTTCTCAGACCCTCGATCGCCGTCGTCACCGTCACTGCCGGTGTCATCACGCCATCCGCCAGCAGGGCCGCTCCGCCGATCATGGCCGGAAAGATGAGCCATTTTCCAAAATGCTTTACCAGACTGTACAGGGAGAAGATACCGCCCTCACCGTGGTTATCCGCCTGCATGGCCACCACCACATATTTCATCGTCGTCAGCAGGGTGATGGTCCAGATGACCAGGGACAGCGCGCCTAAGATCAGTTCGTCGCTGACTCCTCCCAATCCCCCGTTGCCGGCCACGATTGACTTCATTACGTACATGGGAGACGTCCCGATATCCCCGTACACCACCCCCATCGTGATCAATACAGCACCGGCGCTCGTCGGTATCTCATGTGTCTTTGTTCTGTCCGCCGTCATATCAAAACCTCTTTTTCGGCAGCGCCTTTATCTCCCTGCGCATTCAAAGGCCCGCCGCAGAATATTCATTTGCACGAAAAAAGACGGCTGTATCACAACCGTCCCGGCATTCCTGCCATGGAGATTTTAGCAAGTATATCAAAAACCTCCGCCGTATACAAGTAACAATTCCGTTAAAAATCAGGTCTCCTCCCCGCTCTTTCCCCAGACTCGCATATCGTGGGTCACATACCATCCGCCCTTCTCGTCCGAAGGCCAAAACACGTAATAGCCGTATGCCTTGCCTGCTTCGATCCGCCCAGCGGCTTCCTGATCGTTTACATAAACCGTCTCCGCTCCGTTCCTGACGGCCTGGTGCACCACCCGGAACAGAAGGCGTTCAAACTCCTCCGGGACGCACCGCTCTATGGTGAGAAACGACTGCTTCTCTTTTGCCGTCTTCGTCTGATCCAGAGAATATTTCCACTCCTTATTTTCAGCCGCTATGACAGGGCGAAGCTCCGTCTCTTCCTCCAGGCTGATTAGCGTCAGTCCCCGGGCCACCGCGGTAGGGCCTGCTGCCGCGCGGTTTCTTGCATCCATAATCTCCTCCACATGCTCCGGCGGATAGACTCCCAGCCCCACCTTCATCAGCGTCCCCGCGATGATGCGGACCATATTATAGAGGAACCCGCTTCCGCTGACCCGTATCGTAATCATATCGCCCGTCTTCACGACGTCCAGGCTGTAAATGGTACGCACCATGTCCTCCGCCTGGGTCCTCGGTGCGCAGAAACTGGTAAAATCGTGTTCACCCACCAGATACGCCGCCGCCTGCTTCATCTTCTCTGCATCGAGGGGAAAGTAACAGAAATAGGCGTACAGCCGCAGCGTCGGAACCTCAATCTTCCGGTTCAGAATTCTGTATTCGTACGTCTTTACGCAGTTGCATTTTCTGGGATGCCACGTTAAGGGAACCTCCTCCGATGCAAGGACCCGGATGTCCTCCGGCAGTCTCTGGTTGAGCGCAAAACAGACCTTATCCGCCGGCATCCGGCTCTCCGTGTCGAACACTGCCACATTACCTTCGGAGTGGACGCCGGAATCCGTCCGGCTGGCCCCGATTACCGCCACCTTCTCGTGAAACAGGGCGGTCAGCGCCTCGTTTAAGACTTCTTCTATGGTCCGCCCGTTGTTCTGTATCTGCCATCCGCAGTAATTTGTGCCGTCGTAGGCCACTATCAGCTTAATCCGTTTCATCTTCTCAAAAACCGCCTTATATCAGGATTCTTAAAACAACTATCACGGCCAGGTAAAAGACGTAAACCAGATACGTCACACCATCCCGCTTTGCATAGTGAAGCGGCTTCATCTTCGTTCTTCCCTCGCCGCCGCGGTAGCATCTCGCCTCCATGGCCATAGCCAGATCCGTAGCCCGCCGGAACGCGGAGATAAACAGAGGCACGAGGAGCGGAATCATGTTCTTCGCTCTCTGAATGATATTACCGCTTTCAAAATCAGCGCCTCTCGCCATCTGCGCCTTCATGATCTTATCCGTTTCCTCTACCAGAATCGGAATAAAACGAAGTGCGATGGACATCATCATGGATACCTCATGTACCGGCAGTCCTATCTTCTTTAAAAATCCAAGGCTCTTTTCCAGTCCGTCTGTCAGCTCATTGGGCGTGGTCGTCAGCGTCATAACCGATGAGCCCACTACCAGATAGATCAGCCTGACTCCCATGAATCCGGCCGTCATTAAGCCCTCCTTCGTCACCTTTAAAAACCACAGCTTAAAGACCACTTCACCCGGGGTCAGAAATAAGTTAAAGCTGACACTGATTAAGAGCAGGAAGATGATGGCCTTAAGTCCCCGCACCATGAATTTAAACGGAACGTGGCTCAGTCTGATCGCCATGGCCAGAAAAAGCGTGGCCACCAGATAAGCCCAGATGCTGTCTGCGACAAACAGGGAAATAATAAATACCATGGTTCCGAACAGCTTTGTCCTCGGGTCCATCCGGTGAAGTACGGAATCCACCGGATAATACTGCCCCAGTGTAATATCTCTTAACATAATGTCTCCTGTCCGCGGCTTCCGTCACCGCAGGCCGCCTGTCCTTCCTTTTTTAACAGCGCAAGAATCTCGTCTCTCGCTTCCTCCACCGTCGTAATATTATTGTCAATGGGAACTCCATGATCCCGCAGCGTATGCACCACATAGGTGATCTGCGGAGCGGCCAGACCGATGGCCTCCAGTTCCCTGTAATGCTTAAATACTTCCTTCGGCGTGTCGTCGAACACCTTCTCCCCGTGGTTCATCACGAGAATACGGTCCACGTATTTTGCGATGTCCTCCATGCTGTGGGACACCAGGATGATCGTCATCTTTTTCTCATGATGAAGACGTTCAATCTGATCCAGGATCTCATCGCGTCCCCTCGGATCCAGTCCCGCCGTAGGCTCGTCCAGAATCAGCACCTCCGGCTCCATGGCCAGCACACCGGCAATGGCCACCCGGCGCTTCTGGCCGCCCGACAGCTCAAAGGGCGACTGCTTATAAAAGCTCTCATCGAGTCCTACCATCGTAAGCGCTTCCCTTGCCCGGCTCTGCGTCTCCTCCTTCGACAGGCCCTGGTTCTTTGGCCCGAAGCAGACATCGGTAAACACATCGATCTCAAACAGCTGGTGCTCCGGATACTGAAATACCAGTCCCACACGGCTTCGAAGCGCCCGCATGTCATAGCCGTCGTCATATATATTCTTTCCATTATAATAGATCGCACCGTCCGTCGCCCTGATCAGCCCGTTTAAATGCTGGATCAGCGTGGACTTCCCGGAACCGGTATGGCCGATCAGTCCGATAAACTGGCCATCCTGGATCTCCAGATTCACGTCCTTAAGCGCCTGCTGTTCAAACGCGGTGCCCTGTCCGTAAACGTAATTCAAATGTTCTATCTTAATTGCCATTGCATCCTCCATCTCCCAGAGTCACCCTGTCCGGATAACGCTCTGCAAATATGGGAAGCAGATATTTCATCAGCTCCTCCAGCGTCAGAATCCCATCCGGTAAATCCACGCCGTTCTTCTGAAGCTCATAAGCCAGCTCCGTCACCTGCGGCACATCCAGCCGGTAAGACTTGAGCTCTTCCACCCTGGAAAATATCTCCCTGGGCGTTCCGTCCATCACCACCCGTCCGTCGTCCATGACGATAACCCGGTCGGCATGAATGACTTCTTCCATATAATGAGTGATGAGCACTACGGTGATCCCTTCCTGGCGGTTTAACTCATGGACGGTCTTCACCACTTCCCGGCGCCCGTTGGGATCCAGCATGGCGGTAGGCTCGTCCAGAACGATGCACTGGGGTCTCATGGCCATGACACCTGCGATGGCCACCCGCTGCTTCTGTCCACCCGAAAGCTTGTTGGGCGACTTCATGCGGTATGCCGTCATCCCCACCGCCTCCAGGCTCTCGTCAACCCGTTTCCAGATCTCGTCGGTCGGAATCCCCATATTCTCCGGTCCGAATCCCACGTCCTCCTCGACGATATTGCCGATAATCTGGTTATCGGGATTCTGGAATACCATCCCCGTTTTCTTTCGAACCTCCCACAGATTCTCCTCTTTGGAGGTATCCAGCCCCTGGATCCACACCGTCCCATCCGTCGGAAGCAGGATCGCGTCCAGCTGCTTGGCAAAGGTGGACTTTCCGGATCCGTTGTGGCCTAAGACCGCCACAAACTCGCCCTCCTTAATCTCGATGCTGACGTCGTCGATGGCACGGTTTACTTCTTCTATATTCTCTTCTTCATCTCTTCTGATATAATCGAAAATCAGCTTTGATGTCTTTATAATTCCCATGGCTTACCTTTCTGCGATAAACGCGGACAATGTCACGTCATATACTGTCTTTATATGTCACATAATTTTAGATGAAATTTGCTTAACAGTCAAGCCGGATTTCATAATCGGTCCGATTCTTCTTCGTCAGAAGGGAAAAAAGAAAGACATGGCGCCTTTCACCATGTCTTTCCTGAATTACGGATCCCTTACGGCACCCACTGTCCGGACGCATCTACCCGGTACGTACCGTCGACCACTGTGTCCGCAGCCATGCTGCCATACAGGTAATACCATTTCCCAGGCTCTGCCTGAAGCCAGCCCGTAGCCATGTCGCCGCCCGTGTTGAAATAGTACCATTTACCGCCGATCTGCTGCCATCCGGTCACCATCTCAGCGCTATCATTCATATAATACCATTTGCTGTTCAGATTCTGCCATCCGGTCAGCGCGTAGCTGTCCTGATTGAAATAGTACCACTTGCCGCTTATCATCTTCCAGCAGTTCGCTGCATAATTTCCGTTCTCATCACGGTACCGTTTGCCGGTCTGTGTGTTGGACCACCGGCCCGATGTGTCTCCCAGCTCCTGAACCACGGAATCATTGGAAACGGTAAACTCACCGTCTTTTAGATACTTCTCCTCGGAGCTGTCCTTCGCAATAGCTCTTACCTCATAGTAATAGCTGTAGCCATCCTGTAAATACTCCAGTAAATCGATGGAGGTGGAACTGGTGGTCAGCGTCTTGATCCACTGATCTTCCCGGTAAAGGCGAAGCTGATACTTCGAAGCGTGAGCAACCTTTTTCCAGGAAGCCTTCGTCTTCGCGGCATCGCTCCATCCGGCAGATTCCGGTGCTCCGAGCTGTGCAACCGGTACGTAGGTGGCCTTGATGGTCGTCTCGCCGTCCAAAGCCTTGGCGGAGACCAGTTCGCCGCCGTACACGCTGCAGTTACTCTTCACATAGTCCCCGGAGATTGTGAAGGTAGCAGTCACCTTCTTTCCAGGAACCCAGTCCTCAGGAGTCTTGCTCCACTCCGGTGATACTTCATCGTAATTGACCGTGACCTTCGGTACCTTGATATCTTCCGTCCATTCACTTCTCGTATCATTATCAAATCGAATCTTAACACTTTTCGCCGCCATAGACGTCATGGCGGTACCGAGCGTCAACACCGCTCCCAGAAGTATCAGCCATCTGCCCTTTCCCTTTATTCCTCGCATTCGTGTCATCTTCCTTTCCTGATGATTTTACTTATGCCACACGCCGTTGCCGTCAACCGGGAAACCATCGATGGTGGTATTCACCGCCTTGGAGCCTTCACCTGGATAGAAGTAGTACCAGCTGCCGTCTACCTCGCGCCATCCCTCAAGCATCGCGCCGGAGGCGTCCGTGCAGTACCACTTATTGTTGTAGGCGATCCAGCCTGTAAGCATCGCGCCTTCTACACCTGTAGTCGCGGAAGGATTTAAATAATACCACTTGTTGTTCGATACGACCCAGCCGGTTACCATAGCTCCCTGGTCGTTCATATAGTACCATAAATTATTTCTCTGCTGCCATCCGGTGAGCATCGCACCGTTGGAATCAAATAAATACCATTTCTCATTGATCTTGGCCCAGTTGTTCTTCTGGTAAGTTCCGTCCGGATACTTGAAATACCAGTTATTGCCGTCCTTGATCCAGCCAACCTGACCGGTGGTTCCTGGTGTTCCGCTTTCCTGTCCCGAACCGTCAGACACCTTCTCCTCCGGCAGATAAACCTCGTCGGATTCCGTCCAGTCGCTCTTCTTTCCGTACTTCTTCTCACTCTCAGTATATGGAACCGTGCGCACCTTAAAGGAATAGGTGCCGGCCTTCGTCATGTAAGGATAGAAGTTATAGGACGTAGCCTTAAGCCCCTCAACCTTCTTCACAACCGTACTTCCTCGGTATAAATAGACGTCATAGGCGTCAGACGCGTTGTCAACCTTATTCCAGCGGGCGCCGCCGTAGCCGGAATCCTTCCAGTAGGCATCATCCGGGGAGCTGTACGTACCCTTGATCGGTTTGAACTTGAATGTCACGTATAAGGTGTCGCTGCCGGAACGGCTGGCCGACACATAGGTTCCGCCCTTCACCGTCACGTTGCTGGACTGATAGCCGCCTTTAAACGCATACTCGTCAGAATCGGTGGCATGCAGCTCCACTTTCATCTTAGGCTCATATCCGATCGTCATCTCTTTCGACCCAGAGGTAATCCACTCTACACTGCTGACCTCGTATCTGCTGTTGTTTGTATATACATAGTTGCCCTTGGAATTTTCCTTAAGTTCAAAGGCCGTCTCTTCCGGAAGATTCTCTCCGGATTCCAATTCCTCAAGCCCCGCATAGATCGTTACCGATGATATCGTCTTCGACGCAGCAAATGACTGAAATGGTATACTCACGCCCAGCACACTCACAATTGCGGTCAAAGCCAATAGTTTCCCAAACCGTTTCATAAAAATACCTCCCACTCTTTATAATCAATCCTCATTTTCCTTTTTCTACTATTATTATAGCCCCTGAGGTAATTCACCGTCAACTTACGATATTCTTTCTTTATTCTTGCGTTTGGGAAAAATTGAGTAATTAATTTGCAAGAATGGCAATTTTTACCAGAATTTCTTGCTGGAGCTGAGATGGCTCAGCCGAATACAGAGGTTTCCTTGATATCCAGTTTCTTACACCATTTGCGGAGAACCTTCTCCTTGTACTGTTCCACGGAAAAATCAGCGAGTTCCAGATCCAGCGGAATATCCGTCTTAATGGTAGCCAGACGCTTCGACAGCACGGCCGCGGCTTTCCCCAGATCACCGAGGCTTCCCCGCACAGTTCGCCGTCCTCCCCTGTCTTCGTCAGCGCTTTGTAGGGAGTTCTGGAGATCCCCAGCTTCTCCTTCCAAAAATCCTGGAGCTCCTTTAGCTGCTTTTTGTCCGTCTCTGCATCGTGGATCGCCTCATACATCGCCTCCACGGTACCATACTCAGCCAGGAGAGGAGGCACCGCGCTGCTCACGCCTTTTACTCCCGGAATATTATCGGAGGTGTCACCCTGAATTCCTTTTAAATCGGTGATCTGCTCCGGCCACACGCCTTCCTCGGCAAACACATGCTCCGAGGTAAACTCAAACGTCTTCTCCGGAAGGTTCACGTCTTTTTTCGTCAGGCCGTAAGGGCCGTAGTATTTTTCGTACAGTTCGTCTGCCTTCTCCTGCTTTGCCTGCACCATCCAGGCCCTGACGTTGTATTCGTCATTGACCAGCTGCAGGTAATCGTGGTCCTTCGTCATGACCACCACAGGCAGCTGGCTGCGAAACTTCATAACCAGGGATCCCGCATAATCGTCAGCCTCGTAATCGTCGCTGTAGAGCACCTTGAATCCGGCTTCCTGAAGGATTGACTCGATCAGGACAAACTGCTGCTTCAGAGGCTCGGGAGTCGCCCCCCTCGTCCCCTTATATTCCGCGTACAGTTCCCGCCGGAACGTGTCCCTCGTCTTGTCAAACACAAAGGCGATATATCCGGGTTCCTGTTTCCTGATGAGAGATGCAACGGTCTTCAGCATGCCGAAGATCGCATTGGTGTATGTTCCGTCCGCAGCGTGCAGGATCTTTCCGTAGTGCTTCTGCTTTTCCTCTTCGGTTTTGGCGAACATGATTTCCCGCGGAAGCACGGCGTAGTAACAGGTGGACAGCATGGAAGAACCATCCACGATCACAAATTTATTTTTCATCCAATATCCTTTCTGATGCTGTAGATTTCCCCGGTTGGTGATGTGGGGAACAGGGGAGTTATTTTTTTACCAGGGGCCGGGCAGAAGAGGCGTTTTAACGGCTGTAGCGGGCCGTATGGCGGGGAGAATGCGGGGCAGGCATAAAGTATGCCTGCGTGGCGGAAACGCCTTCTGTGGCCGGTATATGGTGGTTTATGGGGAGTATGTATCTATATTTTTATTTTCCGTCGTATTTCCAGATCTGTACTTCTCCTGGGTAATCTTCAAATACCCGCTTGATGATGGATTCTACAATCTGCCAGTCGCCGCCCGCAAAACCGCAGCCGATTCCCTGCGGGAATGCGGCTGTCTCGTTTCTGCCGCGTACCGCCAGAAACTCGCGGATCTCTTCCATGGCTTTTTCTAAAGCCTCGTAATCAGTGTAGACTCCGCCTTTTCCATAGTCGTCCTGGCCGTAGAGGTTCGCAATCAGGAACCAGCGGCCGTCTTTCTCTACCGGCTGGGCCGATAACCGCCCCAACAGCGCCGAAGAACGAC
>OAVK01000969.1_pt1 | contig 11003 bp, 9 predicted proteins | sample 1495301 | NCBI WGS metagenome assembly OAVK01 (sample SAMEA2580094, study PRJEB22360) | human gut metagenome | biome: human gut; feature: human-associated habitat; material: faeces | place: Denmark | collected 2008/2010
CCATCATTTCACGCATATACTGGTGAATGACTGCGATGTGAGGCGGTACGAAGATTCCGCCGTATTTCTTCGCGGCTGACAGTCCGAAAATGTGGTCGTCTTCATTGATGGTACCGCCTACCGCACACAGGGAGTTGTGGCAGTTTGTCATGACATAGGGAATCGGAAACTCGGTGAGGCCTGACGCCCTTGCGGTCTGAATAATTCCGACAAACGTAATGTCATGGGATGCCATGGAATCGAAGCGCAGCTTCAAATGTTCCATATTGTCCGCAGTGTTATGTTCCTTCAGGATCGAATAGGCAATCGTGCCCTTTTTCGCCTCTTCTTTTGTTACGTTCTTTCCTGTCAGAGCGACAAGCTTTTCGGCTTCCTGTTCCGGCACCAGTTCCGTACCGTTTACCAGGAAAGCACCTCCATCATACAATTTAACCATATGCTATCTTTCCTCTCTCTTTTTGTAAGGTGTTGCTTCACCAACGTATTTGAACGCCGGACGCATGATCTTTCCATCATACATCTTATTCTCGATATTGTGCGCCAGCCAGCCTGCCATACGTGCGCAGACGAAGAGCGGCGTGTACATATCTTCCGGTATCTGTAACATATTATAAGCGAATCCGCTGTAGAAGTCCACATTGTTTGAGAGAGTTTTTCCGTTTCCGGCGAGAGTTTCTTTGGCAACTTTTTCAAATCTTGTCAGGAATTCGTATTCATCCTCACGTTTTTTCTGCTTTGCCAGCTTCTCGCAGCATGTTTTTAATAAGTCGGCACGCGGGTCGGAAACTGTATAGACGGCATGGCCGAGACCGTATACGAGGCCGGTATTATCATAAAATTCTTTGTCAAGAATCCGCTTAATCACCTGCTTGATCTGTGCATCGGTGGCCTTTAAGCCGATTTCCTTTTCGATGGCGGAGATCATCTCGCTGCAGCGGATGTTGGCGCCGCCGTGCTTCGGTCCCTTTAAGGAGCCGATGGACGCGGAGATTGAGGAGTAGATGTCGGTTCCTGTGGAGGAGATGACGACATTTGTAAAGGTAGAGTTGTTTCCGCCGCCGTGATCCGCGTGAATCATCAGCATGATGTCGAGTAAGTCTGCCTCCTGCTCGGTGAAGGTGCCGTCGCGGCGCAGCATGTAGAGGATGTTCTCCGCAATGGAGTATTCCTCCTTCGGATAGTGGATGATCAGGCTTTCTCTGTCATAGTAGTGAATCTTGCTCTGATAGGCGTAGGCAGCCATGGAAGGAAGCTTAGCCAGAATGCTGATTCCCTTTAATAACGTCTGGTACGGGTCCACGTTGTCGGGATCTTCATCATAATTATAGAGAGAAAGGATACTCTGCTGCAGACTGTTCATTAAATTGCGGGAAGGGGAACGAAGCAGATTCTTCTCCAGAAACTCATCGGGAAGCGGATAAAAATGACGGAGAATTCCGGAAAACTCGTTCAGTTCCTTCTTGGAGGGAAGGTATCCGAATAGCAGAAGAAATGTGGTTTCTTCAAAGCCGTACCGTGCATTTCCTTTTCCCTTTACCAGATCGCCGATTTCGATTCCGCGGTAGAAAAGCTTACCTGGTACATTGACCTTTTTCCCATCCTGAATCTCATAGCCGACAACATCGGATACACGCGTCAAGCCAACCCTGACTCCGGTGCCATCCTCGTTGCGGAGACCCTTTTTTACGTTGTGTTCCTTGAATAAATGATTTGGAATATCCGTATAGTTTGAGGATTTACCAAATGTCTGTGCGATGAAGAAGTTATTCATGCGATATTCTCTCCTTTTCCTTTAGATTCAGTCACGGCCTGCATAATTTTGCAGAAAAGCAGCGCGAAGTGATCTCCACGCTGCCCCCATTGGCATTACTGAAGTGACCGTTTTTATATTGTTCAGTAGTTTACCATGGAAAAGTATCAAAGTCAATACCTTGTTGTAATCACAATCAAAATATTGTGATGCGTACAAGATATGTTTGTATTAACCATACAAATGTGTGCGATAGACGGCCTTAATTTTTTGAAATAAAAATGAATCAATAATATTAAGGAAAAAGAAAGGAAAAGATTCTGACAACATACTATAATAGAAAGAAAAGAGTGGTAACAGCCACAGGGAAAAGGAGCGGCGCCATGTACAGTGATTTTGGCTTTTACGGAGGATTTACGCAGTTATTTCCGATTTTATTCGGAGTTATATTTTTGATCGTGGCAGTAATGATCGTAGTTACCCTGATTCGGGGGATTTCGCAGTGGAATTCCAATAACCACTCTCCGGTATTGACTGTGGAGGCGATGGTGACTTCCAAGCGTCAGGAGGTTTCACACCGGCACAGCAATCAGAACACGATGGATACTTATACAAATTTTACGTCTTATTATGCAACGTTTCAGGTCGAGAGCGGCGACCGCATGGAGCTGGGCGTATCGGGAACGGAGTACGGGATGCTGGCGGAAGGCGACATGGGCAGGCTGACCTTTCAGGGAACGAGGTATCTCAGTTTTGAGAGGGGACCTCTGGAGTCATAGAGAGGGATTTATTCCCGCGAGCAACGAGTCAAACGGACACGAGGATGAGTGATGGAAAAACGAAAAAGAACAATCAGAAAATTGATGCCGGTCAGTCCTTACGACAGCGCCGGTCTGGAGGCCTGGTTTTCGGAGCTGGCCGGACAGGGGCTGTTTGTCAGGAAGACCGGGTATTATTTTGCAAATTTTCAAAGGAAAGAGCCGAGAAGCCTGGTCTATAAACTGGAGCCTTGTGACCAGTACCGGGATGAGCAGGAAAAGGAGCTGATGGGGCAGTACCGTCTGGCAGGCTGGGAGGCGGCCGGTGATGTGTGGCGAAAGTTTTTGATATTTTCGGCTGTCAGGGAGATGGCTGTAAGTCCGGAGATTTCCGTGGAAATACGAAGTGCAGGCGAGGCGTCCCTGAAGAAAACGGGGTATGGCTGCCTTCTGACGTGCGCTGCGGATGGCGTACTGACGGCGCTCTGGTGCTGGATGATCCTGGGCCGATTTGGTTTCTGGTATACGGCCACCATGGCGACGCCTTTCCTTCTCTGTGCCCTGATGGTCTTTCTGTTTGGAATCAATATCTTCTGGAGAATGTCCGATTACATACAGATCCGGAGATATTTAAAGGGGACAAAATGTGGCGTACATCTGCCAGAACGCAATTGTCAAACACGCCCTGGCAGAGGACGGGCCAGATCGATCTGTTCAGCAGTCGCGGTAACCTGCATCTGCCTCGTGTTTATATGGGCGGGAGAGCAGAAGTCCTGGCATAAGGAACTGAGTGAGGTTCATACCAGTCTTCCGGTTCCGCCCATTACGGCGGTTTCGCCGGAGAGCAGCCCCATAAGCGGAACGGTCACCTATCATTCTTCCATCGTTGCACCGGTACAGTTTCAGATTGTCCAGGATGGACCGGATGCCCAGATGCTCCGTATGGATTATATGGAACTCCGCTTTCCCAGGCTGGTGAAGCCGGTCTTCAAGAATATGATGAAGGATCAGCTGCAGTGGAGCAGCGCTGAGCCGGAGGCGGTATCTTCCGGGCTGTTTGACACCGCCTTTGTGGCCGTGATAAACGACAGCATGCATTATCTCTTCGTCTCCGACGGACAGAAGGTAGCAGCAGTGTGCTATATCGGCCCCGGTTATACAGACGAGTTTTTAAAGACGATTCACGACGCCATGGAGACATGGACGCAGCCGGAGCTGTTTAGGCAGTGATCAGCGGGTTTTCTTCATATTCCTGGAAGCCGTCTGTTTCATGGGGCGGATCGAAAGGATACATATTAATATAGTAAGAACATCGGCCGCAGGCTGGGCAAAATAGATGCCGGTCACGCCCAGAAGCCTCGGCAGAATCAGGATAAAGGGCACGTAAAAGAGACCCTGGCGGATCATGGACAGGAAGAGGCCGAACCTTGAGGCGCCGATGGTCTGAAAGGTGATGGTCATCATATAGCAGAGCCCAAACGCCGGATATAAGGCAACCTGGGATATCAGCAGCCGGGAACCGTATTCGATCACGGCGGGATTGCTGTTAAATAACCGGATGAACGGCCGGGACAGCACGATATAAACCGCGGCCACCACGATTGTCAGCAGCAGGGAGGCGGTGAGGGAGAAACGGACAGACTCATGAAAACGGTCTTCGTTCTTCGCACCGAAGGCGTAGGAAGCGACCGGCTGATATCCCTGCATAAATCCCATAATGACGTAGCAGCCGATGAGAATCAGACGCTGGACGACACCGTAGGCCGCAATGATTAAATCGGCGTCCGGCATGGGCTTTGCGGCGATATTGGTCAGCGATGTGGCCGCTGCGAGACAGATCTGAATAACCGCGGAGGGAATTCCGATCAGTGTGACCGTTTTTATCATGTGAAAGTCGGGCTTAAAATAGTGCGGCTTGATTTTAATGATGGAGCGTCCGCCTAAATAGAACCACAGCAGGATGGAAAATGTGACAAACTGAGAGACCGTTGTGGCCAGGGAGGCTCCCTGCACGCCCATACCCAAGCCCCAGTCGAACATGAAAACAGGGTCCAGAACCACATTTAGGGCGGCGCCTGTGATGACGGCTATGGAAGAAATTTTGACGGAAGATTCCGCCCTGGCGGCACAGTTCAAGCTTTGGGCCGGCAGATTGGCCAGCGCGGCGATAAACATCCAGAACGCGTAGTCCTTAGCCTGGGGCAGAACCGCGTCCGAGGCGCCGAAGGAACGGAGCAGCGGCTCCATAAAGAAGAGTCCGCTGACACAGAGAATCATACCGATGACTACCGACAGGGCGACGATGGTCGTCACCGTAGTGTTGGCCCCCTCCTGGTCCTTCGCCCCCAGCTGACGGCCTGCCAGCACGGCGGCGCCGGCATGATCAGAAGCAGGGGCAGCGTCACGCCGACGGCGGCCAGAGCCGTGTCGGAATGCAGCATGCCGATGTAGGCGGTATCGACGATATTATAGACTGCCTTTGCTAAAAGGGCCAGAGTGGCGGGCACCGCCAGCTTGATGATGGCCTTCGAAGGCTTCATTTCTCCCAAAACAGATGCATTCGTTGTTTTTTGACTGTCCATTGGATTACTCCTTTCTCTCTACAACGCCGTACAGGAGGATGCGCAGCGCCCTGCGGCAGCTTTCCTCGTGGTCGCGTATATCGATTTTCTCCGATCCGGTCATCTGGTATCTGGCATTGATATAGTCCTGATACTGGCGGAAGGTGTCCACCACATCTTCCCTCGATAAGTCGGAGCGCAGAGATACCGGCTCCAGCATCCGGTTTAAGCTGTCGATATTGAAACGGTCGAACGGGGCTTTTTTCTCCTGAATGGAAGCCTCCAAATGAGCAGGCGGCATAATGACGGCATCACAGAAAATCCTCTGGTACTGGGGATTCTGTTTAAAAAAGTCCAGTCTTACACGAAAATACTGCTCCAGCCGCTCTTCGGCGGTTTGGCCTTCCATGTTAGTGTGGCTCTGTAAGTGGCCGGTCAGCATCTGGAAGCACTCTTCCACACAGGCTAAGTATAAATCGTCTTTTGTCGGAAAATAGTGGTAGATAATTCCCTTGGAAAGCCCCTCCCCGTTGCTGATGGTATTGACAGAGCTGGCTCCATAGCCCTGCTCTGAAAATTCTGCCAGCGCGCTTTCCAGAATGCGCCGTCTGGTCTGCTGATTTTTTTCTTCTCGTTTCATGATTCCGTTCTCCTGAAAATAAATATTGACCATATGGTCTATTATTACGATATCACAAATAGACCGAGTGGTCAATATTTATTTGCAACAACGGAAATTGCTTGAAAATGGGGGATGCAACGATTTGTTGCGTGACAGTGCGGCGCTGTCTGTGGTATGTTTTTTAGAGATGGAGAAGGAGGAGCGCGTATGAACGGGATCGGAAAAAACATAAAGAAGCTGAGGAAAGAGCGCGCTCTGTCACAGGAACAGCTGGCTGAGCGGCTGCATGTGACGAGGCAGGCGGTCTCCAGCTGGGAGACGGGTAAGAATCAGCCGGATATTGAGACGCTGGAATCCATTGCCGCGGTATTTGACACGGATATTCTGATGGTCTTATACGGACGATCCAGACAGGAGGAAAGCGGGGAGGAGAAGGGGGCACAGAGAAAGCGCTGTGTGAGAAACTGTCTGATGTGGGGAGCCATAGCCCTCGCTGGGCTTGTGGTTCACCTGATGGTCAAAGATAAAATCATGGACTGGTATTACCGGTTCTGCTACACGGTCCCGGTTTATTTATTTGCGCTGCTTGTGAGACCCTTATGTGTTTTTGCCTCGGCTGTGGCCTTTATGAACGGGCTCTGCCTCATCGGAGATGTCCGGATCAGGCAGAACTGGATCAGGAGAACGGTTTTAGGGGTGTCCATGGCCTTCCTTTTCCTGTATCTGGCGGCAGCGTTTCTGTGTCTGGTACCCGTGGTGCAGGATCTGGTACCCGCATTTCTGCCTGCCCCGGGAGCTGTGTCTGGGTGGATCCGCCGCCCGCCCTTTGTTTTTTCATTTATTGTTCGGCTCGTAACGGCGCCTGCGCTGTTTTTACTTCCCGGGATCGGAATGTTTCTTGGACTCCGCCGATAAAGACGCGGTTAGAAATATGGGACAGAAGAGAAGGAATGTGGTATACTGACAGCAGGGCAGGCGGCCTGTGGGAGCAGATCTGCCGCGCAGTACGAGTACTCACGGAAACTCCTTGTGCTCAATACCTGAAAGGGAGGGAAAACCATGGCACCAGTGATCAGAATGAATGCAGCGGCTCTGTGCAGAGTTTCATGACAGGCGAATCTGGCACAGAGCGTATAAAAGGAATTGTAAGCGGCAGAAATACCGCTTGATTTTATGAAACAGATGTCGCCTGAGTGGATTCTGCACTTATAAATGGAATGAGTTACTTTTATTTTAATTTATAAGGAGAGAATCTATGAAAGACAGACAATACCGTAACTTTATCATTTTCTGGTTCAGCCAGTCCGTATCACAGCTGGGGAGTTCCATGACTTCCTTTGCCTTAATCATCTGGTCTTACGGCAGAACCGGTTCCGCCATGTCCGTGTCGCTTATGACATTTTGTACATGGCTTCCCTATATTGCGGCCAGCATCGCTGCCGGGCCGGTAATCGACCGTTACCATAAGAAAACGATCATGCTTCTCGCGGACCTCCTTGCGGCGGTCTGCTCTCTGACCGTGGCGGCGCTTGCGGTCTCCGGGAATCTGGTGGTCTGGCACATTTTTATCGTCAATGGAATCACCGGCTTCATGAATGCATTTCAGTTTCCGGCGGAGACGGTGGCGGTGGGGATGCTGGTTCCGAAGGAAAAGTACAGCCAGGCCAGCGGCTTAAATTCCTTTACATCATCCTTACTCACGGTGGTAACCCCGGTGATGGCCGCATCCTTATCCTCATTTGCAGGGTTAAAGGGTGTCATCGTCTTTGATCTGGCGACCTTTTTGTTTGCTTTTTCTGTCCTGCTGTTTCGGATTAAGATACCGGAGAATGCGGGAGGGACGGAGACAGGGAAAAAGAAAGAGAAGATCTCACTTCAGGAATCGTGGAGGGAGGGGCTTCAATTTCTCCGCGGACACAAACAGCTTTGGTATCTGATGATCAGCATGGCGCTTATGAACTTTTTTTCACGGCTGACCTATGAAAATATTCTTTCTCCCATGATTCTGGCGCGGAGCGGCCAGAACCAGATCGCGCTCGGCATTGTCAGCGGGATTCTGGGGATCGGAGGCATGGCGGGCGGTCTGATCGTCTCCTTCGTAAAGCTTCCAAAGGACAGCATCCGGGTAATCTTTATATCGGGAGGCATCTCCTTTCTGCTGGGCGATTTTCTGATGGGAGCAGGGCAGAATATTCTCGTATGGAGCATTGCCGGCATAGCGGCCAGCATCCCCATTCCTTTTATTATGGCGGGGCAGAATGTGATTCTCTACCGGACGATTCCGCAGAATATGCAGGGGCGCATCTTTACCGTGCGAAATGCCATCCAGTACTGGACGATTCCGACCGGGATTCTCCTGGGCGGTTTTCTGGCGGACTACGTGTTTGAACCGTTTATGCGCGCGGACGGGGGCATTCAGACGGTTCTTCACCGGCTGACCGGGTATGGAGCCGGCTCCGGGATGGCGGTCATGTTTCTCTGTACCGGCATTCTCGGAAGCTTGAGCTGTTTCTTCTGTTATAAAAAAATGAAAAAGAATGGATAAATGAAGCACAGGAAGAAGAGCGCGGTGATGCGTTCCGCTTCCTGTGCTTCTTTTTGTGCCGGTACAAAGCATAAAATATTGGTTCCTTCCACATCATAAGAAAGCTACCAATATAATGATGCAGAAAATACAGCCATGCAGGAGGAAATCAGAATGAGAGAATATAAAAGAGACAGTGAAACAAACTGCGAAACGGATAACAGAGCAGAAAACCAGAACGGAAATGGCGGATCAGACGAGAAAAATATCTCTTCCGGAGATACGAGAAAAGACCGCCTCGATGAGAAGAAGACGGAAAAGGATATCGAGCAGAAAGAGGACGAAAAGCTGGAAGAGTACGGCCAGATGACCCTGGATGACAATTCCAAAAAGAGGAAAATTCATCTGCTCTCCATCATCGGGGAGGTGGAGGGCCACGAGAACCTGTCGGGAAACAGCAAAACGACGAAATACGACCATATCCTTCCAAAGCTGGCAGAAATCGAGGATGATGATTCTGTGGAAGGCCTCCTGGTGATACTCAATACCTCGGGCGGTGACGTGGACGCCGGTCTGGCGATTGCGGAGATGATTGCTTCCTTAAGTATCCCCACCGTGTCCCTCGTGCTGGGCGGCAGCCATTCCATCGGCGTACCTCTGGCCGTCTGCACGGATTACTCCTTTATCGTGCCGACCGGAACCATGATGGTTCATCCGGTTCGTATGACGGGCATGGTCATCGGTGCATCTCAGACGTATGAATATTTCGAGATGATTCAGGACCGGATCTTAAGCTTCGTCTCGGACCACGCGACGATCGCTTACGACCAGTTAAAGCGCCTGATGTTAAACACGGAGATGCTGACAAGGGACTTGGGAACCGTGCTTGTAGGCGAGGAAACGGTGAAAGAGGGGCTGATCGACGAGGTGGGCGGAATTAAGGACGCTCTCAGAAAATTGTATGAGATGATGGATGAAGTAGAAGGTTAGCCGTTGCAATTCTCCCGATTTTTTTGTATACTGTTACCAATGGATAAAAGGGGGAAGTATTGTGCCTGAGACAACAAAGAAGAAGACAACATCCAAGACGACAGCAAAAAAAGGTACTAACGGGAAGGTCGGAAGACCGAAAAATACGACAAGCAGGCGGAAAGCGGCGGAACCAGAACCAGAATTTATCCGGTCAGAAGTTATCATCATCATATCATTTGCGGCTGGGGCCCTTCTTTTTTTGAGCAATTTCCATCTGTGCGGAGTGGTGGGAGATTTCCTTCGCAGTCTGCAATTGGGTATATTCGGAGGAATCGGATACGTGGCGCCGGTCCTGATGTTTGCCGGAACGTGCTTTTATATCTCCAACCGGGGAAATCCCAGAGCAACATTTAAACTGGCGGCGGTGATCCTGGCGCTTATTTCGCTCTGCGGACTCGGCGAGCTCCTGTTTGGGACAAGGCTGGGCGCCGGCGGAAAGATCATGGATATCTACGTGACAGCCGCGGCCAGCGGAAAGGGCGGCGGCCTGATCGGCGGCCTTCTGGCGGAAGGCCTGATCTCCATTATCGGAACCGTGGGCGCTTATCTGGTGATCCTGGTGCTGATTATCATCTCCGCGGTATGCATTACGGAGAAATCCTTTGTGAACCTCGTAAAGAGCGGCAGCGGCAAGGCATACCACCATGCCAAGGAAAACATGGATATTCAGAGAGAGATCCATGCGGAACGCAAGGAGGAACGGCGGAGAATCCGCGAGGAGCAGAAGCTGCGGGGCGTTAATTTAGATGCGACGAAGCTGGAGGCGCCGGACGAGTACGACTATGATATGGAAGACGAGGCCGCATACAGCGCGGAGGCGGAAGAGGACATCGATGTCCACGCAAGGCGGCTTGCCGCAGTGTCTGCCGTGGAAGTGACGGAGAACAGGAAGAATGCGGCTCCGGAGGTACGGCCGAATCCGGCGGATATTTTCCGCGGCAGCATTTTCCCGAAGCCGGGTGAGGCGGAAGCCGCAGCAGAGGAACGAAAGCGCGGCGAAAACATGGGAGCAGCCGGCGCGTTCCAGACGGCTGCTCAGGCAGTGGATACGGATCTGCCGCACGTCTATTCTGCCAGTGAGGATTCCGTTCCGTTCGATGCCGATGACGCCGTTCCGTTTGTGACGGAAGACCTTTGGGAGAGTACCGCCCACCTGCGTTCGGCAGAAAGTGACGCCGGGGCATTTGACGAGTCTGACGATTACGGAACGTCGGAGACATTGTTTGTTAAAAAAGAAACGAAGACGCTGGAAGAGATGGAGGTCGCCCGGGAAGAGCTGTATCCCACCGACGAGGACGACAAGGGCGTTAATTACAGCGACACCTTCTCCATACCGGAGGAACCGAAACGCGTCGTTACCGCTTCCGGCAAGGTGATCGAGACCGATACGGAAGCGCTTCAGAAGAAGGTCGAAAAAAAGAAGGCCGAGAAGGCCGAGAAAGAGAAAGAGGAAGCAGGAGATCTCAGCGTGGTCCAGGAGATCAAACAGAAGGAGGAAGTGGTGAAGAAGGAGTACGTCTTCCCGCCTGTCACACTTCTGAAAAAAGGAAAGAGCTCCGGCCCGTTCTCTGATAAGGAATACCGGGAAACCGCTATCAAGCTGCAGCAGACATTGCAGAATTTTGGTGTGGGCGTAACTGTGACCAATATCAGCTGCGGCCCCTCTGTCACGCGGTATGAACTCCATCCGGAGCAGGGCGTGAAGGTGAGCCGGATCGTGGGACTGGCCGACGACATCAGGCTGAGTCTGGCGGCC